>Ga0074197_1001337_pt1 | contig 21376 bp, 17 predicted proteins | sample EPASupsiteSAE305_FD_64526 | JGI IMG/M metagenome (GOLD analysis project Ga0074197, IMG submission 64526) | Bioremediated contaminated groundwater microbial communities from EPA Superfund site, New Mexico - SAE3-05 reassembly with SPADES | ecosystem: Environmental > Aquatic > Deep subsurface >...
TCAACAACAATATAAATAAAGTAATAATAAATCACAGGAGGTCTGCATAATAATGAAAATACTTTTGGCAGTCGATTTTAGCCCCGTGGGGCGGCGTACTACAGGTGCAGGTTACAGGTTGGCCCAGAAGATAGCTTCAGAGATAACTTTCTTTCACTGCGCGCCTCAGACTTCACACTTCCTGCAGGGATACGATATCAAAGCTTTTGTATCCTCGACCGGTAAGGAAGACCAGAAGAAGATCGAAGATGCGGCAAAGCTGAAACTCCACAAAGTGATGGAGGACGTGATCGCAGAAAACGGAATGACAGAGGGTCTCGCGATAGAAGAAATGATAGTTTCCGGAGAGCCGGCCGATGAGATCCTACGTTATGCAGAAGAAAATAAGTTTGACCTGATCTTCCTGGGGTACAAAAGCTTCAACCTGATAGAGCAGATATTGGTCGGAAGCACCGCTGACAAGGTCATTCGCTATGCTACCTGCTCTGTACTTATCTACAGGCCGGACAGGGCGGAACATATAGACATCTGATCTCACCCATGTTTTGGTTATAAAGATAATGCCCGCAGATCAGCGGGCATTATCTTTTGCTATGAATGATGTTATCCTGGGCTAACAGCGAGCCTAGACTATCAATTTACCTTTGGCACCTGCCATGTTGTCGAGCTGGTTGAGCACATTTGCCCCTGCAACTTCGATCTTGGGTTTTTTTGCAGCCTCTTCGCGGGCATATTCCTGGAGCTTTTTCTCATATTCCGCCATAGACCTTTTAATTCCTTCGACATCGCCCTTTATCCACTGAAGGATGCCATCGGTTATTGTCGTGTACATTTCTTCTTTCGGCTCGGTCTGGATGACTCCGAGTTCTTTGAGCATCTTGTATTCCTCTTTTACAGAATCCATGATATCTTCTTCTGTGATAAGCCCCTTTTTGTAGAGGGCGCGGTAGATTATATTTGATTTTGTTTTGCTGTTTTCATCATTTGCTGAAAGCGATTCTACCCTTGATAGAAGCATAGTAATGATTTCTTCAAGACTTATCTGCATCGGTGCGGCCATTTATTTATTCCTCCTATAAGATAATTCTGCTACATATTTTATCACAGCAGCAAATTTGCAAATACAGAGAATATCACATATAAGCTAATGAGTAAAATTCGCCTTGATTTAATCCGTCTTTGGGACTATTGTAATCCGCGATTCTCCGGAGAGAGGTAATAAGAGTGAAGGTAAAACACAGGCTGAAGCATCTTACTGTAAAAATGGAATTATTTGTCCTTAGCGAATGGTCGACATTTGTAATATCGACCATTGGCTCCCTGTTGTATACCATCGGTGTGATAGGCTTCACACTGCCCTACCGATTCCCGGATGCCGGCGTGATGGGTATAGCAATAATCCTTAAATATGCGATCGGACTCGCGCCCTCAATAACTTCACTCGTGGCAAATGTCTTCCTTCTTCTCTGGGGAGGACGGGAGCTTTCTAAACGTTTTGTAGCCTGGACAATATATAATGTCCTGCTTATTTCATTTTTGCTTGAAGCCCTCAGTTTCGTCCAGTTTCCTATTGTGAACGACATGTTCCTTGTCGCAATAGCAGGAGGAATTATCAAAGGTGTTGGGGGAGGCATGGTATTCAGAACGGGTGTAAGCATGGGTGGAATGGACATAGTAATTGCTGTGTTAAGGAAAAGATATGGCATTGAGGTTGGCCGTTACAGTTTTTATATAAACATGGTAATACTGGGGGTCTCTATGGGAATAGTGGGACTTGAGAAGATGCTGTATGGATTTGTAGCGAGCTATGTCTCCGGGCAGACCACGGACAGCGTTCTTTCTTCATTCGATAAACGTCGTCTTGTGCTGATAATGGCAAAGGATACCAACCCCGTCGTAAAGTACATATCTGACGAACTTCACAGAGGATCAACGGTTCTCTACGGAGAAGGGGGTTTTTCAGGAGAAGCTCGCCCGACTATCATGTGTTTGCTTACTCCGAGGCAGACCATGGTTCTCAAGCGCTATCTGGCGAAAAGCCATCCGAAATCATTCATGGTTGTTACAGAAGCATCAGAAGTAATGGGCAAGGGGTTTAAACACTGGAAAAACATTTGATCCCTGCCCTGAAAACATATCCTTATTTAGCCGTCTTGATCGAATCAGTGATTTATTAAGGAAGAGGGCCGTTCCACCACATTGGTATGCCTATAGAGTAACCAAATGTTAACTCTCCGCTCTGGTCATAAATCACCATTACTCTTGAGCTGAAATTAGTCATAGGGGCCGATAATGCTATGCCGGCTTCCCACCAGCTGTTTTCGTTGCTCCATTCTCTCGTTACCTGTCCGAAGTTTCCGAATACCTCCAGGTTTATTCCGCCCCACCATGACTTTGTTATCGTCTTTGCTGCCCCCAGGTGAAGCCAGTATGCCTGATCTCCCATCAACGGATGGGCCGCCAGGCTGAAAAGCTCTTCGTTTGTCCCCAGAGTTGCCGCGTATGCAGGATTGTCTACATCTCCTGTCTTGAGTCCCCCGGAAAGTACGACATTCCATGTCGGCCAAATGGGAAGGTAGGTATGGAACCGCGTGTGTGTTATGGTTGTCTCTCCGTTTGGGAACCATATGTCCGAATTGATGGAAAATCCCCTGGTGGGAAGGACGGGGTCGTCCAGGTTGTTGAATGTGAAGCTTATGTAAGGCCCGTCAATCGTTCCGTTGTCGAGTAATTCGACCCTCTCGATCGCGTAGCCCAGTCCTATCCGGGAATTCGTGCTGATATCCTTGTACCATGCGATCCTTGCCGTATAGCGTTCAAGCTCGAATGCAGCAGCATTTGCCGGCACAAGGCCTTCTTCTCGGGCAGAAATTACAAAACCGAACTGTGTGTCACGTTCTGTCTTCGGGGTGAAGTACCTGAGCATTCCTCCCCACTTTGATCCGAACCTGTATTCCGCAGATCCTACGTCTCCCTCAGAGAAGATGTCACGCATATGCGCACTCAGCGATAGCCAGTTATCAGGGTAAATGTTGCTCGCATATCCGCTGAGTCCGAATTCATATTTGGATGGCCGCTCGATAGAAAAAACGATTGCGGCTGTATTTTCTGTAAGATCCTGGGCACGTCCCTCGACAGAAACGAAATCATCTCCGGTTGAAAGAATTTTAACGGCATCGGCTACCTTTTTCATGTCAAGAGGTTCGCCTATCCATTCGTCATATTTCCCGTGAAGGATTGTTGCCATCCTCTCGGGGATACCTTCAAATCTTATTTCAGCAACAGTCGGTCTTGCATTGGAAGGCGGGTCTACATACCTGAACTCGCAGTATGTTTTATCGGGTTCGCATGAGATATTTTGAAGCTGTTCGACCATGGGCTCAGCAGCTGCGACCCCTCGTGCGATAATCTCATCATAGCCATCTGACTGCAGTACCCCGAAATCCTTTACCTTAGGAGCTATCACAAGGTCTGCGGCTGCTGCGTTTGCCCTGACCTGATTTACCATGAGTATCTCAATCGTCTGAGCCATAACTTCCACCATTGAACGCAGATTTTCTCGGTTTTTTCTGATCTTTTCCGGAGAAAGGTTGACAGCTACGATAGGATGGCCCGGAAACAATTTTTTTGCTTCCAGTACAGGCAGATTAGCTTTCAGTCCACCGTCAACCAGAAGCCTGCCGTTCATCTCCCACGGCTCAAAAATCCCTGGGATAGAGAGCGAGGCACGGAGTGCAGAAGCAAGATTTCCGTCCCTGAGGACTACAGAGTCCCCTGTTTCAAGGTCTGTTGCAATTGCTGCGAACGGTATAGGCAGCAGGTTGAAGTCAGTTACTGTAACCCTGGCCGTCATCTCATTCAGGAAAGCATATAGTCCCTTTGCACGGAGCATGCCCCTGTTGCTTCTTGGTTTTTTTTCGCCGTCCATGTAAACGTTGAAGATCGAGGAACCGCTGGATGGAGGTTTATTGTAGTTGACATCTACCACTTCTGCATATGATCTGTTGGAAATTATTTCCATTAGATCAAGCCCCGAAATTATCTCCCTCATTTCCTCAGCGTTGTATCCTGATGCGTAAAGGCCGCCAATGATCGCACCCATGCTGGTGCCAACAATAGCCGCTATAGGGATGTTCTCACGTTCAAGGACCTCAAGCACGCCAATATGTGCCAGCCCTTTGGTCCCGCCTCCGGAGAGTACCAGGACTATTCCATCCTTATGAGGGAACCCCCATTCCTCATAGTGTTTTTGTGCCTCCTGAATGGCCTCGGAGGGTGAAGCCAGGGCAAGAGCAGACATAGGGTAGGCAATAAAAAATAAAGATAGTATGAAAGCAACCAACTTGAAGTGTTTCCTCATTGTATTTCCCCCCATCTCTGCTTAAGAATATTTTAATCCTCTCAAACAGGATATGCATCTTGCACAACATTAACGTTGTCGTACGGGCCTTGTTTGTGCTCACGCAATGATGACATCTTACGTTACATTATATAGGATAAGAAGAGATCGTTCTGATGGCAGTCTTAACAAGAATATTATAATGTTGTTTTGCCATATTAAACAACAAATTTTAAAAAGAGCTCTCTTTTTATTATCAGGAGGCACAATATGAGTGATAAGGGCGGTCCGAGATACAACATCGGAATAGATGTAGGCGGGACTAATACAGACGGTGTCCTATATGACTGCATCGAAAAAAAAATAGCAGCTTCAGTGAAAATACCCACAGTACACTCCTCGTATGCTAAAGCAATAGAGAGCTCTCTCAAAGCGCTTATAGGCGACTGCGGTAATAAAAGCAGCGAGGTGGCCTCTTTAAACATTTCAACTACGGTATCTACAAATGCGCTGCTCGAAGGCAAAGGTGAGCCTTCTAACCTTATTCTGATAGGTTTTGAGAGGTACCCGCACATAGTATCAGATGTTGAAATGACTATAAAGCCCTTATCATTATTGAAAGTAAGGGGCGGACACACCGGATGGGGCAAAGAAAGGGACTCTTTTGACCGTGAAGCTGTTGAAAGTTTTGTAAAAAAAAGGACAGGAGAACTTTTTACGGTATCATCCCTTTACTCCCCCAGAAACCCGGAGCACGAAACAGCTGCCCGAAGGGTACTGCTTTCAAATGGTTCAGGCCATGTGACCTGCAGCCATGAACTCTCATATTCAAAACTGAATTCAGTTAAAAGGACAGTGACCGCATATCTCAATACGTCCCTTATACCTGTGGCGAACAGGCTGCTTGATGACATAAATACAGTCGTAAAAAAACATAAATTATCCTGTCCTGTAATGTTTTTAAGAAGCGACAGTACCTTGGTCCCCTCAGAGTGGTGCAGGAAATTTCCGATAGAAATGATCTACTCCGGCCCGGCTGCGAGTCTCAGGGGAGCGTCTTTCATTGCAGGAGAGGACAGACAGAGCAGTTTTATCGTTGCAGATATAGGGGGTACCTCTACGGACATAGGTAGGATCGAAAACGGCAGAGCGGTGTTCAGTGAAGAAGGAGCAAGGATAGGATCTTACAAGACAATGATCCCCTCGCTTGATATTATGAGCGTCGCGCTCGGAGGAGACAGCAAAATAGAATTTTCTGAAGCAGAAGAGATCACGGTGGGACCGGAAAGGGCTGTGCCTCTCTGCAGGGTTTCTGAGGAGACGGGTATTACTGCCTGTGATGTCATTGGTCGCCTGATGAAAGGTTTCGCTAATGAAAATGATACGACCGGATCTTTGATAAATGATGGCTGGGATGGTCCATCAGGCGGTATCGGAGATTTCCCGGGCAATGCAAAGCCATTGCCATTTATTGCTGAAGATCTCTATCGAGCCGGCCTGGAAAAATGGCTGACAAAAGAATTTTCATACACGCCCACAGATGCATTCAACACAATGGGTTTATCTAATGTTGGAGATCTGGAGATATCTAAAGCTGCTTCCTATGTGATCGCGAAAAAATACAGGATGGCAAGCTTCGATTTTGCCCGACAAATATCTGTGAAAACAAATTCCGTGCTCGAATATTCGATAAAAGATTACGCATGCAGGTGTCAACCTCTGCCAAGGATATACGTTGGAACACCTGCAAAAGTATTTGTAAAACTAGGGGAAAAGGATGGAATTGATATCACTGTACCTGAAAATTTTGACGTTGCAGGAGCTGCAGGAGCCGCGGTGAGTTCTATGGAATTTAGCTGCAGTGTGTTCATAATGCACAGCTTTAGTGACGACAGCTTCACTGCGTTCCTTCCCGAGACTACAGTATCCTCTTGTAATTTTCAGGAGCTTTTGAATGAGGCAGAGGAGGCCGGAAAGAGATATCTCAGCAAACTTGCAGAGAAGATGGGATATCCTGAAACCAGGATCATCATCGATAAGAACTTCAATTATGTCGGACCAACTGAAAATATAGTCTCTCTGCTCTCCCTGTCGATGGATTTCCGCGCTCTTGTGGATACTGCACAATAGTTTGACCTCCCGGTTGTTTCTCCGGGATAAATGTAATTTATTTTGTGCTGAATGCATAAAAAAATAGCTTGTTCAAGTTGATCTTTTATGTAGAGGATACAATGACTATATTTAATCATTGAGCTAATATCTCTTTAAGATATGAATATTACGGATTAATGAAGATACTAATAACCATATTAATTTAAGTTTGATGGATGGAGATAATCATAATGATCGGACAGAGAAAAAAGATAAAAGAGCTATTATATTCGGCTAAACTTCCAAAGATGGAGACAGTGCTTTGCGAATCGAAAGAGATCGCTTCCTCTATCAAGATCGGCCGCTCTTCGTTCATGGAAAAATATGGAGTCTCTTCCGAGCTTGAATATAAACGCAGAAGCATTAAAGACGGACATATCATGTTTCATGCGCACATCGGCATGAATACATGGCATGAGACAGCTTACAGCCTTAAAGCCGCCTATGATTTTGCTGAAACCAACGGTTTCATTATTGACAGGGCGGGAATTTGCCTTGACAGAAGAATGTCCCTTCCTAAAGATCTGAGAAAATCCGCTCCTCAGGAAAGCGGTCCATATCTTGAGACTCAGGAAGACTGGATGCAGGTGGGACAGGCTGCCCCTATCCAGGCACATATGGGAGATTTCATAATAGGTTTTCCTGCCTCGACAGAAAACACAGTCTCTGCTTTGCAGGCAGGTGTAACGACGATAGGAAACCTGTCCCAGTTTTTTGCCCATGAGGCTCCTATGTGGAGGCGCAAAGATCTGACTACGATCGAGACAGTCAAGGCCATTGGCATAATGGGTTTCCTTCGCGACAAAGGGACACTTATGCATTCGTATCTGGACGATGGTTTTGGGGCGCTATTTCTTGATTGCAGCACAAGCGCCGCATGGGCTTACCTTGAAAAGTACATTGTCGAAGATCTCCTTGGTGCAAAACTTGCACATTGCGTTGGAGGCCTTGTTTCTGACCCAATCAAGCGTTCGGGGTGGATCTTTGCGCTGGATGAAATACATGATCATGATTGTATCGGGTCGATGTTTTACGGAGATACGATATCATCACACAGCGACCCTGAAAAAAACCGTGCCCTGACGGCAGAGTACCTTCTTTGGGACATTATGACACAGATCGAATGTCCCACAGGACACGCAGTTCTGCCCGTTCCTTTCACTGAAGCCCAGAGAGCGCCATCGCTTGAAGAGATCTGCGAGGTACAGCTGTGGGGAAGAGAAATCGAAAAAATTGCGGTAAAAATGCACCCGCACTTTGATTTCAGCGAACCCAAGAAGTTTGCTGCATCAATATGCAAGAAAGGCAGAAGGATATTTAACGACGCTCTTTCTTATCTTGAAGAATGCGGTGTCGATACGAAAAACGCGGTCGAAATGCTTTATGTGCTCAAGTCCCTCGGACCGAGAGTCTTTGAAGATACGCTCAATCCATCTGCAAAAAATGGTAGTGCTCCTGCAGGAGAGTCATTGGCTATACCAAATGATATTTTTACGAAGACTCTCGAGCAGGTCGATATATGGACTCCATATTTTAGAAGCAGCGAAGTTAAGGAGAAGCTCACTGGACGCAGGGTGCTTCTTGCATCGACCGATGTGCACGAACATGGCCTTTTGCTGATCGATAAACTGCTGCAGCAGGCAGGGTGCTTGATCGTTAACATCGGCGCGGAAAGGAATCCGGACGAGGTTGTTCTTGCCGGAGTCCAGTCAGATGCGGAAATTATTTTTATCAGCACACACAACGGCATGGCACTAGAATATGCAAGGAACGTGCTGGATGAGATGGAGGAGCAGAACGTCTCCATTCCGATATGCATGGGAGGGGTTTTAAACCAGAATACGGAAGAGGGCACTCTCCCTATTGATGTTTCCTCAGATCTTGAGAGATTGGGAATAGGGACGGTTAGTGATCTCACGCTCTTGCCAGAGTATGCAGTTTCCCTTCTGAACGTCAGGCAATAATAAGGTTTTTGCAGTAAGATGAAATCAAAAAAATTGGGAGTGATAGGGATGACAATGACAAAACGTTTAATTATGTTTTCTTTAGTATCTGTTTTTTGTGCGGTCTCTTTAATTAGTATGGTACAGTCTGCGGCAGCAGCGCCGTTAGTCCTTAAATTTGCGGGACAGAACCCCCCGGAACATTTTGCGACAACTTCGATGAACGACATAGCAAAAGAAGTTGCTCAGAAGACCAACAACAGGGTACAGATCAAGGTTTTTCCCGCCAACCAACTGGGTGATTACTCACTGGTTTATGAGGAACTTATAAGAGGAACGGTCGAAATGGCAATGATATCTTTCCCGAGCCAGTTCGACAACAGGATGGACCTGATATATGTTCAGGGGTACACAAGCAGCTATGAGCAGGTCGCTAAAGTCTACGACCCCAACGGATGGTTCTTCAAAAAAATGGATGAATTCAATTCCAACCTGGGAGTTAAGCTCTTGGGGATGTATCTTGAAGGCATGGTGGGCATAGGGACTGTCAAGCCAATGAGGGATCCTTTGAATCCGAAGGTAGACAAAGGAGTGCTTCTTCGTATCCCGAACATGGATGTATTCAAGACAGCGCTCGAAGGTGCTAAATTCCGCACGATCTCGATACCCTTCGCAGATGTTTATCAGGCAATGCAGACAGGCGTTTGCGACGGTGATACGGGATATTCGATCGTTGCAGCCTACACGACCTTCGGTGATGTTATAAAACATTGGTACAACTTCAACAAAAACACTGAGTGCCTTGGCGTAATGGTCAGCGACAAAGTATGGAAGAAGCTCTCCCCTGAAGACCGTAAAGTCCTTCAGCAGGCTGTGAACAAACAGGCTGCACTGAGCATCACGAACGCAAAGGCTAACGACCAGAAGTACCTTGAACTCATGAAAAAGAAAGGGGTACAGGTACACATGTATACCCCTAAAGAACTGAAACCTATGATGGATGCCTTCGCGGCCACATGGAGCCAGCTTAACCAGAGCAAGGGCAAGGACCTTATGGATGAATTTAAGAAAGAAATGAAGAAGATCTCGGACGAAATAGCTAAGTAAACAGCCTCCCAACGGCTTTTTTACACCACATATCCGGGACAGGAAGAGCCTCTGCAGCTAAACAATGCGGAGGCTCTTCCTCTATTGCGTCTTAAGAGCTCATTTAACGCAAGATCATTGTTCCTGTTTTTTCCCTCCGGAGACGCCCAGTTTTTTCATAAGAAGGACAAGGTAAAATGAAATGACTTCTTCAAAGTTTTCGATAGATATGTTGAATTTTTCTTCTACTTTGGCAAGCCTGTAAGCAAGAGTGTTTCTATGGAGGTGGAGTTTTTCCGCAGCCTTCTGTTTGCTGAAGAAGCATTCGCAGTATGTGGAGAATGTTTCGAGAAGATCTGTCGTGTCGTTTTCTTCATGGTATTCTGCCATTTTTTTTTCAAGATATTTTAAGGAATAATGAGGATTTACTGATAGCAGAAGGTGCTCAAGCAGCATTTCATTAAAGGAATAGACTCCCGGAGGCATAGCTAATTTTTCTGCTATTGAGACCACTTCCCACGCGTTGCTGTAAGCAAAGGGCATTTCATAAAGATTTTGTGCAGGATGTCCGATCCCGATGATCGTCTCAATGGAAGCGTCCTTAAGTTTATCCCAAATTTCCTTCGAAAGTTCTTTCGCTCGGTCGAGTTCAGCCAAAAGCAGTTCTTCCTCAATGCTTTCCAGCTTCCAGAATATTACGAATCTGTCCCTCGATACCGAAGCGATAATATTTTGAGGATCCGGAAAGATTTCCCTCAGTATCTCTATTACCCTGGAATGTGTAGCGCCATAATCTATTTCATCAGAAATGGGGTCGGAGTTGCTTTTGTATGATAGTCGGACAGGGTTCTTTTTAAAGCCAAGCCCCCTGAAATTTGAGAAGAAAATTGCGATTGCTCCCCTGGGGACATCTAGCTGGATACCAAGCCTATCTGCCCTTTCCGGGAGTTTCGAAAGATCATCCCTTCTGGGATCGAAGGAGCTTATGTCATTGACCAGCTCGTCGATCTTACTCTGTGATGATCGAAGCGATGGTGAGTATATCTTTTCCCGTAGCATGCTTTCGATCTGGTTTTTCAGCAGTGTGGAAAACTGAAGGACTATTTCAGGTTCACCGGCGATCGCCGCCGTTCCTATCACCTGGCCATTGAAGAAAATAGGAAATGTAGATCCCGGGTACCATACCCCAAGCTTTCGCGCTGCGTCTTCATCGTCGAAACTCATTTTTTTATATTTTATGCATGGCAAAGAGGGCGGATGAAATTCACCCAGTCTTTCCTTTGCCGGGGCACCGATAATTATTCCGTTGATATCAGTAATTATAATGCTCCTGCCCATCAATCCGCTGAGGTATTCAGAAATTTCCTGGGCGTATTTTTCCAGCATGACCCACACCTCCTCTGGCCGTACTCGAATCCCGGATTATAAAATAAAAAGACTGAAAATCATTTTTCAGTGATAAGCCGCTAAATTCAGTTATAAAATTTGCAGGGTCAATCCCTATCTTCTCGCCTGAACGGAATGCTGAGGGCTGCAGGTGCGCCGAGCAGTATCCCCTTTCCGGCTCTGATGGAAACTAGAGTCAGGACAATAATAGTCATCAGGTATGGCAGAGTAAGCAGAAGTGATGCTGAGATACTTGACCCCATTGCCTGCATCCGAAGCTGCAGTGCTTCAACTCCTCCGAAAAGATAAGCGCCCAAGGCCGCACGTGCAGGATTCCACAGGCCGAATATAACAAGGGCTACCGCTATCCACCCTCGTCCGGCTGTCATTCCTTCGATCCACATCTGAGCGTAGACCACAGAAAGATAGCCTCCTCCGATGCCGGCAAGACCGCCGCCGAACATGCAGTAGAAGTAACGTATATATGTGACAGGGATCCCCATGGCGTCTGCCGCCCTGGGGTTCTCTCCTACCGCTCTCAGGTTAAGCCCGGCGCGTGTCCTGAAGAGAAACCAGCAAAGCGCGGCAATAAGCAGGTATGAGACGTAGACCATAGCGTTGTGCTGGAAGAAGATCGGTCCGATGAAGGGGAGGTCGCCAAGAAAGGGCATTTTGAGCGGTGCCATTCCGGAGATAGTCTCTCCGATGACACCTCTGCCGAGAAGTGCGCTAAGTCCATAGCCTGTGAGAACCATAGCAAGTCCGCTTACTACCTGATTGCACATAAGAGTTATGCACAAAAATGCATGGATCAGCGTTATCGCGGCACCAGCGAAAAATGAGGCCATGATCCCAAGCCATGGATCACCCGTTGACCTTGTGACTGCGAACCCGGTGTAAGCACCGACGAGCATTACTCCCTCAAGGCCAAGGTTCATCACCCCCGCTCTCTCAGAGACCACTTCTCCGAGTGTCGCATAAAGCACCGGGGTCCCGCTTCTGATCGCGGAAGCCAGGATAGCTACCAGGAAATCCATCTATTTTGCCTCCTCTGCAGGACCTGCAGAAACTCTTACTATCTTTATCCTGAATCTTGAAAGCGTCTCAGCCGCAAGGACTGAAAAAAGGATGAGACCCTGAAGGATCTGGATGCTTGCCATTGGAAGGCCCATTACAACCTGAAGGGTGTCCCCTCCTACGAGTAAAACTCCCAAAAGGAATGAAACAAGAGGGACATATATCGGGGAAAGCCTGGAAAGCCATGCCACGGTTATGCCTGTGTATCCGTATCCCATTGTGAAGCCGCGGCTCATCCTTCCATGCAGTCCTGCTATCTCTCCCATGCCTGCCAGTCCTGCTATAGCCCCTCCGATAAATGTTACCAGAATGATGTTCTTCGCTATGTCCATACCGCCGTAACGTGCGGCGCGCGGGTTTTCGCCTATTACTCTAATTTCATATCCCCATTTGCTCCTTTTCAGGACTACCTGCAGTATCACTGCTACTGCAAGCGCAATAAAAATTCCGGCGTGTATTCTCGTGCTTCCCCAGACCCAAAGCCTTGCTGCATCGGGGAAATTTGCTGTGAAGGGAAACCCCCAGCTCATAGGGTCTTTCCAGGGGCCGTAGATAAAATACTCTGATATGTTTATGGCTACATAATTGAGCATCAGCGTTGTTATCGTCTCGTTTACGTTCCATTTTGCCTTGAGGAAGCCGGCGATCCCTCCCCAAATTCCACCGGCTATTGCGGCAGCTATAAACATTATGACGAACATGGCTGCCCAGTTGTCCACAAACATAAACCTTACGGCAGCCACTGTGGCTATTGCGCCCATACAGAGCTGTCCCTCGGCTCCTATGTTCCATATCAGCATTTTGTAGCAGATAAGCCCGGCAAGAGCAGTAAGCATTATCGGGATAGATTTGGTCACTATCTCGCTCAGTCCGTAGATGCTTCCAAACGCCCCGTTCAGCACAGCCCAGTATGCCTCGAAAGGATTTACGCCAAGTATGGAAAAGAGCAGACCTCCTGCGAAGAGGCCGAATACAACAGCTGCTACAGGAATAAGAACATTGACCCATGCAGGGTTGTCAAGACGAGGTTCAAATTTTAAACGGATCATAGAGAGCTCTCCAGTCCTTGCAAAGTTGCAGTTACAACTATAAATTATATCAGATATAATAGATTGCTGAAGGGCGTGAGAGGCTAATGTGGAAGACAACTAAAATTGTTTTGTTTATGGTATTGGCGGCCTTTATTGCAGGACTCATGCCTACGATAATGGATTTAGCAGACAGGACTGTAATTTATTCAGTCAAGGAAGGCCTCTCTCTTCACCCTCAGTTTACGGCTTATTTGTCATCCTTCCTCCATACAGCGAAAAATTATACTTGGCACATCATTATCGCGTATGCTTTTATCATTGGAATAATTATATTTATGGAGGGACAGAATCCTGACAGGACGATACTCTGGCTCTTGACACTGCTGCTTGTTCCAGTGATGGGAGTCATCGTCTATATGATCATTGGACCCGACCTCAAAAACATGAAGAGCAGAAAGCTGTTCAAACCCTCAAAAGGCCTCCCGACAGACAAGACTCCATTTACAGAGGACAGAAGGTTCCTGACAGGCAGAGCTATACACACCACAAGCGGAGCAGATCTGACGATCAGGAATAGTGTCGATATACTGATCAATGGTGATGAGACCTTTGACTCCATCAAAAGCGAACTCAGAAAGGCGAAGAAATTCATTCACCTGCAGTACTATATAATCAAAGATGATGAAATCGGCAGGGAGATACGCGACATACTGACAGAGGCAGCATCAATGGGAGTAAAGGTACGGATCCTCTATGATGCCGTGGGAAGCTGGAAACTAAGGCGCGAATACGTAAAGATTCTCAAAAAAGCCGGAGTAGACTGCCATTCATTTATGCCGGTCTCTTTCCCGATGTTCCGAAGAAAGATGAATTTCCGCAACCATAGAAAAATAATCGTTATTGACGGGGTCGTGGCCTTCACAGGAGGGCTTAACATCGGAGATGAATACCTTGGAAAGGGTCACCTGGGACACTGGCGCGACACACATGTACGCCTGGAAGGAGAATCCGTTGGCGAACTCCACAAGATATTCCTTTACGACTGGTGCATGAGGTCAGGAGAAGATCCCAAAAAAATATGTGAGAATGTTTCATGTGATGACTGCGGCGGTGCTTCAGATCAGGATCTTTCAGAACTCCATGTCCTTCCTCTTCAGGTCGTTGCAAGCGGCATTGATAACGCATGGCATTCGATATCGATGGGATACTTCAGCATGATCTCGAGAGCAAGGGAAAGGGTATGGATTACAAGTCCTTATATTGTCCCCGGTCCTATCCTGGTGAACGCCATGATGACTGCTGCCCTTGCCGGTGTGGACGTTAGGGTGATGATGCCTGCCAAAAAAGACCATTTCCTTGTTTTCTGGGGAAGCCGGGGGAACGTAGAGCAGCTGCTGAGGGCTGGTGTCAGGGTCTACCAGTATAAAAAAGGATTCATACACACCAAAACTGTTCTTGCAGATGACGACATATCCTCAGTAGGTACGTGCAATATGGATGTAAGGAGTCTTGAGATCAATTTTGAGGTCCAGCTCTTTATATATGACAAAGAGCTTAATTCTAAATTTGCTGAACAGTTCATTTCGGACACAGAAGACTCTGTCGAACTGACTCTTTATGAATGGGAAAAAAGGCCGATCTGGCAGAAGATCCTTGAGTCATTCGGCAGATTGTACTCGGCGCAGATATAGATGAACGACAAAGCATACGAGAAAAGGTTCTCAGATCATCCGTTAATTTGGGTCATTTTCGGTTCGGCGGTCCTCTTTATCCACATTTTTATTTTTTTTAAAATTGCCGAAGCCGCAGTTGATGGACTGCTTAGTTTTGTCTGGCTTGCGCTGAGCACATTCATGATGTTCCTTCTCTTCGTATCTAGAAGAACAAAAAGGATCAGTTCCGCTGCCGGAAGAAAATGGACGGACAGGGTCAGCGGGGTTTGGATGCTTTTTGTACTCTTCACATTTTTTTTCCTTCTTCTCATCGGCTTTGTAAAAAAAATGACCGACCTGCCGCTTTCATCAGGGGCCGTACTTTTCGTCTCCTTTTTTCTCAGCCTTCTTTTGCTCGGAATGGGGATAAAGCAGGCCAATACGGTCCAAAAAACCATGATAAAAGTATCTACCGCCAAGCTTCCACAAGGCTGCGAAAGACTGAGGATAGTACAGCTTACGGACCTGCACCTGGGACCATTTGTCGGACTGCCCCTCCTTGCCCAGATACTCCGCAAGGTGAGGGATGTCGATCCAGACATAGTTGTGGTCACGGGAGACCTGGCTGACGGGAGGCTGACAGGACGCAAGCGTGAAATAGGGATGCTGAAGCGGATCAGGCCTCGGTACGGTATGTATGCAGTTCCCGGGAACCATGACTATTACGACGATATCGATGAGGCTGTTTTCTTCATGGAGTCAGCAGGGATGAGAGTCCTGAGGACAGAGGCTGTAGAAGCAGGCGGGATAATCATCGCCGGTGCCGACGACAAGGATCATCTTATAAAACAGCAATGGAACCTATCTCGTTCGGAGACGATGGTGCTTTCACATGAAAAGGAGCAGAGAGAGAAATTCCTTCTGCTGCTGAGACACCGCCCAATAGTTGAAAAGGGCACGGAGGGACACTTTGACCTTCAGCTCTCAGGGCATACCCACGGCGGCCAGCTGTTTCCACTCTTATCATCAAGGCACAGGATCCCCGGATATGCCAGGGGACTGAAAAAACTTAAATGCGGAGGATTCCTTTACGTGAGCAACGGCGCTGGATTTGTCGGGCCTCCCGTGAGGCTGCTTGCACCTCCCGAAATAGCAGTGATAGATCTGGTGAGAGAAAATGAAAGACAATAAAGGCCGTGATCAGGAATTATTCGGCAGGCTGAACGATTTTCTGCCTGACAACTATTCCGGTCCTGTCTCTCCTCTTGGGTCGCACCTAACCAATGAAATAGATATTTCCGGACTTCCCGAAGGAGAATGGGTGGCCAGGGGAGTATACAGGATGGAGCGTGATATCCCATACGGCAGACAGTACGGGCACAGGGCTCTCCACAATCCATCTTCCTCGGGCGAACTCCTGTCTTTCTGGGGAGGGATGCGCAGATCCGTATACCTCGATCTGGAAACTACGGGCCTTTCGGGAGCAAAGGGAGCATACGCCTTTCTGATAGGACTGGGCTTCAATACAGAGAGCTCATTCAAGGTCGTGCAGCTATTTATGGCGGGGCCCGCCTGGGAGAAGAACTGGCTCTGGTCTCTGGAATCCGAACTTCCGGAGGATGATTACGGACTTGTCACATATAACGGCAGGGCTTTTGACCTGCCGCTGCTGAGGATAAGATACAGGCTTGCAAAGTCTGCTCCCGGCTGGGACGGATGTCCGCACATGGATCTGCTGATGCTTGCAAGACATTTCTACAGGGGCAGGCTTCCGTCATGCTCCCTTTCATCCATAGAACAAAGTATCCTCGGTGTCCACAGAAGCGGAGAGGATGTGCCGGGGAGGGAGATACCCGGGATTTATACACGTTACCTTTCGACCTCCGATGCCTCTCCGTTGCGAGGTGTTTTTTACCATAACACACTTGACGTTATCTCCATGGCAGCCCTGCAGACACATGTTGGCGGCCTAGCGGAGATGAAAGGGACAACAGGAAAAGATATACTCAGATGCGGTGATCTTTGGGAGCAGGCGAAAATGAGTGAAAAAGCAAAGGCTGCCTGGTCAAGAGCACTTGACTTCAGAGGAGCCGAAAGTGAGGCCAACGCAAAGCTGGCAGAATATGCAAAGGCCGAAGGTAATTTGAGAAAGGCCAGAGAATTCTATCTTGAGGCGCTGAAAAACGACCCGTTTTCTTTCAGGATATTCGAAAACCTTTCAATACTTGAAGAGAAAGAGGCTAAAGATCCCAGATCAGCTCTCAACTACGCTGAAAAAGCCCTCGAAATTCTGGGATCCATGGGTCATGCAGATGATCTCAGCCTTGGACAGCAAAGGTATGAACTGAACAACAGGATATCGAGGCTCAGAAAGAAATGCGGGAAAGATGCGTAAGAGCAGATCCCTGACATGGGCATCAAGCCGGAATGTTCTTTGATGTGCTGTTATAATAGTTCGCACTTACAGGTTAACTTATTTTTATAATGATGCCACTTATGACAAAAGGCGGGGATAGATGATGTGGAAAGGCCGTTTTTCTCAGGATACCGATGAAGCAGTTCAAAAATTTACCCAGTCACTCGATATGGACTGGAGGATGGCTCTTGCGGATATAAGAGGCAGCATTGCGCACGTACGAATGCTTGGACATACCGGACTTCTTTCAGAAGAAGAGGCCTCCGTGATAGAGAAAAACCTTTGTCTGATAGCTGACGAGGTCAGAAATGGGATACTGATTCCCAAGGTCTCTCTCGAGGATGTCCACATGAACATAGAATCCAGACTTATAGAGCTTTGCGGACCGACAGGCGCTAAGCTGCACATGGGACGAAGCCGCAACGACCAGGCCAACACTACGGTCAGGCTCTGGCTGCGCAAAGAGCTTCTGGATATTTGGGATGGCCTGAACGATCTTATCTCCTCCCTTATTAAAAAAGCAGAAGAGCATGCAGAAACAGTTGTTCCGGGCTATACGCACCTGCAGCAGGCACAGCCCATCTCCATGGGCCAGTTCTGGATGGCCCACGCCCATGCCTTTCTGCGCGACGCCAAGCGTCTGTTTGATGCGTACGATGCTGTCGATGAGTCGCCCCTGGGGTGTGGAGCTCTGGCGGGATCGACACTTCCGCTTGACAGGGAGTTCACATGCAATGATCTTGGATTTTCTTCCGTAACAGGGAACAGCATGGATACAGTTGCCCATCGCGACCACTTTATGGATGTGCTCTATTTTGCAGCTGTCTTCGGCGGACATGTCAGCAGGCTTTCAGAAGATCTCATTATTTATTTTTCCACTGAATTCGGATGGGTCAGACTGCCGGATTCCTTCTGTACCGGATCAAGCATAATGCCCCAGAAAAAAAATCCGGACGTCCTTGAAATTTTGAGGGGAAAGTCAGGACAGCTCAACGGTGCCCTGATGGATCTCCTTACAATGACAAAGGGAATACCGCTCACATACAACCGTGACCTGCAGGACGACAAGCGTTCCCTGCTCAGGACTATAGACTGCCTGCACGGAATATTCTCTGTCCTCCCTGCCCTTATCAGGGAGGTCAAGGTGGATGAAGATGCTGCAAACAGAGGATTCAGGGACGGACTGATCCTGGCTACGGACGTTGCTGAATACCTCGTTCTTCAGGGTGTGCCCTTCCGTAACGCCCATGAAAAAGTAGGCCGCATAGTCAGATACTGCATCGACAACGACAGACCGCTCACATCCCTGACTCTCCAGGAGTGGCAGGAGAGCATCCCGGAGGTAAAAAGCGATCTCATTCCCCTTCTTTCACCAAAAAAATCAATGGAGCGGAGAAATACCCTCGGAGGGACATCACCATCGCAGGTAAGGGCCCAGATAGAAAACACCTTGGTACGGCTCATGATGTTTGATAAAGAGGCAAAAGAGTTCAGAGAGAGGATCCCTGAGGGGTACTGATCAAAAGAAATAATAAGAGGCCGCCGGATCTCCGGCGGCCTCTTTATCTTTTGGGTCACTGCAGGATTAAACCACCGGCACTGTCCATCCAAAAGGATCAGGGATTTTACCCCACTGTATGCCTGTAAGTTCATCGTATAGCTTTTTTGTCAGAGAACCTGTTTTGAAATCATTCACAGTATATTTTTTACCGTCGAATTCCAGCTCGCCTATAGGTGATATGACGGCTGCGGTTCCGCAGCACCAGCACTCTTCAAGCCTTCCTGTCTTTATTGAATCAAGCAATTCATCAAGGCTCAGCAAGCGCTCCTCAACAGGGATGCCCCATGACTTCAGTATTTCGATTATAGATTTTCTTGTTATGCCAGGGAGGACTGAACCAAGCAGAGCAGGGGTAACAACTTTGCCGCCGATCTTGAACATTACATTCATGCCGCCTGCTTCTTCAATATATTTTCTCTCAACGCCGTCAAGCCAGAGTACCTGTGAATAGCCCTGTGCCTCCGCCCTTTCTCCTGCCCTCAGCGAAGCTGCGTAGTTACCGCCGCATTTTGCATATCCGGTGCCGCCCTTTACCGCTCTTACATCATCCTTTTCTATTGCTATCCGTACAGGATTGATGCCTTCGCGGAAGTACGAACCAACGGGACAGGTAATTATTGAGAATATGCAGTGATGGGGTGTATGAATACCCAGCTGTTCGTCTGTTCCAAACATGAAAGGCCTTATGTAAAGAGAGGTGCCTGGTTCGCTTGGGACCCAATCCTGATCTGCCTTAACAATTTCTATCAGGGCCTCCATCATCACTTCTTCTTTGATTTGCGGAAGACACATGCGTTCCGCCGAAACGTTCATCCTTCTCACGTTCTCAATAGGCCTGAAGAGCTGTATTTTCCCATGAGGGGTGCGGTATGCTTTCAGTCCCTCAAAGATCTCCGGAGCGTAGTGTAGCACAGTTGCTGCTGGAGAGATCTGAAAGGGAGCGAAGGGAACGATCCTGGGATTAAACCAGTCCTTACCTTTTTCGTAGTCCATGATAAACATATGATCCGAAAAAACGGTTCCGAATCCTATCTTGCTCACGTCACATTTCGGTTTTGGGCTCGTTGTTTTATCGATCCTTATCTTCTCCATGTCATCATCTCTTTGTCGAAAGATTTTTAAAAGATAAAGGTAAAAATTACCTCGTGGAGATATTATATAAGATGTTTATCCTCACGTCTATTAAGGCTGGATCTGGAGTAAAAGATATCATTAGTCTATAATTGTCGTCAGGCCACTTTAACGGGGGTGTTTATATGGTATTCATACCTGAACATATTTTTAGGGAATATGATATAAGAGGTATTGCAGATACTGAACTTACAGATGAATCAGTAAGGTATATAGGTCAGGCATACGGGACCTGGCTGATTGCCAGAGGCATAAAAAAAGCAACTCTGGGCGGTGATGCGCGTCTCTCAACAAAGAGGATCAAGGCGGCAGCGGCTGCAGGTATGATGAAGGCCGGTGTAAATGTTACAGATATAGGGCTTGTCTCTACTCCTACATTTTATTGGAGTATGTATCGCTTTGATGCGGACGGGGGAATTATGGTAACAGGAAGCCACAATCCGAAGGAATTCAACGGTCTTAAGGTCGCTTATGATAAAGCTACGCTGTGGGGTTACGATATACAGGAAATCCTGAGGATAATAAAAGAAAACAGAATGATAACAGCAGAAATTCCAGGATCTCTTCGCTTCGCGGGAATAAATGAGGAATACCTGGATATGCTGGTTTCAAAAATAGAACTTGGGCAGAGAAAACCCAAGATAGTATGCGATTCAGGGAACGGTACGGGAGGCATGTATGCTCCGGAGTTTCTCAGAAGAATAGGCTGTGATGTGACAGAGCTTTACAGTGAACCTGACGGCACATTCCCCAATCATCATCCGGATCCTACGAAAAGGGAAAATCTTACAAAGCTGATAGATACTGTTGCTGCAGTTGGGGCTGATCTGGGTGTTGGTTTTGACGGTGATTCGGATCGCATAGGCGTAGTTGATGACAAAGGTGAAATAATATGGGGAGACAGGCTGATGGCGTTGTTCTGGCAGGAGATACTCCCCAAAAATCCTGGCGCTGTAGCCATTTGCGAGGTCAAGAGCTCTATGGCGCTTCCCGAAGAAGTGATCAGACTTGGCGGAAGGCCGATCTGGTGGAATTCCGGGCACTCTCTTGTAAAGGCAAAGATGAGGGAAGAAAAAGCCCTCTTCTCGGGAGAAGTATCCGGTCATATGTTCTTTGCGGACGAATATTACGGATATGACGATGGTTTCTATGCGGCAGGACGTATCTGCAGGATCCTTTCAAACAGCGATAAAAAACTGTCCGAACTTATGTCAGTGATCCCGATATATCCATCAACTATAGAAACAAGATATGATTGCCCTGATGACCTGAAATTCGAAGTGGTCGACAGGGTGAAGCAAAAGGCTCTTTCAGAGGGACTTGATACTATCACGGTCGATGGGGTGAGGATTGTTTACGAGAATGGCTGGGGCCTGGTCAGGGTTTCGAACACACAGCCGGTGCTCGTTGCAAGATGTGAGGGGCGTACAGAAGAGGCATTGGAAAAAATTTGTTCCGACATGAAGAGTAGGCTGATCAAGGCGGGCAGTCCGGCTTTTGAATGGGAGTACTGAGATTTTAAAATGCCGGATCAAGATAGATATCAAGAAAATCGATATGGAGGATGAGTCATAATGCAATGTTCAAGAGAAATTGAAGAGAT
>Ga0074197_1001339_pt1 | contig 21371 bp, 16 predicted proteins | sample EPASupsiteSAE305_FD_64526 | JGI IMG/M metagenome (GOLD analysis project Ga0074197, IMG submission 64526) | Bioremediated contaminated groundwater microbial communities from EPA Superfund site, New Mexico - SAE3-05 reassembly with SPADES | ecosystem: Environmental > Aquatic > Deep subsurface >...
ATCCGAAATTTCAACCTTTTTCGTCAGCGGATCGCTTTTTGCAATCGAATCGAAAAATGTCGTCTGTTCTCTCGTACATCAAGAGCTGACCTCCATACTGCACGCCAGTGAATACAATCTGGGGGTCATCAGCTACGATAAACGGATGGTGAGTGTCATTTCTCTACCCAAATTGCTTGGAATGGAGAAAAAATACGATAAAGAGAGCGATACAATCATTCTGGTCAAAGCGGTTATCGAAAAACAAGTCGTTTATCTCGGGCTCGCCGTCGATGCGATTTTCAGCAGTCCTGAAATTCCATTGCGTTCAATCAGCCACTACAGCAACGTTTTGAAAAATGAGAACTCGCTGACCAAAGCGGTCATTATCCCCGATAATGCCGAAGATTTCGGTAACGAGATGATCTCGATCCTTGATATCCCGAAAATCTACGGACAGCTGATACAACCCTACTCCCGCCCGCTTCACAAAGTGATGGCGTAAGCGTTATTGTTCAGGAGCCTCACTATAACTGAGCCGTAAACCCTCCTCACTCATCACAAATCCATGAATGGCGATTTTCCCCTCATGGACGAGCCTGTGGTGCTTCGAACACAGAGGTATTAAATTGTAGCGGTGATTCATCCCGTAATGTCCGATCGATCCGCCATCGTCCGCATTGGCTTGAGGGACGATATGGTGCACCTCATCAACCGCTTCGTCACACAATGCGCATTTGGTCAAAAAGAGTTTATTATTGTAACGGCTCTTTTTCTCCCGTTTCAGCATCGAGGCATCATGCGCTTTGTCGGTAATCCGACCTCGGATCTCGTAGGCCTTTTTCAAAAAGGTCTCGTCCATATGAAGTGATTTGGCAAATTCCAACCCGTACAGCGTTGAGCCGCTTCCGCTTTTAAGCTTGCGGTCATACACCAGCTTATCGCTCGCCTCATCGTAATAGACCCCCAGATGGAGCAGCACGATTTCCTGCGCTTTTTTGATCTCTTCGAGAGAGGAGAGCTGATGAAGGTGGGTTGCAAAGATAAACATACTCCCGATCTCACGGAGTTTGAGAATGGCACTAGCGACAATAGCCAGCGCCGATTCGGTTTCGGTACCGTGACTGATCTCATCCCCTAAAACAAGGGTATTCTCAGTGGCACGGTTGAAGATATTACGCAGTTCCAGCATCTCTACGGCAAATGTCGAAAGCCCTTTGTAAAGATTGTCTTTGGAGACGATACGGGTGAGAAGCTTATCGACGGGAGAAAAACGCATCATGGCGCACGGAACAAAAAATCCCCCCTGCGCCATCACAACGGACAGCCCGATACTTTTCATCAACGACGACTTCCCGCTGGAGTTAATGCCATACAACAATACCCCTTTGATATCCTCGCCGTTCTCGATCGTCGAATGCTCCTCATAGGTATGCTGACTTACCGCTCCCAAGAAAAGATCGTTCGGGATAAAAATACCGTTCTCTTCGCGCGATTCGATAAGAGGATGACGTAGCCCGACCGTCTCGATAAACGCTTTAGGAGATGGAACGATGGAAGGGCGGATATAGCGGTATTGCTTCGCACATTTTGCACCGCTTAAACTGACATCCACCACGGCAAGAAAGGAAATCAAATGCTCTATCGCATGGGAAAAACGCCGTTCAATCTCTTCGAGGTGTTCACGATAACGCTCCTTGACCTGCGCAATCATCCGCGATTTCGCCCCCGCATTTTCGATGGAGAGTTCATCGAGGAGGCTAGAGGAGAGTTTAACCGCCGTTTTGAGTTTACGCACCTGAAAATCGCGAAAAAAGTAATGCTGATTGTCCAGCGTAAAAAAGCTGTTATGAAGTGCCTCTTCGACGCTCACATAGCGGTTACGGGTCATAAGGAGATGATACCCCTCGCTCTCCAGCCATCCGATAGAAGCGTACGATCCCCCTGACTCAAAAAAGGTATCAATATGTCCGATAATCGTATTGAGCTTAGTGAGGTTATTATTTTGGAGCACTTCAAGCGCATCGATGGAAGGATCAATCCCCTCATTAAAGAGGTTCTCATCGATCTGATCCCGCCGAAACTTCGCACACGCTTCGATATTGAAGATGCGTCGGAGTTCAGAAGCACAATGAGCGCATTCCTGCGCACTCGATTTATCATAAATAATTTTGAGTCGGTCGGCATCGGCAAATAATGATTCCGCCGCACTCAGTGATGCGTAAAAATAGGCCAGCTCGAACGGATGAAGTTTCCCCAGTTTAAGACGGCGCAAGATTCGCTCCAAATCGTAAACCTCTTTGAGCTTCGTCTCCAACGGCGCAATGTGCTCAGCCATTTTATCGATCAGATCGTACCGCTCTTCGAGGAGTTTGACATCACAGATAGGGTTGAGAAGGCGTTCGCGCAACAACCGTTTTCCCATCGCCGTGGAGGTTTTATCGATGAGTTTGAGGAGTGTCATCTCATCATGATCGCGAGAAATAATCCCCAACTGCTCTGCCGCATTGTTCCCCAGATACATATAGCGATTCGTCCCTAAAAAGGTCGGACGGTTCATCTTCTCGATAATCCCCGCATCGTGGTCGATAATGACGTTGATGAGAATACAGAGCGATTCGGAGGCATAAGGGTAGCGCTCCAAATCGAGATACTCTATGGGGCTGAGAAGTGAGCGTATCTGATATATCCGCTCGAAGAGTTCGTTTTGGTAATCGATCCGCAGACGCTTCTCGTTCATCGAGGTACGATGGTGATTTTTGATCTCCAGATAACGGTTCACTTCCTCACGGTCAATATCCCCCGCACAGAACGTCACCACCACCTCGGAGGTCTGGTAGCTCTGCAAGAGGGTAAATACTTCATCGAGGGCATACGTTTTATCTTCGCGGGTTCCGTGTATTTCGTTGATCAGGGTTTTCCCCGTCCCCACATCGATCGCAGAGTAACCGATCGAATAAACCCCGTTGTTCTGATCGATCAAAAGTGAGGCGATATAGTTCTCGCTCGCTTCGGCGATGTAATCGAAATTCGTCCCAGGAGAAATGATATTCGAGATATAGCGGCGGATATGGGGGACTTCCCCCTGCTGACGAACGAGGACGATGGTGTATTTTTTCGACTGTACCAAACGTGATAGGTAGCGCTCGATCGAGACGGTCGGAACGCCTGCAAGGAGAGGGTTTTGGATGGAGTTTTCTAGGATGGTTTTGTTTTTGCGGGTAAGCTGAATATTGAGGAACTCGGCAACTTCTTTCGCTTTGCCGATCTTCATTGATTCGTTATTGACTTCATAAACCTCGAAAAATGACCCTACTTCGATGATGACGAGGGTATCAGGACCGTATTTGGCCTCACATACAGATTGAAGTTCGAAATAAATTTCAGAGAGGAGCTTACTTTTATCTTGTAACAGTGCCCCGATCTCTTCTGTACTCATCCTATCTCCGCATTATCTCGTCATTCCCGACCTGATCGGGAATCCAGCTCTATTTTGGTTTTATTATAACGGAAGGGGGCTATTTTTTAGCTTTTTTAAGCATCTTTGCTGTCGTATCGATATAGGAGATAAAATCTTCTTCTACCAGTGAGAGTTCATTTTTTGTCAGCTCTTTGTACTTCTCATATTCACTATGCGCTTTTTCCATAGCGATTTGATGGCTGATTTTTCCGGCATGTTCCAGTATCTCTTTACCTGTCATCTTGAGAAAATCATCCAGCCTCATTATCCAATCGCGCATATACATCGGCGTTTTATTCATCGCTTGGATTTCTGCAACCTCTATGTAGGCGGTTACGATACGGTTAAGCATCTCCAATTCTTCAACACTCAGATAATTTTTGGCAATTTCCGCTTCTGATTTGGTCGGTCTACTCCCCATGAAATTGGTCAGTCCCATATTGGGTTTGGAACCATCTACCCGCCGATAAACGATCTCCGCCGCTGTATTGCCATGAACCGCCCAGTGTATCTTGTTTTGTACCGTTTGAAAAAAGAGGATACTTTGTTCGGCTTTGGAATCATAATCGATACTGGTAGCGTATATGTCGAGTACCTTGCGCCAAAAGACTTTTTCACTGCTTCGAATATCACGGATGCGTGCCAAAAGCTCTTCGAAATAGTTGCCACCCCCCGCATTTTTGAGGAGTTCGTCATTCATGACGAAACCTTTGACGATATACTCTTTGAGCCGTGCCGTTGCCCACTGGCGAAACTTCGTCCCTTGCAAAGATTTGACGCGATAGCCGACGGATATGATGACATCAAGATTGTAATACTTGATAGGCTTATCTGAATGTGCAAAGTGCAAATTTTGCACATTGCTTTTCTCATCAAGTTCACTTTCATTAAAAATATTACGAAGATGTTTAGTTATAACCGTTCTATCTCTTTGAAAAAGTTCTGCCATTTGATCTTGAGTAAGCCACACCGTCTCATTTTCGAGTCGGGTTTCGATTTTCGTTTTACCGTCGTCAGTTTGGTAGATGAGGATATTGGATGTTGTTGGATTATTGGTCATTTTATCTTGCTTCTTTAAGCTGAATTTTCTTAGATTTCATCAAAATAGACTTCCATTCACAACAGATTTTTTTTGGATCGCTATGAAGTTGTCATAAACAATTTTTTCTACAACTTCCATCTTTAATTGCCATAGCTCACTGAGGTAGTAATAAACGTTAAAATTTTTATAGGGAAGAATACCTTTTATAAAAGGTGCATCTGTTTCTACTAATACTTTATTTTTCGGTAGTTTAGCAATAATATTTTGCCCTTTGTTACTTTTACACATAGCTTCATTGATTGACAAATAATAGCCGTAATCTAAAATCTTAGTTAGTGTTCCGATTTTTCCAGTATACCAATGGAAAATAGCTTTTTTAATATCGTACTTTATCAACAGTTTTAATACTTCATCTTCTGCATTGGAACTATGAATATTTAAAATATGCTCACTTACATTTATATTTTTTAAGACAAATTCAAAAAGCTCAATTTGTTCTTCTCTCGATTTAACGGCTCTCTTCGAAAAATCTAAACCAATTTCACCAATAAACTTTATGTTATTCACATGCTTTAGAAAAAGATTTTTTTCATTCTCTAAATCATATTCACTTTCTAGACAATGAAATCCTAGTGAGGGGTGAATGTATTTTAACGATTGCACATACTTGTAAGTCTCATCAAATTGAGATGGCAATGTAGTCACATACACAGTATTCACACCTTTTTTTTCACATTCAAGCGCAATATCTCCTGCATTTTTAAAAAAATTTATATGGCAATGGGTGTCAATCAACTTATTTTTCAATGAATTAACCTTGTTATTTCGCTACAACCCTTTTCATTAAGATATTTTCTTATTTCTTCATACCCTCTTTCCAGCATATTAGCTATATCATCAATATTGTCAACTTTTGCCATTAGTTTTATTTCTCTTTTTAATTTTTCTAAATTTAGTTTCTGATTTAAAAAATATGATAGAGCTAATATATCTAGCTTTGTTTCATTTTGAGTATTACAATTTATTTCGTTTCTTCCAATATCATAGCCATATTCTAATCCATCATCCAACGTCGAATCTAATTTATGAATTGCAGCTCTTCTGATACTACAAGGGATACAATATCCACAATTATTATTATCTGTTCTAACCCAATTCATTCTCAATGTTGCATGTGAACATGAAATTGTCAGATTTGAAAGTTGTCTAATGAGATTTTTATTTTCATTTTTAACTAACATTTCACCTTTGGTTTGAAAAAGGTAAGGATTCCTAATTTCTACAAAAATATTTAATTTATACAATGCATCTTGAAGCTTTTGTATAAAATACGGGTGCATAGTTTTAGTGCTATTTGAACAACTTCTTGAAGGATTTAATGGTATATTAATACTAATGACTCCATTCTCAGGAGCAATTATTTCTTTAATACCTAAATTCATTGCATGAAATATAGCTAAACCATGAAATAATATTGAACGTCCTCTTGTTGAGTCTTCAAAAGTATCTGCCTCTACTTTTAAATAAGAATGCTTAATGTTTTTTGACTTGTATTCATCTTTTATTCTATTAATTAAATCATTTTGATGTATATAATTTGCCGCATGACCATCTGTATGGGAAACTAGTAATATATTTTCCTTATTATGTATTAAATCTATTGCACCAGCAAGGGAGTCTAATCCACCTGAAAAAAGACATATATTCTCAACATTTGCATTAATTGCTAAAACATTTTTTTTTGTCTTAAAATATGCTCTCGTTAATTTAGAGAAAGATATATTCCAATTATCACTAGTTAAAAAGTTTAATGCATCTTGTAAATCTTCTTTTGCGATATCCCATAAAGTTACATCACTTACAGGAATATTAACCTGAATATCACGACTCCAATTATCATCAGATTCTTTTCTAGGAATAAGTTTATCAATGGCATAAATAATACTTGTAAAATACAATACATCTAAACTTGTAGATGTTGGTGTTGAAATAAATTTTTCAAAACAATTATGAGAGTATATTTTTAAAATAGTTCTATATCTACTATTATTTACGATCAGGCTTACATCTAGTAAATTACCTCTTCGTCTTTGCTTAAATTTAATATCGATGTTAAACATTTATATCATCCTCCATAATTTCTAATACTTCATTTAAAATACTTTTAACAAAATCCGCACCTTCTTTTCCATTGAAATCAATATCTTCTAGTTTTATATTACATTGAAACTTTTGAACTTTAGCACTAATGGCATCTCGTGCATGTCCTAAAATCTCACTAGCATTATCTAGACCAGAGTGTTCGCTTCTTTTTTCAAAAATTATTCTTTCAAAAAGCAAATAAATATAATTTTCATAAAAACCACACATAATAATTTTTTTATTTTCTGATGTAATCAATTGAGTAAAATAGCTTTCAAGTTCTTCTTCAGAATTAATACCATCAAAAAGCTCATCCATAATATTTGAAATAGCTTTCGAAGCTGCGTATGTATCTGCATCTGTTGATGTTTCAATGAAATAATCTATTAATACTTCTTTAATTTCACTAACTGTTTTACCTTCTAATTCAATATTTCTTGATTCTAGTGCTTCTTTAAATCCAATACGACTTGTATCACTAAAAAAACTACCTAGTTTTTGTGCTGTTTTTCTTGCAGATGATGATTTAAATGTACCACTACCTGAGCTTGAGCTATTAGATGATGAGAAAGCATTTGCACCACCTATAGATGTAATAAATTTACTAAGTACCAAATCTATTTTTTCAGGATTTTTATGTAACTTACCAAGTTGAATATTAAGCGAATGCCAAGCACTTCCTTGTTTTTGTGGTGGCAAATAACCCTTTGATGTTCCCATTTATTTTTCCTTATTTATAGATTGTAAAGATGCTATTTTCAACTTACCTTTGTCCTGTTTTGTATAGCTTTCTAAAAGAATATTCACCTCTTTGCTTAAGTTTTTTTCATTCATTTTTATAGTTTCTAATCTATCTGCTACAAATGCAAAACTTTGAATTTTTCCATAAGGTAGACTTTGCATTATTTCTAATAATTTTTGATAGTAAGTCATTGTATTTAATTCAAGAACTAATTCAAACAAAGATTTTAAAAGTTGTTTTATATCATCTATATAACTAATATTTTTGTCAAATTGATTTACCAGTTCATTTAAGTCTTCTGCATCAAGTCTTTTACTTGCTTCAATATTTACTCTTTGAATAGATTTATTTTCAGAAATAAGACCTTTAAAGATTTTTTGTATGTGTTGGCTCAACATATGTGAATTAGATAGTGTAGATTCTGTTTTATCTCTAACTAACCAAAAATAGTCTCTTAAATCTTCTTCTCCAATTCGAGGTCCAATCTTTATCCATTTTTGCATCTGTTCAGTTTGCCATTCTTTAAATTCATCTGCAATAACATTTGTATTTCCATCAATATAAACAGACTCCAATAGTTTTATTTCTTTAATAAACCCATCGTTATTTGATTGGAAATCATTCAATTTTTTAAATAGCCTAGTATCAAAATATTCCAATAACATTAACTTAATTAATATGAATTCATCAATATTCAGGTTTGATACCTTAGCTAATTTTGTTCTTAAAATAAATGTATTTAAGAATCTTTTGGTCTGCCTAGGGTTACCCTTTAAGACATTCGTGATCATTTGGCTCATAAAATGCGATAAGTTAAGCAAATTTCCTAATTCAATTTTACTATCTAATTCAATAACCCCTTTTATATTCCCGTAATCATAAGGACTATAAAAATTTTCTTTTCTAAATAACACATAATCTTCATAAATTTCTTCAAATTCTTTTTTGTCTAAAAAACTAGAACAAAAAAGAAGATTATTATAGCTTTCTATCTCTGATGGCGATAGTTTTGGAATACGGTAAGGAATTTGTATGAGTTTTTCAATATAATCTGTCACTATTTGTTCTGTATTTTGGAGATATTCTGAATTATTGTTAAAAGTGTGAAGCTTTAAATGCATAGAAATTGAATGTTTTATTATTCTTTCATCTGCTCCAATCACAAATGCAGTATTTGGAACTGACAAAAATAGTTTTATGGCTTCAAGAGTATCTATCACTCGTTCAGGCATACATCGATCTAAATCATCTACAAAAATCACTACGCTGTCATAATCTGTTGCTTTAATCAACTCTTCAAAATCTTTTCTAAAAGTCTTAATTGTATTTTTTGTAGTATTGTCTTGCTCTTGTTTTATATATTTATCAAAATCAACAAATCCTTCTTTCTGCATTTCTTGAATTGTGTCATTTTTTATCATACTATAACCAGCTTCTAAAGCAGTAAAAACTCCTCCTGTGGAAAATATATCAATGATGTTTTTACCATATTTTTTTACTCCATCAGTTGCCAATTTCATATAATCAACTCTTGATAGTAATTCTAAAAGCTTCTTTTTTCCAACTTCTGATAAGTTTTCTTTTTTTGATAATTCTAGTAATATATTTTCAAGTAATGAAGCTTTTGCGTCTTCATAACCTTCAAATAACCAACTATTAAAATAAATTGTTAAAACTTTATGATCATCTCTTAATTTTTGTTCAAGCATTCGCATAATACTTGATTTTCCACTTCCCCAATCACCAAATACACCTATGGTTAAGGGTAGCAAATTAGGGTTTGTTACATACTCTTTTATTAAATTGCAATGTATTTCATAATTTAAAAAATCTTCTGTTGTTTCATTATCAGCCCACATTTTTAATCCTAACCCTATAATTCACATAAAACATAAATAATTTAGCCCACCAATTTCATTTTTTATAATAAAATCAATTATAAAATAAGATTTATTGTACCATTTTTTCTATCATTGAAGTAGTTAAATGACAAACTGAAAGAAAAATATGTGAAAAGATGGATTCCCGATCTACCCTAAAGAGCACATGAAGTCGGGTATGACGAGAAAAAATTGCTAGATTTTATAGAAAAATCGGAAATTCCGATTTTTTTCCACCACTTTTAAGTGGTATGTGCAAATTTTGCACATTGCTTTTAGAGTCTATTTCAAATTAAGTGAAAATATACTTTCATAACCTGCTTTTTCGTTCGTGGTGAGCTCAAGGAAACATCGCTTTGCGAGCGGTACCCTTGTTTTTGTCGAACCATGAATGAAACACCCTTCGACAGGCTCAGGGCGAACGGGATCATATAGTTAAGTTAGGATTATACAAGAAGTCTATTCAAAAAAAAGATTGCTGAATTCCCGCATAGCGGGAAGAAGAGAAAGTTAGATACGAGCGTAAGAGACGCTGATACACGCGTTGAGGGCAGAGAGTTCTTTAATCGTTTTATCATTAACAGCAGAATCAACGATAATCACCGCAAGAGCTTCACTGCTTTTGTTGCGTCCGAGACGGAAATCGGCAATATTCACTTCATGTGCCGCCAGCAACGTACCGACTTGACCGATAACACCCGGTACGTCAGTGTTTTTGAAAAGGATCATGTTCCCTTTCGGTTCAACATCGACGCCGAAACCGTTGATGTCAACGATACGCTGAACGTCGTCATTGAACATGGTCGCACTAATCTCGATCACGTCTTTATCGGTAGTAAGTTTAACGGTTACAAGATTTTTATAAACAGGGCTGCCTGGAAGCTCTTCGGTTTCGATTTTGATACCGCGCTCTTTGGCTACGAAATCAGCATTTACGTAGTTGATTGTATCCCCTGAAATATCGGCTAATGCACCGACAGTGACAAAAGTAGCCAATGAGTTAACGTATTCCGCAATATCACCGCGACCGCTTACTTTGATTGAGACGATTGAGGCTTTATTAATTTGAGACGCAAGAAACCCTATCTTCTGACTCATTTCCAAAAACGGCTTAACAAATGATGGAATTTTAGTCTCATCAATCGGTAAGTTCAAAGCGTGTGGATACGCAATCCCTTTTGCCGCTTCGATTGCCTGCTGTGCCGCTTCAAGAGCAATCCCCAGTTGAGATTCAAACGTATTGGCACCCAAGTGTGGAGAGACACAAATGTTGTCAAGATCAAGGAGTTTATGATCGGTTGCAGGTTCTTTGTTAAATACGTCGATACCGGCAAAGCGTACTTTACCTGATTTAAGACCGTCATAGAGGGCATCTTCGTCATACAATCCACCGCGTGCACAGTTGATTAATACAACTCCGTCTTTCATCTTCGCAATTTCATCGCTTCCGATCATACCAACGGTCTCTTTGTTTTTCGGAGTGTGGATAGTGATGATATCACACGCCAAAATATCTTCAAAATTCGTCGTATATTTAACACCGACATCCGTCGCTTTTGATGGGTGGATATATGGATCATAAGCAATGACGTCCATCTCAAATGCTTTGGATCGAATACCGACTCGGCTACCGATATTACCGAAACCGATGACACCGAGTTTTTTGCCTTTAAGCTCGTATCCGTACCATTTTTCACGTTTCCATACACGCTGATTTTTCAAATGATCGTGTGAATACGGGAACATTCGCATACATGAGAGCATGTGCGTCATCGTGAGTTCAACGGCAGCGATGGTATTCGCCGTCGGAACGTTCATGACGATGATCCCCTCTTTTGAACATCCCGGAATATCAACGTTATCGACACCGACACCGGCGCGGACAACCGCTTTTAGTCTACCTTTGGCTGCTTCGATGAATTTATCATCAACATCGGTAGAACTGCGGGTAATTGCAACGTCTGCCTCTTTAATGAGATCCAAAAGAGCCGTTTTATCCATATCAGCCGCAAAAATCATCTCTACTTGATCATCACGACGGAGAAGATTCAATCCCTCTTCATGGATATGATCACATACAACAATTTTATATTTTTCCATTACTTTTCCTCTGTGAACGGCGGTACAGTCGCCATGATTTGGTAGGTTTTTAGTTTTGTTACAAGGGATGCGCGTTCGATTTTTTAATTTGATTCGGTTCTGGAAGATCAGTTCCCTCTGAAATGTCCAGATTTAATGTTATTTCATTAACAGGGTAAAAATACTCTTTCTCATCGTTGCCGGAAAAACGGCTTATCCAGCTCTTTTCATCACGTGAAGCTTCGGCAGGGAGAACCTCTTCAATATCGGAGATCTCAACTTTTGGTGCCGAAGGATTTATTTGGATCAAGAAAATAGTAATAAACACCGCCACTGCCAGGGCTATAAGGGGAAACAGCCAATATGCAGCGCGTCGCATTCTATTTATTTCAATTGATCTTTAATCAAATCACCAAGACTGTGTGAATCGTTATCATTGATCTCATCCAACATTTTTTGATCTTTAATACGCTCCAGTTTTTTAACTGAAAGACGGATACGATCACGTTTTGCATCGATGACTAAAATAGCCGCTTCGATTGTTTGACCGATTTCAAGCTCTTCAGGTACAAGAGGATAAAGATCTTCGTTACGGATAAGGGCATCAACTCCACCTTCCAATGAAACGAATACACCGAAATCTTTCACATCACGAACCGTAGCTTTCACTACTTCATTCATTTTATGACTTGTTGCGAATTGATCGATTGGACTCTCTTCGAGAGATTTACGGTTCAATGAGATTTTTTCATCGTCACCATTGATTTTCGCAATTTTTACTTCGATCTCTTCACCTACTTTGAGAGTATCTTTACATTTGACGTTTTTGTCCCATGAAAGATCTTGATTGTGTAACAATCCCTCTACTCCGCCAACTTTTACAAATGCACCGAAATCGGTCAAAGAGGTAACGGTACCGGTAACAGTATCACCCTCTTTGAATTTTTTGGTAAATTCTTCAAACGGTTTTGGTTGAAGACGTTTGTACGATACACGTAATTTATGGGTTTTAGAGTTAATTTCAATAACTTCAACATCAATCTCTTGACCCACTGTGAGGTAGTCTTTAGGATGTTTGATGTTTTTATCCCATGTGATTTCAGAGATGTGAAGGAACCCTTCGATGTCGTTACCAAGGTCAACGAAAATACCGTACGGCTCGATGTTGCTGACAGTAACCGTGATAGTATCACCCTCTTCCAATGCTTCTTCAACCTCTTGCCACGGATCCGATTGTACCGCTTTGATTGAGAGTGAAAGGTGACGCTTGTCTTTATCGTACGCAATCGCTTTTACGTTGACAATATCACCCTCTTTGTAAAGTTTAGATGGATTAACCGGCCCTTTGTAGCTGATTTCATTGTAATGAACCAACCCGTCGATTCCGCCGACATCAACGAACATACCATAGCTGGTGATCTTTTTGACGGTACCTTGGATAACTTTATCCTCTTCCATCAACGCGTCAATCACTTCTTTCTTACGCTTACGCTCATCATTGAAAAGCTTACGACGAGAAACCACGATTGAAGCCTCAGCAGCATCAACTTTAACCACTTGTGCTTTGATGGTTTTACCGACAACTTGATCGGTCTCTTTGAACGCTGCAAGTGAACGAGGAAGGAAGAAGTGGACATCGTCCGCTTCCAAAAGGTATCCACCTTTGTTTTTCTTGGTCACTAAAGCTTCGATGACCACTGACTCGAAATCTTCTTTATGTGCATTGATAAACGCTAATGTTTTCTCTTGCTCAAGCACTTTTTTATAGGAGATTTTTGGACGCTCGTTGTAGTGTCCCATCACCATTACCATGATTTTATCGCCGACGTTAAAAAGAAGATTTCCCTCTGTATCACGGATTTCATCCAATGAAAGAATCCCCTCAAGTTTTTCGCCGACGCCTACCAACGCGCGGTTGTCACTTTCTTGGATCTCTACTACTTCACCTTCTGTAATGCGTGTGGATTCTTGCTCTTTGAACGATGCCTCCAGCATTTCAGCAAAATTTTCTTCTTCAAATGCTTCGTTATCGAAAGCCATGCCTATTCCCTTGTAACTAAAAATTGGCTGATTATAGCGAAAAAATGCTTGTTTTGAGATTAGGAGGGAGAATTTAGGCGCGTGTCAAGCTCTTGATTTTAGCAACAACTTCATCAATAATCCAATCGGGAGTCGATGCTCCGGCACTGATCCCGCAAAAAGTTTTAGTATCAAACCAATGTTCCTGAAGATCATCTTGACTTTCGATATGATAACTGTCAGGACAATATTCTTTGGCAATAGAGTGCAATTGTTTGGTATTTGATGAGTTTTTACCGCCGATAACAATCATCACATCGGCTTTTTGAGCCAAATCGCGTACAGCATCTTGATTATCAAAGGTTGCATTGCAAATCGTGTTGAAGACACGAACTTCTTTATGTTTTGCCATCAACTTTCCGATAATTTGCTGATAATCTTCAATTTTTCGCGTTGTTTGTGCAACAGTTGCGACTTTTTCTCGAAGTTTCAGTGCATCAAGTTCATCGGGACTGTTTACAACATAAACATGATCATCTGCGTAACTTTTAACCCCTTTGATTTCAGGATGAGCCTCATCGCCAAAGATTACAATATCATACCCTTGCGCCGACATCTCTTCGCAAATTTGCTGCGGTTTGGTCACATACGGACACGTTGCATCCACCACATTAACTTGTCGTTCATGCAAAGTGGAAAGTTCCTGCTTCGGAATACCGTGGGTACGAATGACCGCCGTTTCCCCCACTTTAAAGGAATCAAGATTTTCGCTGAGCGCGACATTGAAATCGTTTTTAAGTCGATCGATTTCATTGGCGTTGTGGATTAGCGGACCGTACGTTGACGAATTGCGGTTCTCTTCCGCAATTTTAATTGCCCGTTTCACGCCGAAACAAAATCCGTAGCTCTCCGCCAACTCGATTTTCATCGCTCAACCTTTGTACAATTTCCCAATAATTCAAAAAAGTTCGGAAATGAGGTGTTGATACATTCAATATCTTCGACTTCCATTGCGCACTTCAATCCTGCAACGCAAAAACTCATTGCAATACGGTGATCACCGTAACTGTTCACTCGTGCGGGTTTAAGCTCACCGCCGATAACGGCGTAACCATCAGGATATTCTTCCGTCTCAATACCGCAAAGATTCAGATTGTCGACAACTGTTTTGATCCGATCCGATTCTTTGACCCGCAGCTCTTCGGCATTTTTGATAATGCTTTTTCCCTCTGCACACGCCATTGCAATAGAGAGTGCCGGGAGCTCATCGATGAGCCATGCTATATTTTCTTCAACGCTCACCGCTTTCAATGGGGCATATTCTACCCGAATCGTCCCAATCGGTTCATACCGTTCATCATTCAGCGTATAGGTAATTTTTGCCCCCATACGTTCCAATACTTTGAAGGCTTCGATACGGGTCGGATTAAGGGTAACCCCTTCGATAGTAGCAGAAGAGTTAGGAATGATCGCTGCGGCTACCGCAAAGAAAAAGGCACTGGAGGGATCAGCAGGAACACGAATATTCAGAGGTTGCAGAGGTTTTTCCAGCGGCCAGATCTTCGTCTCTAACCCATTAATCTCAACCTGTGCACCCATACCGCGAAGCATCCGTTCCGTATGATCACGGCTCAGCTCCGGTTCACGAAAGGTACATACGCCATCGGAGCGGAGAGCCGCTAACATCATGGCACTTTTGACCTGCGCCGAAGCGATCGGTGAAACATAATCAAAGGCCTTAAGCGAAGCTCCACGAATCGATAATGGTGCTAAATCACCGTTATTGCGACCATCTAGTTTTGCTCCGATGGAACGAAGTGGCTGAGTAACCCGTTTCATCGGACGACGCTTGAGATACTCATCACCGCTCAGAACAAAATGCCCCTCAGCAGAGCTGAGTAATCCGCAAAACAGACGCATTCCTGTACCGGAATTACCGCAATCGAGAATTTCAGATGTCTCTTGTATCCCATGTGAGCGAATGGTAATAACGTCACCATCATCGGTAATTTCTGCACCGAGATGACCAACGATTTTAAGGGTATTGAGGGTATCTTCCGCGCGGAGAAAATTCTCGATTCTACTCTCACCTTCCGCTAAAACCGCAAACATAGCACAGCGGTGCGAAATTGATTTATCCGGTGCAATTGCGTCACTTCTAAACCCGAACGGCGGTGCGGGATAAACCTTGGCAGACATCATCTCAAATTCACTCCGAGTTCTTCTTTTAATCCATTCAAAATAGATTCCATAGCCATCGTAATATCTTCATCTTCAAGTGTTTTTTCCTCGGATTGTAAAACAAAACGGAGTGTCAAACTCATCTGTTCTCCCAAAGTCTCTGAAACATAACGATCAACCGGATAAAAACGTCGTACTTGAGAAGATCGGTGTTTTTCAATGACCTCTTTAATACTCTCATAACTCACCTCTTTGGAAATCAGAATACTCAAATCCCTAAAAGATGCTTGATATTTTGAATACGCACGTGCTTCAACCAACCCATACGCAAGCGCATCGGTTTTAATCTCACACATAAAAGTTTGAGCGAGGTCATGATCTTCTTCGATACTTGGGTGAAGTCGGAAAATCTCTCCCGCTTCCACGCCGTTAATCATCACTTTTGCACACACGTATGGGTGAGCCAAAGAGTGGCTTGGAGTATGAGAAACCAATTCAAATGATCCGACAACATCAGCGATCAATTTTGTAAATGCGGCGAAATCGATAACCGCAGGTTTTCCGGCATTGGCAATCTTTTCACTTTCCATTGCACCGGATACGATAAACCCAAGACGTTTGGATTCTTGACGGTTAGTATCAAAAACCATCCCTGCTTCAAAGAGAGCGATTTTCTTTTGATTCACTTTCACATTGGCAGAAGCAGAATTTAACAGTCCCACCAACAGTGTCGGACGAAGAGTGTCAAACGTCGCCGTAATAGGGTTCAATAGCTCTTTATCGCTATCGGTACAGACAAAGCCGTATTTTTCTACCTGAAGGCGCTCATTAAACACGAAATGAACCGATTCATAAAATCCGCTTTGAGCCGCACGATGACGATACATACGTGTCTTTTTATAGTCATTCAAATCATTGCTCATCTGATTTGCTTCCGCAAAAACAAACGGCTTTGAAGGGATATTATCAATCCCGACGATACGAACGACTTCTTCGATAATATCTTGTTTATTCACGATATCATGTCGGAATTTAGGGACTGAAATAGCGAATGTCGACCCATTAGGCTTTCCGATTTCCATTCCAAGATTTTTAAAAATCTGTGTAATACGGGTTTTATCGATTTTCAGTCCGATAAACGACTCGAATTCTTCCTCACCCATACTGATGATCGGCGGTTCATAGGAGGTGGTCAGTTCGATATTTCCGCCATACACTTGCGAAGCTGAATATTTTTCAAATAAACTACCGGCATAACGGATTCCCATTTCAATTTTCGGTTCACTTCCACGAGAAGAACGGTAATAATGGGGACAGCTTGGGATTTTTTTATCTCCCATTTTTTTAGCGATGATATCAGGGGCAATATAACTCGCTTCGATAACGGCCAACCCTTCATTCGCAGTAAAATGGGCCTCTTTTTCTTGAGAAACACCGATAACGGAGACTTTTTCTTTGCCATAAAGCGCTGCATACCCATTCTCATCGTTCTCAAAAGTAATAATCCCTTTTGTTTCAAGATCACCAAATTTTTCAAACGGATAGGCGCGTAAAATAACTCCGGTACTTTGGGTTGTATACAGTAGCAATGCATCTACAGCGGTAGTGTAAACCTCTTCAATAATGGCTAAACGCAATGCTATCGCAAAAGGGACACTGAACTCTTTAACATCAACCGCACCGAATAACAAATCAGCATGAAAGGTATCAGTATGTTGCAGTTGCAAAATACGCCCGATACCCAAACGTCCGTCTTGCTTCTCTTTGTAGTTGATTTCTCGAAGTTCACGTGAAAGTGCCGCACGTAAATCACGTGCGATCCCATGAATACTCAAACAATCTCCGCGATTGGCGGTCAGTTCAATCTCAATCACATCGTCATTAAATGCACCGTATTCATTCAGATTTTTCCCAAGAACTAATTCACCGATACTTGGATCGAGGATCATAATCCCCTCACCCATGCTTGGTAAACCAATCTCTTTGGATGAACAGATCATACCGTGTGAATCAACACCGCGCAGCACAGCTTCTTTGATCTTGAGCCCGCCCGGAAGTTCGGCTCCGACAGTAGCCAATGCGATATGAATTCCCTCACGGACATTGGAAGCGCCGCACACGATTTGGCGTACTTCATTTCCGACATTAACCTGACATACATTGAGTTTATCGGCGTCGGGATGTTTTTCACACTTCTCGACATACCCGATGACAACACCATCCGCAACACGGATGGCTTCATGTCGATCAACTTCTAATCCGATCGCATTAAACGTTTTGCACAATGTATCCGCATTGATACCGTCTAGATCGATCCACTCATTTAACCAATTTTTTGTAACGATCATCTAAACTGCTCCAATAATCTCGTATCTCCCTCAAACAAAGAGCGTAAATCACCGATTCGGTGGATCAACATCGCAAACCGCTCAACACCTAAACCGAACGCATATCCGCTGACATTCTCATAGCCGACAGCTTTAAAGACATTCGGATCAACAATACCGCATCCGAGGACTTCAAGCCATCCGGTTTTCGAACAAACGCGGCAACCATCTCCACCGCAGAAAATACAGCTGATATCCACTTCGGCTGAAGGTTCCGTAAACGGGAAAAAACTCGGACGGAAACGAACTTCGACGTCTCCGAACATTGTTTTAAGGAAGTCTTCAAGGATAAATTTAAGATTGGCAAACGAGACTTTCCCCGCCTCTTCAACGACCAATCCCTCTACTTGATGAAACATCGGAGTATGGGTAATATCATAATCACGGCGAAATACAGCACCCGGTGCGATCATACGAATCGGAGGCTTGGTTGAGAGCATTGTGCGAATTTGTACCGGAGAGGTATGGGTACGCAATAACATCGCATCTTTAAAATAAAAAGTATCCTGCATATCACGCGCAGGATGATATTTAGGAAGATTCAGCGCTTCAAAATTGTGGAAATCATCTTCAACCATCGGTCCCGTTTGTACCGAGAAATTCATGGCAATAAAATACTCTACGATCCGGTCCATTGTCTCCATTACCGGATGCAATGATCCGCGTTCTGTGGTAGCAGAGTACAGACTCACATCGATGGCTTCGGATTTCATTGTTGCTTGTAAATGCTCCATTGCCAAGAAAAGTTTACGGTCTAAAAGAAGCGCATTCAATCCCTCTTTGTGGATATTCAGTTCTTTGGCAAATATCCCTTTTTCAGCATCAGGAATATCTTTCATACGGGCAAACTCAGCGTTCATAATCCCTTTTTTTCCGAAAACGGCGATTCGTATCTCTTCGATTTTATCAATCGAATCGGCCGATTTTATAGCGTCATACCACTCTTGCAAAATAGAGTCTCCATTGTGATTTTCTGAAAGCTTTAAAATAGATCTTTACAATTTGGTGAAAAGGGCTTTCAATTTAGAGGATATTGTAGTCAAATCTCTTTTATAAATAGCTTCAAGCGATCTTCCATGTGCTACAATAACACAAAAAAAGAGGTTTAAAATGTGCATTTTCTGCAAAATAATCAATAAAGAAATCCCTTCCAATACCGTTGCCGAAAACGAAGAATTTTATGCCTTTCATGACATTAATCCTAAAGCACCCGTTCATATATTGGCGATTCCAAAAGCCCATTATCAAAGCTTTAACGATGTCCCTGGCGATGTTATGGGAAGAATGTCGACATTTATGCAAGAGGTCGCCAAAGCGTGCGGAATTGAGGAGAGCGGCTACCGTATCATCAGCAATATCGGAGAAAACGGAGGGCAAGAGGTAGGGCATCTACACTTTCATATCCTCGGCGGAGCAAAGCTCAAATGGGGCCATTTTGCAGATGCGGATCCAAAGGATTTCTTTTAATCCTCTCGTCATACCGTACTTGATACGGTATCCATCTACACTTTATGAGATTCCGTGTCGTAGCACGGAATGACAAAAGCTATGCATTACACCCTTGCAATGCACCGAAATCAACGGCACTTCCGCCACCGCTGATCATTGATTCATTTTCACGAATGACATTACCGTTATGGATGATCGTGTAGGTAATCACCGTACTGTCACGAATCGTGTTAATCGTTGAACAATAGGTCTCCAAACTCGCCATCACCCAGCGTGCCGCAAGGGTATCGTCTGCATTGGAGTCAAAACGGTATTCAAGGTGAAGAGTATTGAACTTGCGCGGTGCGGACTCGTTACGAACCACTTCGCCGGATACTTCAAGATTTTTAACCTCATACCCCTGCTGTTTAGGGAGCATCACCACATCGGTTGCACTGCATCCGATAATCCCGCTTAAAAAATATTCGATCGGAGAAATTTGAGGGCAATCGATGATAAAACTGCTTTTTTCAGTTTTGGCTTCAAACTTCATTTCACTCTGATGAGCAACGGTAATTTTCATTTTATGTCCTTAAGATAATGGTCAAAATAGATAATCTGCTCCAATGTGCGCACTTCAGCCGTTCCCCCTTGGGAAGTACGGGCATTCATCGAATGTTCAATCGCCAAATAGGGGATGACATCTTCTTTGATACGATCATCAATAGCCTTGAGTTCTGAATAATCGATATCGCTCAAATCGATTCCGAGTACTTCGGCACGAGCAACGGCGCGTCCGGTGATGTGATGCGCTTCACGAAAAGGTACTCCGCAATGCTCAACCAGATAATCGGCCAAATCAGTCGCGGAAAGATGTCCTAGCTTACACGCACGAGCCATATTATGAGGCTTGATCGTCATAGTACGGAGTGCTTCACGAAGAATTTCAAGAGAGAGTTCAGCCGTTTCAACGCTGTCAAACACCCCCTCCTTATCCTCTTGGGTGTCTTTGTTATACGCTAACGGCAACCCTTTCATCACCGTCAAAAGTCCCATCAAGTTTCCAAAAACACGTCCCGTTTTTCCGCGAAGTAACTCAGGAACATCGGGATTTTTCTTTTGCGGCATGATTGAGCTTCCGGTCGAATACTGATCGGAGAGTTCCACGAATCGAAATTCGTAGCTCGACCACAAAATAATCTCTTCCGCCAAACGGGAGATGTGCATCATCAACGTCGAAATATTAAACAAGATTTCAAGGGCAAAATCGCGATCACTTACCGTATCGAGACAGTTAATGCTCACAGAATCAAATCCAAGTGTTTTTGCGGTCATTTCGCGGTTAATATTATGCGGAGTCCCCGCTAACGCGGCACATCCGATCGGAGAGATATTATTTCGTTCCACACTGCTCTCAAAACGCTCACAATCACGTTTAAACATTGAGGCATAGGCTAGAAGGTGAAATGCAAAATTAATCGGCTGAGCGTGCTGTAAATGAGTCATACCCGGCAACAACGTCGTCGTATGATCCCGTGCAATATCAACAACCACTTCCATCAACGCTTTGATCTGTTCAACAATCTCACGATTTTTACGGAGTACAAAACGACGGAAATCGAGGGCTACCTGATCGTTGCGGCTGCGGGCAGTATGAAGCTTTTTACCTGCTTCTCCGATAATCGAAGTTAGCCGCTTCTCGATCGCCATGTGCAAATCTTCATCACCGATTTTCCATTCAAAATTACCGGATTCGATTTCACTCAAAACCTGAGCCATCCCGGATTCGATCAAAGCAGCCTCATCATTCGTTAGAATACCCTGATGTGCCAGCATTTTAGCATGTGCGATGGAGCCTTCGATATCCTCACGGTAAAGTTTTTGATCAAACATGATCGAGGCATTAAATTTTTCCAAAAGGGTTGACGCATCTTGCGTGAAACGTCCGGACCACATCTTTTCCATGGTATCTCCGAGTATATTAAGTATTTAGGGGATTTTAGCGAAGTTTGGTTTAGAAAACATTACCGTT
>Ga0074197_1001340_pt1 | contig 21365 bp, 20 predicted proteins | sample EPASupsiteSAE305_FD_64526 | JGI IMG/M metagenome (GOLD analysis project Ga0074197, IMG submission 64526) | Bioremediated contaminated groundwater microbial communities from EPA Superfund site, New Mexico - SAE3-05 reassembly with SPADES | ecosystem: Environmental > Aquatic > Deep subsurface >...
GTACTTCTGATTGATCTTGGGGGTTCATCTACGAATATCGCAATTGTAAACCACGGGCTTCTCTCTTTTTCAAGATCGTTACCCGTTGCGGGCGATGCCTTTACCCGTGCGGTTTCACAGAATCTTCAAATAACCCCTCAACAGGCAGAAGAATATAAAAAGGCATATGGATTATCCCCCAGCCAACTTGAAGGGAAAATTAAAAACGCGCTTGATCCGGTAGTCCGTTTGGTTGTGGATGAAATTAAAAAAGCCGTTAACTACTACTTAACAGATGAAAAAGGTGAAATGCCTACAACCCTTATTATGTCAGGTGGGTCCAGCGGTATGCCCGATATGATTTCTGCGCTTTCAAAAACGGTCGGTATGGAAGTTTTGGTCGGCAACCCCTTTATGCATATTCAAATCGATCCCGGATCGGTTCAAAAACTGGCATCGTTTGCCCCTCTTTATGGCGTTGCGGTTGGGCTTGCAATGCGTGAATAAAATATGCCGGAAAATCTTAACTTAAACCTTTTGCCGCAAAACCTTCAAGTCAGTAAAGGTCTCGGCAAATTTCTTAAAACAGCCAAAGCACTCGGAGTTATTTTAATTGTTGCCTTTGTTGTTTTTTGTTTAGGAATTGTTGCCCTTTTTATCATTAATAGAACAACACTTACAAACACCCAAGCCAGTGTTGACCAGCTTAAGACCCAAGTTAAAGCTCAAGAGACAAGCGAACAACAATTAATTTTACTCAAAGACAGGCTTGCCAAAATAGCATCTATCAAATCTACCCCAAATGCTTCGAAAAGCATAATGAATGTTGACTCACTTTTTGCAAATGTTTCCCCCGCATCGACAATGAATGAAGCAAATATTACTTCGTCAAAAATGGACATCTCCCTGATTATTAGATCCAACGAGGACTTGACCAATTTTATCCAAAATATTAAAAGCACAAAGCTTTTTAATACGATAAATCTTCCCTCTTTTACCTATAGCGCTAATAGTGGTTATTCCATTGCGGTAAGCCTGACCAATAAATAATTATGTCGGAAAACGATAAAGAAATATTAAAATCAACAGCTCCGCTTATTATAGTAATAATACTTTTTGTTATCGTGGGTAAATTTGGAATATCTCAAGTTACAGATCTGCGGGCAAAAATTAATGATGCCAAAAAGACCCAATCCACATTGTCGGAAAAACTGAAAATTCTTAAGTCGCTATCTCAGACAGCAGTATCCAGCGCAGACTCGGTTACATTTGCTCTTCCGAAGTCTAACCCATCGCTACAGATAATGTCTCAATTAAAACTCTTAGCCAGTAATAATTTGTTGGTCTTAAGTGATATAAGAGCTTCTATATCAAGTGGAGACTCTTCAAATCTTTCGTCCGTTACTACTTCATTTAATGTTACCGGTCCCAGAGAACAAATAATTTCTTTTATAAAAAGCATAGACAGCATTGCTCCGATTACCTTGGTCGACAAGATGCAATTGAGTGAAGATAAAGGGGTGAATATTGCAAATATTTCAACAAGAACTTATTGGGCCGAGTTTCCCTCAACCATACCGACCGTAACACAATCCGTTACAGACCTAACTGTTTCCGAAAAAGATTTACTAATGCAGATAAGTAATTTAACCTTCCCTTCTTTCGGTGAGACGGTCACGGCAACCGACAGTGCCATAAATCCAAATCCATTTGGTCAATAAATAAAAGTAAAAAGAAGTTATTCTACGTTTAAAGTAACTGCAGTTTTTTCCAACGTGGCCCGTACCTTTAGTACATTTCTGAGGGATTTAATCATGCGTCCGCCTTTACCGATAATAAGACCCATATTTTCCGGAGCGGATTTTATTGTATAGGAGACTCTACCCCCGTCCTGTTCTTCGATTATCTCGAACTTCTCTTCACCGAGAACTCCTTTTAATAAATACTCTAATAGTTCTTTCATGAAATTGTTTATTCCAAAAGCTTTTTAACCGTCTGGCTTACTTGAGCACCCTTACCGATCCACTCGGCAAGCTTCTCAGTATCGATTGTCTTGAGTTTTTTAATCGGATTCCATGTTCCGATATAATCAATTACTCCACCTGTGGTTTTCTTTCTGTCATCAACCACAACAACCCTGTAAAAAGGGGCTTTTTTTCTGCCAAATCTTGAAAGACGAATTGTCACCATATGGGGATTATTGTACCTTTTTTGTGAGTACCTGTCTAGCGGCTTCCTGCTCAGCACTGCTTTTACTTTTTCCCTCTCCTCTCCCCCAGGACACACCGTTGACCAAAACTTCTATAATAAACTTTTTATTATGGTCCGGCCCCGATTCTTCGACGACATGATATTTAGGAGCCGAAAATCCTTTCGCCTGAACCGTTTCCTGGAGCCTGCTTTTGAAATCTTTAAGCGGTTTGCTTGCCTTTTCTTTGGTATTAATCAAAATATTTTCCTGTATGAATTCTTCGGCACTATCTATACCCCGATCGATAAAAACAGCTCCTATTACCGCCTCAATGGTGTCAGCAAGAAGAGATGAATTTTCCCTTCCTCCACCATCTTCCTCACCTTTTGATAGGAAAAGCGCATGCCCAAGTTCAAGCCTATTGGCAATTTCGGCCAGGGCATGGGTATTTACAAGATTGGCTCTTAATGCAGTAAGATACCCCTCTTCTTTGTCGGGGTAATTATCATAAATTTCTTTTGATACAACATACTCAAGTATTGCGTCACCCAAAAACTCCATCCTTTCATTGGACCCCCTGACTCCTTTGTGTTCATTTACCCAGGATCTGTGGGTTAAAGCCTGGTCAAACAAATCCTTGTTCGTAAAAGTGTTTCTAAGTGAATCTATTTTTTTCATTGGTGAATTGTAAGTGCATCGATGAGTTCGGAAAATGTTTCGATTTCGCTAAAATCAAGACTTGCAGTATCAAAGTTCATTTTTACTAATATTTCAATAAAATCGGTTAAATCCGTAGGTTTCATATGAAGATCCTCAGTTAATGAAAAATCATCTTCAACATCCTCCGGTTCAATACCGAGAAAATCCGCAAGCGCGTTTTTAACAGATTCCTTGATGTCGTTGTATTCTCTATTCATTTTTGGAAGGCTCCTCTTTGTATATTGTACCGAGTACACCGTTAATAAATGAAGAGGATGATTCACTGCCAAATTCCTTTGACAGCTCTACAGCCTCATCGATAACAACTTTCGGGGGTGTGTCTTCATTCTCAAGTTCATAAATTGCCAGCCAAAGAACGGCAAGATCGATTTTGTTGAGTTTATCAATCGGCCATTGGGGTGCTGCACGATTAATTAGTTTATTTATTTTGTTTTTCTGTTTAAGAATCTTTTGAACCAGTTCTGGAGGATTTGGCTGGGTGGTGTAGGTTTCTGCAAAAAGAATTTTGATTGCCTCTCGCCTTCGGAGGTGTCTGGGGTCAGTTGCGGTCTTCATTTTTATTTAGCTTTTTTATCTGCTCCATAGAGTCCACAGTAAGGACATGCACGGTGGGATTCTTTAAGTTTGCCGCAATTCGAGCATTTAACCAGGTTTCCCAGAGATATCTTTGGCTGACCCCCTCTTCTGATATTTGAACGGGATCTTGTGTGTTTTCTTTTAGGTAACGGTGTCATAGACGCTCAATTATAGATGATAAATAGTAATTTCTCAATTAGATATATCTTCTTTCATTTTAGACTCAAAAACCTTGACTTTAACAGGGTCTTTTATAATCTCTTCGGCGGTATCTTTAGCATCTTTTATCAGTTCATAATTATTCCAACCGGCAATTTTAAGCTCAGGGAAACCGCTTTGAGCTGTCCCGAATATCTCCCCCGGTCCTCTTAGTTTTAAATCAAGCTCAGACAGTTCAAATCCGGAGTGGGTCTTTTCCATCGCTTTTAACCGCGTGTAAGCCCTTCCGGAGTGAAAATTACTGAAAAGTAAGCAGTATGACTTCGATCTTCCCCTGCCCACCCTACCTCTAAGTTGGTGAAGTTGGGCTAAACCGAAGCGTTCGGCAGCCTCGATAACCATAACCGAAGCATTTGGAATATCAATTCCGACCTCAACCACAGGAGTGGTTACCAAAATATCTATCTTACCCTTTTTAAAATCTTCCAGCACTTTGTCTTTTTCGGAAGGCTTCAATCTTCCATGAAGAAGACCAAGTCTAAGATTAGAAAATATAGATTGCAGATTGATAAATTCGGAAGTTACCGATTTTACGTCGGCCAAAGTTTCGGCATCGGAATCTTCAATCAGAGGGCAAACAATAAAAGCTTGGGATTTGAGGCCTGAAACCTGAGATCTGATCCAATCATAGGCACTGTTTCTTTTCTGTTCCGGTATGACCCAGGTGGTAACTTTAAGTCTGCCGGGTGGCATATCGGTTAGAACCGACAAATCCATATCCCCATAGGCGGCCAGGGCCACGGTTCTTGGAATTGGAGTGGCTGTCATTGTCAGGACGTGGGGTGTCCCCGACTTTTTGATTAAATGTTTTCTTTGTTCAACACCAAACCTATGCTGTTCATCAATTACAACCAGGCCAACCTTAGATGTTTCACCTATGGTGTCAAAGCCAATCTTAGCGTTTATTAAAGAATGGGTTCCGATAAAAATATCGTTCCTGCCGAGATCTCTCTTTTTTATATCTGAAGTAATCAGAGATATTCTGACAGAGAATTTAGAGAAAAGGGTTTTAAATGTTTGGTAGTGTTGGGAGGCAAGTATCTGTGTAGGTGCCATAATTACGGTTTGATATCCATTTGTGAAAGCAGCAAAAGCAGCAACGGCTGCAACAACCGTTTTTCCGCTTCCGACGTCTCCTTCGAGAAGTCTGTTCATGGGGATTTCACTTTTAAGATTTTCCAGAATCTCATCGATAGCTTTCTTTTGGGAGCTTGTTAAATCAAATGAAACACTTTTAATAAAAGATTCAATCAGTTTCCGGTCAATGGTGAATTTATTGGCAACCTTGTTTTTCTTCCAATTGAGTTTTCTTATTTGACTTCTTAGTTCAAGATTCAAAAGTTCGTTAAAGGCCAGCCTCTTACGTCCCATCTCCGCTTCCTCAAAACTTTCCGGGAAGTGAACAAATTTAATAGCTTTTTTGAAGTCTACCAGTTTAAATTTATCCAAAATATTTTGGGGTAGAAATTCCGTAATGGTGGATTCAACATACGCTTCTTTAATTTTTCTTCTAATCCACTTTGAGGAGAGTCCAGCCGTCTCGGGATAAACAGGCACAATACGGCCGGTGTGGGTTGTGGAATCATCCTCTTCTACCATAAGTTCATAATCGGGGGATGTCAGACAAAGCTTTCTTCCGAAAAATCCAACCTTACCAGAAAGTGATATAAGACGCCCAGGATAAAGCGTTTTGATAAGAAAGGGTTGATTGAACCAAAGTACTGTGATTTTTCCCGTCGAATCTTCAACCGATCCGATTTGCATTTTAAGTCCCCTTTTGGAATAAATGTTTTTCAGAGAAACTATTTTGGCATGTATTGTGGCTGTTTCATCAGGGTGAAGTTTTGAGATTGTAGTAATGAGTGAATAGTCCAGGTATCTTGTCGGGACGTGATAAAAAAGATTTTCAAGTGTAGCTATTCCCAATTTTTCAAATTTCTTTTCAAAAATTGGCCCTATTTTTGGCAACTCTGTAACTGGAGAAATTAAATCCATTTAGATTAACGGGCGTAAAGGATATATGGCAATACTCCTCCCAAAAGGAGGGCAATGCCCGAGATGATTGTTATTATTACAAATATTTTTTTACCCTTTTTAGATATCATTTTTATTTGGCTTTTAGGAATGTTCTGCTTCCTACTTTTATTTCATCCCCTGACTTAACAATATAACTAGGATTGTCGACAATTTTTCCATTTACATCAATAGCTTTTTGTTTAATCAAACGTTTTGCCTCACTCATACTACCAAGTGAAGTAAATGGTGCAATGGTTAAAATGATCGAATTGCCGGAATCAACTTTAATATCAAAAACAGGTCTTCTTTCCTGAAAAACATGCTCGAAGCTTTGCTGAGCCTTTTTGGCTTTTTCTTCCCCCCAAAGAAGCTTAACCACCTCAAATGCCAGGTGTTTTTTCTCAAACATGGGATTTTTCTTTGTTTGTTCATCAATTCCCTCGAGCGGAACTTCTGTTAAAAGTTCAAAACCAAGAGCAATCACTTCATCGGGGAAAGACATAATTCCTGCATAGAAATCATCAGGGTTGGAATCCAGAAAAAGCGCATTTCCGGTTGTCTTGCCGACTTTTTTACCTTCCTTGTCAACTAAAAGTTTTGTTGTTAAAACAAATTTTTCTTTGTTTTTAATTGCCCTCATCAAGGTTCTCCCCATCATCATATTGAAAAGTTGATCGTTTCCGCCTATTTCAAGGTCAACGTCCATTACCACACAATCATAGCCTTGAGCTACCGGGTATAGGAACTCGTGAAGATAAATCGGAGTGTTGCTTTTCAGCCTTTCCTGGAACATGTCACGCTCAATCATTTGTTGAACAGTTACTTTTGATGTGATTTCAATTAAATCCTTGAAAGTAATTTTGTCGCTCCATTCGGAATTAAAAAGAATCTTGGCAGGATTGGCTCCGTCAAAATCCAAGACTTTTCCGGCCTGTTTGTACCAAGCTTTTGCATTTTCCAAAACCTGCTTACGTGTTAATTTTCTTCTCGTTGCAAGTTTATCAGTTGGATCTCCTATCATTCCGGTAAAGTCTCCCACAAGGAATATTACTTCGTGGCCAAGTTTTTGAAATTGTCGAAGTTTCATAAGCCCAACAAAATTTCCGAGATGAAGTGACGGAGCGGAAGGATCAAACCCCTGATAAAGTTTAATTTTTCTTTTGGACATGAGTTCCGCCAAACCCTTTTTATCAGGCAAAACTTGCTGAACCCCCCTGCTTAGAGCTTCCTCAATTTTATCCATATATATGATTCTAAATCTTTTGGATGCTTTTTTGAATAGTTAGTTAACTTATGAATAATTTGCTAGAATAGGTACTATGTGGAGGGATAGAGCAAGACATTCGACATGGAGAGACAGAAGAAAATATGGCCAGTCATTAAGCAGAAGCAGACAACTGGTAAAATGGACAAAAATAGCTTTCTTTGGGGCAGTCGGCTTTTTCATCTTTCTTTTATTTATTCTTCCTGTTCTGGCATTTAATCTTCCATCCCCCGATAAAATTGTCAGAACTCAGGGCTTTTCTACTAAAATCTTGGATCGTAACGGCAAATTACTTTATGATGTTTATGCCAATCAAAACAGAACTCCGGTGGAGCTTTCAAATATCCCTTTATATTTGAGACAGGCAACTATTTCAATTGAGGATAAGAATTTTTATAAACACCAGGGTTTTGATTCGATCGGAATTTTAAGGGGTTTCCTGCGTATTTTCACAAAAGGTAGAGCCGCAGGAGGTTCTACTCTAACCCAACAGCTTGTTAAAAATGTGCTTTTGACAAACGACAGAACCGTTGTTAGGAAAATTAAAGAGTTTGTTTTGGCGATTCAGATTGAGAAAAAATACTCAAAAGACCAGATACTTCAAATGTATTTAAATGAGGCTCCCTATGGAGGAACTTCTTGGGGGGTTGGCGCTGCCGCTCAGACTTATTTCGGGAAAGATGTTGTAGACTTGAACCTTGTCGAGAGTGCAATTCTTGCCGGAATGCCGCAAGCACCATCGGCTTATTCACCCTACTCTTCGACTCCAACAGCTTACATAGAACGCACAAAAGATGTTTTAAGGAGGATGAGAGAAGATGGTTATATAACCAAAGACCAGGAGGTGGCTGCCGGTGCAGAGCTCTCGAACTTCCAGTTCCAATCCAAAGGAACAAGCCTTAACGCACCGCATTTTGTTCAGTATGTTCAAAAGATTTTGGAGGATACCTATGGTCAGGCGGCTGTTGAACAAGGAGGTTTAACGGTGACGACGACATTGGATCTCGAACTTCAGGATAAAGCCCAGCAAATTGTTACAGATGAAATTGCAAAAGTAGAAAAACAGCATATTACAAACGGTGCGGCTGTTGTTCTTAACCCCAATACAGGAGAGATTTTAAGCATGGTTGGATCAAAAAATTTCTTTGCAGACGACTATGACGGACAGGTAAACGTTACCACCTCCCTTCGCCAGCCCGGAAGCTCATTCAAACCTTTTACATATGTTACTGCGTTTAAGCAGGGTTATAGCCCTGCTACCCTTTTAATGGATGTCCCTACAACTTTTCCTGGCGGAGTAGGACAACCGGATTATAAACCTGTAAATTATGACGGTAAATATGTTGGACCAATTCAGGTCCGCTATGCTCTGGCAAACTCCAGAAATGTCCCCGCCGTTAAAATGCTTGCCATGGTTGGAATTAAAAATGTTCTGCAAACCGCAACGGATTTGGGTCTTACCACTCTTCCTCCGACTGCAGATACTCTAAAAAGAGTGGGTCTTTCACTAACTTTAGGTGGAGGCGAGGTGAGACTTATTGATATGACATCTGCCTATTCCGCATTTGTAAATAAAGGCTACAGGGTGGAGCCGGTGGCAATCCTCAAAGTTACCGATATAAAAGGAAAAGTTTTAGAAAACAACACTCCTCAAAAAGGTAAACAAGTTTTGACAGAAGGACAAGCCTTTTTAATTAACAGCATACTTTCCGATAATGATGCCAGAAAAGACACTTTTGGTCTTAACTCTTATTTAAATATTGCCAATGTGATGGCTAAGACCGGAACCACAAATGATAAAAAGGACAACTGGACAATCGGCGGAAATGAAAACGCCATGGTTGGAGTTTGGGTGGGAAACAATGATAACACTTCGATGTTGAATGTTGCCTCAGGAGTTTCAGGCGCATCCCCAATTTGGCACAACATTACTGTTCAGGCCTTAAAAGGAAAACCAGCTGTTAGTTTTCAACCTCCTTCTGACGTATCTCAAATTTCTGTCGATAGAGTATCCGGTTACGGCGCACACGATAATTTTCCAGCTCGCTCGGAATATTTTGTAAAAGGTACTGAACCAACCCTAGCGGATCCGATTCATGTATTTTTGAAAGTTTGTAAAAGCGATGGAAAGCTGGCAACGCCAAGCGATGTAGCCGGCGGTAATTTTGATTCTAAGGAATATTACCAATTTAAAGAAGAAGACCCAACAGCCGGAACAGGCGGAACAAATCGATGGCAGGAAGGAATCCTTAATTGGTTAAATACCCAAACGGATCCGAAATATCACCCCCCGACTGATTATTGCGGAACAGGCAATCCTTTGAGCGTTGAATACACCAACCCCCACGACCACGATTCCGATCTTTCTATGGGTGAAATGAATGTTACTTTTACCGCCAATTCCAATTCAGCCATAACTCAAGTTGAATTGAAATTGAACGGCAATAAAATTTGCAACTTTAACAATGGAGCAAATAACTATTCTTGTAAAGTGAATTTTTCTTCTAAAGGAATTTATACAATTGAAGCTATTGCGATGGATGCCGCCAATCACCAATCGAATAGAACCATAACAGTTGGAGTTGGACAGTCGTGGGAAGCCAGTCCGACGCCTTCACCTAGTCCTTAAGACTGATTCCAAACTTGGATTTTAATAATGTCAGAATCCTATCTCTCATACTTTTGACATCGGCATCGGTTAAATTATTAGTAGCATCCTGATACCAAATCCTAAAAGTATAGGAATCTTTATAAATATCTCTCAGTTCTAAATTTGTAATCTTTGATTCTGAATTTTTAATCGCTTTCATTACTTCCCCAACCCTCGTTTTTGAAGGAAGAACCAGTGTGATGTCCTCAATTTGTGGAGGGTTCAACGGAATTGATGAAAACAGTTTTGTGCTGGAAAGTTTTTCCAGAGTTTCCATATCCATTTCAAAGCAATAAACTTTTTCGGAAATTTCCATTGCAGATAAAACCATGGGACTTATTTCTCCAAATTCGCCGATGATGTGAGAACCGCTTTTAATTACTCCTGCAACGGATTGATGTAAATACTTTTTATCGACTTCAAATTCGATGGAATAATTCTCGATATTTAATTTCGAAAGAATTATGTCTATGGCAGTTTTAAAATCCCGAAAATCTTTCCCGGTAGAAACACCTGCGACCCTGTATTTTTCGTTTGCTCCTTTTGACGTCTTTAAATAAACTTTGTCTATCTCAAAAAGCTTTAAAATGTCTACAGGATTTAACTTAATATTGGTGACTAAACTGGGGATGAGTGAGATTCTCAAATACTCATACTCCAAACTTACGGGATTAATGAGTTTAAAATAATCTTTAGGATCGGTTTCAAACTTATCGACCAAAGCTTTTGAAACAAGTGATAAATTTTTTGCTTCCGAGTAGCCGCAAGAAACCAAGAGGTCCTTAATTTTAAGAATCAAGCCATCATCAAAAAAGTACGGAATTTTTTCTTCCGCAACCTGACCAACAGGAAGAGTTGTTGGGAATTTATTGTATCCGTAAAGCCTGGCAACTTCTTCCGCCAGATCTTCCTCAATTTTTATATCTCCCCGGTAAGTTGGAACGGTACAGGTGACCCCATCCTTATTTTTTTTGGGAGACAGGTTAAGTGATGATAGAATTTTGACAATTTCACTTTCCGGTATCTCAATTCCCAGTATTCTTTTGAGTTTATCAAACGTTAAAGTAATATTTTTTGGTTCAAACTTTTCTTTCTTGAAATCAATAACCTTTGAGGCAATCTCTCCGCCTGCAAGTTCAAGAATCAGACCTGCAGCTCTTTTTAAACTGTTGATAGTACCGCCTTTATCCGGACCTCTTTCATAAATTGCGGAAGCATCACTCCTGAGACCCATTGCAATAGAAGCTCTTCTGACAAGAACAGGATTGTCTATAGTTACATGCAGAAGAACATTTTTAGTTGAACTCTTAATCCCCGAATTTTGTCCGCCTTTGATTCCGGCCAAGTCAATTATTCTTTCGGCGTCTTTAATTATCATTGCCCCCTCCGGAAGTTTGTAGCTCTCTCCGTCAACAGAAACGAAACTCTCTCCCCCGCCAGCTTTTTCGAGTGTCATTATTTGCCCGCTTATTTCATCGTAATCGAAAGCGTGCATTGGAATACCCAACTCATACATAACATAATTGGTAATATCAATGATGTTATTGATAGGAGAATGACCCATTGAAGTAATTCTTTCTTGGAGCCATTTTGGTGAAGGCTTGATTGTTACGTCCTTTATTACAACAGCACTCCAACGTTCAAACAAATCAAAATTGGGAATCAAGTCAATCGGAAAATTAGCTGTTGCCGCCGGAAACTCTTTAATTTTAGGTTCTTTAACTTTAACCCCCTGTATAGCAGCTACTTCCCTGGCGACCCCGAGTATACTCATCCAGTCTGGCCTATTGGCGGTAACTTCAATGTCCAGTATAACCTCGTCACCGACCTTTTTGGTTGCTTCACAGGTCAAGCCCGTTTCGGTCATTTTCCACATAAGATCCTTTAGGGGTAATTTTATTTCTACATATTCTTTAAGCCAGGAAAGCGGAATTAACATATTTAAAATTTAGAACTGACTCAAGATTCGCATATCCGGAGTCGTCAAGGTCCTTAAATCTTTTATTTGATAGCGCAGGTTTACAATTCTGGAAAGCCCTATCGCAAAAGCAAATCCGTTCCATTTTGTGGCATCAATACCGGCATTTTTGAGGACATTTGGGTGAATCATTCCGGCTGGCATTATTTCGCTCCAACCGGTGTTTTTACAAAAAGAACAGCCCTTTCCTTTGCAAATAGTACACTGCATGTAAGTGTCAACTCCTGGTTCAACAAAGGGAAAATTGGTTGTTGCAAAACGGGTTTTTATTTCTTTTCCAAACAGTTCTTTTAAAACATAATTTATGGTTCCGAAAAGATCCGTCAGGTGAATATTTTCATCGACAACAAAGCCCTCAACCTGCCAGAACTCAAATCCATGAGAAGCATCGACCTGTTCATATCTGAAATTTCTGCCGGGGGCCAAAACCCTGAACGGAGGCTTCATTTTCTCCATTACCCTACCCTGCATCGCCGACGTTTGAGTCCTTAAAATTGTTTCTGAAGGTTTGAGATCGGTTCCCTTGGTGTCTACATAAAAAGTCATTTGGGTGTCGCGGGACGGATGATCCTTGGGGATATTTAAAGCTTCAAAGTTGAAATAATCCGATTCGATTTCCGGTCCGTCCGCAATCTGATAACCCAGAAAATTGAATATTTGTTTTACTTCTTTGAGTACTTTAGTCAAAGGGTGAAGATGTCCGAGATCGAGTTTTGAACCCGGCATGGTTAAATCAAACCAATCACGCTTTTCCGAAATGCTTTTGATCATCTCCTGTTTTTTATCAGAGATGAGCCTTTCCAGTGTGTTTTTACTTTCATTAAGAGTAATACCTAACCCCTTTCTTTTTTCGGAAGGTGCATCCTTAATTTTTTTGACAAGAAGGGTGAACTTTCCACTCCGTCCCAAATAGGCCACTCTTATTTCCTCGAGATCGGTAATGTTTTCGACAGAGGATATCTGTGCAATTGCCTCGTTTCTTAAATTGATTAATTCTTCCTGCATAGATTTAATTCTACAACAAAAAACCTCCTTTCGGAGGTTTACCTAAAATACAGCAATACCTCCGTTACTTTTCGGGGGTAAAGCTAAAACCGGCTTCTTTGACTATTTTTTTGAATGTTTCTGCGTCTTTTGAAGCAATATCACTTAAAATTTTTCTGTCGATTTCAATCTTTTCTTTCTTAAGACCTGAAACAAACTTGCTATAAGAAATTCCCTGCGCCTTAACTCCAGCGCTGATTCTGGTGATCCAAAGGGTTCTAAGATTTCTTTTCTTAAGTTTTCTTCCATGATAGGCGTAAGATCCGGCATGAACCAAAGCCTCTTTGGCGGTTTGGATTCTACTACCCCTTGCCTGCTTATAGCCCTTTGCTCGGGCTAACATTTTTCTGTGTCTTATAGCGGAAACTGATTTAACTCTCATTTATTTAGTTGTCTTTTCTGCTTTTCCCCTGACTTTCTTTCCAACTGCTTTTCGAACCTTTTTGGCATAAAAACCTTTTAGCTCGACAACCCTTTTAAGATTTCTGAGTTGTTTGCTGCTTTTGCTACTTTTAAGGTGTCGTCTAAAACCTTGGCGACGCATCACTTTTCCGGTCTTAGTGACCTTAAATCTATTTGTTATTGATTTTCGAACTTTCCTTTTTGGCATTGTTTTTGGCGGCTACGCCTTTATTTGTTACCGGAGAAATTACTGTTACTAGATACTTCCCCAGGAACTTTGGTTCCATGTCGGTGATAATTGTATCACCAAACACACTTTTAATCTTTCCTATAAGGTCATAACCTGTATGTTTGACCCTCATTTGCGGTCCTTTGAAAACAACCACCACCCTGACTTTATTTTTATCCGCAAAAAATTCTTTTATCCTTCCGATTCTTACGTTAAAGTCATTTTCGGCTATAAACGGACTGAAACGTATTTCTTTGACTTCCCCACCCTTGACCTTTTTGGCTTGAGCCCTAGCCTTTTTCTCTTCCGCGTATCTGAACTTTCCAAAGTCTACTATTTTGCCCACAGGAGGCGTAGCATTCGGTGCTATCTCGACAAGTGTCAGGTTGGCCTCTTTAGCTTTCCTCACTGCCTCGTCTTTTGTCAAAACTCCAATCAGCTTTCCTTCGGAATCAATAACCCTGAGAGAGGGAGCTCTAATCTGATAATCTGTTCGCCAAAAAAGGTTCTGTTTTCCCAACTTTGTTACGTATGAATTGTACCTAAAATATGAGTTTTAATCAATAGTGAATGCGAATGAATTAATTAATAATCTTTTCGTCGATCTCTTTTCTCAAGGCTTTAATAAATTCTTCCAGATCCTTTGATCCCAAATCTTCCCCGTTTCTTTTCCTTACGGCAACCTTATTAGCCTCAGCTTCACGGTCGCCAACAATAAACATATAGGAAACTTTTGATAACTGAGCATCGCGGATCTTCGCCTGAAGTCTTTCATTTCTATCATCAATTTCCGCCCTAATTCCGGCCTTTTTCAGCTCTTCAACGACTTTATTTGCGTATTCCAAATGATTTTCGGTAATTGGTAAAACTTTGACTTGAACAGGTGTCAACCAAGTTGGGAAATTGCCAGCGAAATGTTCCAGTAAAACCATCATGGCGCGCTCTGATGAACCCAGAACTGCCCTATGAATCATAACGGGTCTGCTTTTTCCCCCATCGGCATTTGCATACTCCAAACCGAATCTTTCAGGTTGCACATAGTCTATTTGAACTGTTGAAAGCTGCCATTCACGACCAAGCGAATCGGTTGCCATAAGATCCATCTTTGGTGCATAGAAAGCTGCCTCACCCGGGGCATCATAATAATCTATTTTATTTCTATTCATGATTTCTACGGCCCATTTTTCGACTTTGTCCCAGATTTTGGGGTCACCAAGGTATTTTTCGGGATGTTCAGGATCTCTGGTAGAAAGGCGGTAACGGTATTTAAGACCGAAACTATCCATGACATTTTTTGTCATCGTTAGGGCGTTATCAATCTCCACATCTACCTGGTCCTCCCGACAAAAAATATGACAGTCATCTGTTGAGAAAGACCTGACTCTTGCAAGTCCATTTAGTTCTCCAGGCTTTTCGTCCCGATAAACCATGGCAAAGTCAGAATATCTTAGCGGTAGGTCCTTGTACGATCTGGACTTGCTTGCATAAATCTGAGTGTGTTGAGGACAGTTCATGGGTTTTAAGAAAAATTCCTCTTCAGAGTAATGTGACTTAACTACAAACATATCATCTTTATATTTGTCGTAATGACCCGAGATTTTGAAAAGTTCTGCTTTAGCAATTTGTGGCGTCCAAACCTGTGTATATCCTATTTTGACCTGTTCGTCTTCGATATACTGATTTAGAAGCCGTCTAATAAGAGCACCCTTTGGTGTATAAAGAGGCATTCCACTTCCCACGTATTCAGAAAAAGTAAACAGATCCATCTCCCGTCCTAGTTTTCTGTGGTCTCTTTTTTTGGCTTCCTCTTGAAGTGAAAGATATTCGTCCAGTTCTTTTTGTGTTGGGAAGATTGTTCCGTAAATACGGGTCAACATTTTATTCTTCTCGTCTCCCCTCCAATAGGCGCCGGCGACGGAAAGAAGTTTGAAAAATTTCAAATCTTCAGAAGGATTTTCGACATGTCCACCTTTGCAAAGGTCGGAAAAACTCCCCGATTGGTAGTATGTAATTTGCCCGTCAGCAAGATCGTTAATTAATTCTTCTTTATATTCATTACCTTTAAAATCTTTTAAAGCCTGTTCTTTGGTTACTTCAATCTTTTCAAATTTTTTCCAGCCCTTAACGATTTCATGCATTTTTTCCTCGATTTTAGGGAAATCCTCTTCCGAGATTTTTACTTCACCAAAGTCGAAATCGTAATAAAAACCATTTTCAATTGCCGGGCCTAGGGTAGGTTTTGCCTTGGGCCACAATTGTCCGATGGCTGCTGCCATTAGATGTGAACAGGAATGTCTCAAATGTTCCAACTTCATAATTTAATAATACCTCCTTGAAGACGATTCGTGAAGAGTCGTGGTTCCACTTCAATTACTTCTCGTTTTGGCTATCTCATACTCCCCTGTTGGTGAGTCAGGGTAATAACGTACCAATTAGCCCTCCGCTGTTACTAATTTAATCATTAAACAAGCTAAAGTCAATGTTTTGCCAGTTTGGCTGCCTTTCTGGCCTCAATCTCATCTAAGATGATCTTTCTTATTCTTACCGATTTGGGGGTAATCTCGACGAGTTCGGTATCGTCAATATACTCAAGTGCCTCTTCAAGACCCATTCTGTGCGGTACATTAAAATGTTCCATGGAGCCGTCACCTTTACTCCTCATATTACTGAGTTTCTTTTCTTTGCAGGCGTTAACCCTAAGGTCCCCAGATCTGCTGCACTGGCCGATAACCTGGCCTTTATAAATTTTTTCAGCCGGACCGACAAAGAATTCTCCCTGGTCTTGAACTTGAGTCATTCCGTAAAGCCTTGTTTCCCCTGATTCGTAAGCAACCAAACTTCCACGCTCACGCTCTCTGGAAAAATCGTCATCCGGTAAAAATTCGTAAAAAGCAGCATTAATGATTCCAAGGCCTTTGGTGTCGGTGATAAATTCACTTCTGAATCCGATCAATTCCTTTGTAGCAACTGTAAACTCAAGGTAGGTAATACCTTCAGTTGCTTCCATATTGTCCATTTTGGCGTGTCTTTGACCCATTTTTTGAATAACTATCCCCGAATATTCCTCAGGAACTTCAATATAGACTTTCTCATAAGGAGTTAGGGTTTTGCCGTTTTCAGTGTGATTAATAACGTGGGGTCTGCTGACCTGGAATTCATAACCCTCGCGTCTGATGCGTTCAATTAAAATTGCCAGATGAAGCTCACCGCGGCCGGACACGGTCCAGGTTCCGTCATTATTATCCTCGACCTTGAGTGCCACATCGGTTTCCAGTTCTTTATAGAGTCTGGCTCTAATTTGGCTTGAAGTTTTGAACTCCCCCTCTTTACCTCCAAAGGGAGAATTGTTAACCATAAAAATCATTTTTACCGTTGGTTGTTCAATATCAAGAAGCGGTAAGGCAACCGGAGTTATGGGATCTGCAATGGTTTCTCCGATATTAATATCAGATATTCCTGTAACGGCTACCAGGTCTCCTGCTAAAGCTTCCGCTTCCTCAACTTTCCCCAAGCCTTTAAATGTGGAAAGAGAGGTAATTTTAAATTTGGCAATTACCCCATCCCTATCTATATGAGCCACATCCTGTCCGTTTTTAATGCTTCCTGAATGGATTTTCCCAATGGCAATGCGCCCTTTGTAGTTGTCGTAACCGATATTGCTGACAAGCATCTGAAGAGGTTCTCCGGGGTGGGCATTGGGTTCGGGAATATGTTTTAGAATTGCGTCAAAAATTGGCTCGATACCAGTCATTTTTGAAAGATCTGGTTCAAGGCCTGCAACACCATCACGCCCTGAGGCATAAACTGTCGGGAAAAGTGCCGTTTCTTCATTGGCGCCAAGTTCCACAAAAAGATCGAACGTTTTACCTTGAACATATTCGGGGCGGGCTCCCTTTTTGTCGATTTTATTGACGACAACAATAATTTTTAGGCCGAGTTTGAGTGCTTCTCTAAGAACGAATCTGGTTTGAGGCATGGGACCCTCTTTGGCGTCAACCAAAAGAAGCGCGCCGTCAGCCATAGAAAGAACACGCTCAACTTCTCCGCCGAAATCGGCATGACCGGGAGTATCAATTATGTTAATTTTTACACCTTTATATTCAACTGAAGCATTTTTACTAAATATTGTGATTCCGCGCTCCCTTTCAAGTTCATTTGAATCAAGGATTGTATCTTGTTCGGCAACCTCTTTCTTCATCTCAGTATGAGATTGACGCAAAAGTGCATCGACCAGGGTGGTTTTACCGTGATCGACGTGAGCAATAATAGCAACATTTCTGATTTCCATGATTTTCGGGCAAATTAAACTCCGCCTATACGGAGTCAGAAGCCTATAATGTATTATACTACTAAGAACCTAATTTAGCCAACCTTTAATTTTTGTGGACCCGGCGGGAATTGAACCCGCTTTTCACCCATGCCATGGGCGCGTGCTACCGATATACTACGGGCCCTCGTCGAGAGCCAATTATATCATCTTTAACGGCTAAATTTAATTATGTATACTCGGTGTATGAGTGTTTTACATGTTTTTATCCTTTCTTTGATCGAAGGTTTAACTGAATTTTTACCAATTTCTTCAACCGGACACCTGATCCTTGCTTCAAAGTTGTTGGGAATCTCTGAGACTAATTTTGTCAAAACATTTGAAATAGTAATTCAACTCGGAGCCATTCTGGCCGTTGTTGTTCTTTATATGAAGAAATTTTTAGACAGCCTTAGTCTGCTCAAAAAACTGATCGTTGCTTTTATTCCTACAGCCGTAGTAGGTTTCACTCTGTACCCCTTGATTAAAGATGTTCTTTTGGGTAGCTCGACAGTCACGTTGAATGCACTTTTTTGGGGAGGTATTGCCCTAATCGGAATTGAGTTGTTTTTAAAAAAGAGGAACGGAAGCGAAAGGAGCAACGAGATTGATTACGAAAGGATTACATATAAAAAAGCCTTTCTCATTGGTGTCTTTCAATGCCTTTCTGTTATTCCCGGAGTTTCCCGTGCCGCGGCAACTATTATTGGTGGGCTTGCAACAGGGCTTAACAGACCAATGGCAACCGAGTTCTCTTTTCTTTTGGCAGTTCCCACAATGATTGCGGCGACTGGGCTTGATGTTTATAGATCCAGAGAATTTATTTCTCAAACTGGATTTTTGACTCTCTTTGCTGGCTCCGTACTTTCCTTTATTTTTGCAATGTTATCAGTTAAGTTCCTCATTAATTTTGTCAAAAAACACGACTTTATCGGTTTTGGGATTTATAGAATTGTCCTCGCGATTCTTTTCTGGATCTTTGTGAAATAATCAAAAAGCAACCCCCGCAAGACTGCGGGAGTTGCCCCAACTTTGAAACTTGAATAATTCTGTTTGTACTTATTTATGCTTGCCAAGATTTCAATCGATATAAATTAATTGAGATCGAATTTGGGCTAGCAAATAGTCAAAAAAGATATTATTTCATAAGTTTCGTTGGCTTACACTTTCTTTTAAAGTGTGCCACATTTTTTGATGTGCCCTCCTTTCTAACTAATAACTACTATAAAGCATTAAACTTAAAAAACGCTTAAAGGATAGAGAAAGGTGTTAGAATAAACCAGAAATGAAAAACCCGGAAAGTTATATAGGAAAAAAAGTTGAAGTACTTATAGATAGACCTTTGGGCAGTAGCCACCCAACACATAAATTTACATACAAGGTTAATTATGGATATGTCTCGAATACAATATCTTCCGATGGCGAGGAGCTTGATGTGTATTTTTTAGGTACAGATAAACCTTTGAATAGAGCGGAGGGGGTTTGCATAGCGGTTGTGCATAGAATCAACGATGAGGATGATAAATTAGTAGTTGTACCTGAAGGGAAAAATTTTCCCGATGAGGAGATAGAGGAATTAATTGAGTTTCAGGAAAAGTGGTTTAAGCATAAAATTATCAGATAATATTTAGAAAGAGGGTGAACATTGATGGATGACCAAAAAGGAAAAAATCAAAAAAATGCTCAACAAGTTAACCTTAATTTGGATTCAACACCGATTCTTTATACGGATAATGTCTTGATGACAACAAACTCTGACGGTGTAGTTTTGGATATAGCACAAAGAGTTGGGTCTACCAACCAGGTCAGGATTGTAAGTAGAGTTGGTATGAGCAGAGAGCACGCCAAGAAACTAGTAAATGAGTTGGGCAAGCTTTTGGCAATGACTGACGGCAAGATTCAAACGGGAAAAGACAATTTAAATTAAAATACCCTTAGTCTGTAGCAAGCCTATTCAGGAACCAGGAGACAAGTGAAAGAACAACCGAGGCAACTATTGCTGTCCAGAAGTTGACAATCTCGAAACCGGGAACCAACCTTGAACTTAACCAAAGCAAAAAGACGTTAATAAGAAATGCTGCCACTCCAAAAGTTAATATTGAAATAGGAAGAGCAATCAACTGTAAAATCGGGCGGATCAGAGTATTTACAATGCCAATAACAATTGCGGCTACGACGGCTGTGGTAAGGCCCGACAAGCGAAATCCGGGGACTAAACATTCAACAATAAAGAGCGCAGCGACGTTAATAGCAAGTCTGATTATCAATCTCACAATTTAAGTATCAGTTTTTCTAAGACAAAAGTCAATACATCTCTCTTTTGAAGTGAAAAAGCAAATTTGAGATGATATAATTACTCCTGTGACAAATCTGGACGCTTAGCTCAGTTGGTTAGAGCGCATTCTTGACGTGAATGAGGTCGGGGGTTCGAGCCCCTCAGCGTCCACTCACTCCGTTCGTTTCCACTTTTAGTTCACCATTTATTATCCCGCGGAGCGTTGTGAATAATGGTCGGGGGCCAAAAGGAAGGAGCTCCCCTTTTTCTTATACATAGCCCAATAGTTTTTCTTTTCCGCGCGTTTATTTGCCGATGCAAGCCAAGTAGATGCCAGGTCAATTTTTTCTCTGAATGATCTCAAAAACCCAAGCAAGTTGGTAAAAAAGTTGACGTGATAAACTCCCGGTTCAACCGGAGCAGTCATGGACGCCGCAACCAAATCGGTCCCCAGGTTTTCCGTACTTTCGGCTACTTTTTTAACCTCCTGCATTATGGCTTGAAGTTCCACTTTTAAAGCCTGGCTTTTTTCCTGGCTAGCCATTTTTTCTTCGGAGATAAGCCTTTTTTCAAAATTAACCTGTTTTCTTTCTTTGGAATTTCGCTCCTCCCGGCCGCTTAGGACCTCGCTCATTTGAATAGATCGACCTTCAGTAAGTTCTCCTGATCTTTTGACATTCGCTAAAGGAAGCCCTAAAAGCTCTCTGATAAAATCCGCTGAAGTATCCTTGACCAGGTCTGCTGTTTGGGTCGCAGTGCTCCCACCCAGGTCCTTTATGGACTCTACGATGTTTTGGCGAGTTATATTTGGTTGGTTTTTTTTGTTTTGAACCGCCATTTTAGTGACGAGTTTATCCCAAGCCTATCAAAAAATCCAGAGCTGCACGACGCCTCAAAATTGACTCCATTAATCTTTTTCTATTTTCTATATCGGAAGGGTTTTGTGATGCATTTTTGTCAACCTGTGACATATTAAGGGCGGATTCAACTTCTTTTTGATCGATTTTAAGATTTTCCTCTTCGGCAATTTTGGTTAAAATAAGATCAAGCGAAATTGCCTCGCGTGCCTGATTGGCATAATCGGCTCTCAGGTCTTCTGCTTTTTTGCCAACTGAAGCAAGATAGTTTTCCAGTGCCAAACCTAATTTTTCCAATCTGCCCAAAAGGCTTGAAAGTCGGCTGTCAGCCTCCTCCTCAATTAATATTTGAGGAATCTGAATTTTGGTGTTCTCAAGGAGAGCCTTAATGGCAATTTGTTCTTTTTGTTCGCGCGTCATGACCCCTTTATCATTATCATTTTTTCCGGGAACAACCAAAGATGCGCTTCTGAATTCTCCGGCCACAGCTTTTTTATAGTCACCAAGCTCAAATTTAGGTAATTCACAGGTTATTCCTCTGATTTGCCAAGCTTCGCCGTCTTTGGCACTGATAAGTTCAAATTTTGGATAAATAGCAATCTGAAGCTTGCTTTCGGTAATAGCGTCGCCCAACGCTTTCGGTAGAACATGACCCAATG
>Ga0074197_1001343_pt1 | contig 21322 bp, 5 predicted proteins | sample EPASupsiteSAE305_FD_64526 | JGI IMG/M metagenome (GOLD analysis project Ga0074197, IMG submission 64526) | Bioremediated contaminated groundwater microbial communities from EPA Superfund site, New Mexico - SAE3-05 reassembly with SPADES | ecosystem: Environmental > Aquatic > Deep subsurface >...
TATAACATTAGGGTGAAATGAAGGTCGTGGCGATGGACTCCATCCAGTCACCAGACCTTTCTGTTTTTTGATTTCCCGGAGGCTATATGAGGCCCGAAGACGAACTGGAAGAAACGGAGAAAACGGCGGACGAAGAAGCCGCTCCCACGTCCGCAGAAGAAACTGCGGAGGACGCAGTCGAAGAAGTCGTGGAAGAGGCCCCGGAGGAACCGGAGGCTGGCGGCAAGAAGAACTACTGGTGGCTCGCCCTGAGTTTCCTTTTCTTGTTCCTGGCCGGCGGCGGTTACTACGCGCTCACCTCCATGGGCACTGAAGCACAGAAACTGGCCGGCGGCGCCGGTTACACCCAGCTCTCCGCCAACAGCGCGGCATACACCCGCGGCTCGCTGGAGAAAGCCGACAACTATTTCTCTTCCGACGAGGAGGATCCTCTCGCGGCCCGGGGAGAAGTGGCCGCTTCGGCCGCCGCCGCGGATAAGCGCCGGTCCCTCGAGGCCCGCGCCCAGGCCGCCTCCGGCGGCGGGTCCGGTTCCAGCTCAGCCGGCGCGGCCGGAGGCGGTAGCGAGGGCGATGGGGTGGCCCCGCAGGCCGGCGCGGCACGGCGCGGAGCCTTCGAGGGGAAGCTGGAGGCCCGGGTCTCCGGGCTGGGCGGCCAGCGCGGAGGCGGCGCGGCCAAAAGTTCCGCCGGTTTCAATCCAGGCGGAGACCAGAGCGCCGGCGGCGCGGGAGTGACGGCCGGCCGGCCCTCCGTGCAGCGCGAGACCGGGGCCGGAGCCCCCAAAAAAGCGGCGCCAGGCGGCGTATTGAGTGCCCTGAGGGGGGCTTTCCGCGCCTCTTTGTATGGCGCCAGAATTGCCTCCAAGGATTCGGCCCGCCACTGGCTGTCCAGGACCTTCGACGCCTCTAGCGACGTAAATACCTCCCTGGAGTACGACGAGAAGATGAAGGCCAGTCTCGACAGGATAGACCCTAATTCCATTCCCAAGTTCCTGCGCGACCAGGACATAACGGCTTCCGACGCCAAGAGCCTCGGAGTGGCCGAGGTAGGTAAGCCCAAGATGGACGTTGAGGGCACCAAGGAAGCGCTTAAGAACGACAAGGATTATCAGTCCAGGAAAATGATGCAGGATATGGCTTCGGCCGCCATGAACCCTCTCGGGAACTTTGTCGGGGCCAACACGGGCCGGGCGTCGACCCCCTCGGAAGAGGAAGCTTCAGAAGAAGACAGGAATGTGACCGGGTTCTCCAGCCCCGAGGACGAGGCGGCCTTCAGGGAGATCAGCCTCCAGGAATACATGGACACCTCAGATAACTGGTGTTGCCCCAACGCGCAGTGTTGCTGCCTGCCGCAGAACACCGTTACCCCGACCAACACTAACCTGAACTGCCCTATGTACGGTCCTTTTCTGCCTAATGACCCGTGCGCGGCCGGTTTCTACAATAGCAGTCTTGTCGGAGACTTTCCTCCGCCCAATATGTCGCAGATGCCGGCTTAATTTGGGATAATAGAAGCATGAACAAACTGCGCCTGCCCCTGCTCCTGCTGCTGGCCTTCGCTGCCTGTTCTGAGAAGAAGCTCTATCCTGACGCCGCCAAGGCGTTCGAGCGGCACAGTTACAAGGAATACCCCGACGGCGAGGTCATGAAAACTCTGGCGAGCAGGGGGTTTGACGGCTTGGCCGCCTTGGACAGGCACGCCCTTCTTCTCAAGGGCCGCAGAAAGGTTGTGGCGGCTCCAGCCAGCCGGGAGCCTGTTTCCGGCCTTTTGTTCGACTACCGCGGCGGCGGCATTTACGTTGCCAAGGTCTTTCAGAATTCCCCCGCAGCCCTGGCCGGCGTGAAGGACGGCGACCGGGTGCTGGAAATAGACGGGTTCAAGGCCTCCCCCCGGACGGTGACAGAGCGCAGTGACGACAGTTTCGGCTTTACCCTGAAAACAGAGAGGCGCGGGCCCAAGGGACCGCTCCAGGCCGTGGCCCAGGTGGAAAGGGAAAAGGTGATCCTGCCGCTGGTGTTCGGTTTTTATGAGCCGGCTTCCGCCATAGGCTACGTGCGCATAGGGATGTTCGTGCAGGATTCCGGCGCCACGGCCCTGTCCGGGCTGGAGGCGCTGATTTCGCTCGGCGCTAAAAAAATAGTTTTCGACCTCCGCGGCAACGTCGGCGGCGTACCTGAGGAGGCGGCGGAACTGCTGGCCGCCTTCGCCCCTAAGGCCGGGCCCCTGCTCGAATTGAGATCCAGGCATAAGGGCTACTGCAAGCTTCTGGAAGCGCGCTCGCGCGGCAAATACGCCGATCTTAAAACCGCGGTGCTGACCGACGGCAGGACCTCCATGGCGGCCGAGGTCTTCGCCCAGGCGCTCAAGGAAGTGGCAGGCGCCAAACTGATAGGCGGGACCACCGCCGGCAGGGTCTCCATGACGCGCACTTTCCGGCTGGGCAAGACCCGCAAGGGCCTGGAGCTGACCGTAGCGCGCCTGTTCCCGCCTTCGGGCCTGGAGCTGGAGGAGAAAGGCGCAGTGCCGGACATAGACGCCGGGCTGAACCGCGACCAGGAGGCCGCCCTGGCCGAGGCCTGGAACGCCCCGCTGGAAACGGTGCTGCTCAGCGACCGGGCCTACGCCCGGGCCATGGAAGCTTTAAGCAAGTAATTCGGAGGGGAGAGTGTTATGAAAAAAATACTTATCGTTCCGGCCTTTATCGCCGCTTTCGCCGTGCCCTGCGCCGCCGAGGTTAAAAGCTTCGGGGAGGCCGTTGAGGCCCTCGGGAAGACGGATGTAAAAGGCCGCCTGGAGTCGATATACTATCTTGGTTCCCAGCGCACAGAAGCCGCCTATGAGGCCCTTGCCTTGCAGTTTCGGAAAGAAGGCGACCCCTACCTGCGTACGCAGATAGTGGGCGCCATGAACGTTCAGGCCTCTACCTGGGCTTATGTCTGTGCCTATGAGGCCGCTGATGATAAGAACAAGGCTGTAAGGCAGGCCGCGGCGGCCAGCCTCGCGCCCAAGGTAGGGGAGCCTGGCGCGGCCAAAAAACTGGGCATACTGGCCGCGGACCCGGCGGAAGCCGTCCGGATGGCGGTGGTGAATTCGCTTGCGGTGGATTCCAGCACGGAGGCCGTTTCCGTGATAGCCGGCTCGCTGGCGGACCGTAAAGGCTCCATCAGGGCCCGCAGGGCGGCGGCGAAAGCGCTTTCCGGGATGAAAACTCCGGAGGCGGACGCGGAACTCCTGAAACACCTGTCCGATCCGGACCCTGAGATCAAAGCGGCCGCGGCCGCGCGCAAGCCGTCAAAGGCCAGGCCTGCCAGGAAGAAATAGGCGGCGCTGTTGACGTCCCCTGGTGTTTGCGGGGCGGGGGGTGACAGTTTTTGTCGTGGGGATTATGCTTATGAAAATAGTGCGTGTGATTTTTTCTTTCCTGGTGGCGGCCTGGTTTTATGGCACCCTGGCGGCGCAGGAATCCGCCGCGCAGCAAGGACAGCAAAAGGGCTCCATAAATCTCAACGTGAATTATCCCGGAGCGGCCTTGCGGTATTTTGTGGCCGACGGGAAAGGTCTGGAACTGCTGGGGCAGGGCCAGGATGATATATTCGTGGGGGGGCTTCGCTACTATCATTATCCCAAAAAACTGCGCGGGGCCGTGTTTAGCCCGTACGCGGCTGTGGAGTGCGATTACCTGAGCTTTAAAGGCGACTACTCCAAAGGTAAAGGCTGGGGCGGGGGGCTCTATGCCGGGGTGGAATACCGGCTTGGGGGGCGTTTTTCCCTGCAGGCCGACACGGGAGCCATGTATGTGTCCGTTAAGGACAAAAGCACGGACCTCATGGAGAGCGGGCTGGAATTTCTGGTCAACTTCGGCTTTAACGTCTATTTCGGCGGGGGCAGGCCATGAGGAAACCCGCGCTCTTGCTCCTGCTGGTCTGTGTCTGCGCCGGCGCGCTTTCGGCCGGTTTTAGCGTTGGCCGCCCGTCCGCGGTTAAAAAGCGGGTATCCAGGCTGGACGACAGGGTGCGCGCCGCGCCCGCCGACTCTCCCGGGGCTCCCAATAACGCGCCCGTAGTAGCTTCAATTGTGGCGGTTTCCACCACCGTGGCCGAAAGCGGCAGCGTAACGGTCACTGTTTCGGCCTCCGATCCCGACGGGGACGCTTTGAATTATGTCTGGTCCTCTACTGCCGGTGTTTTTACCGGTACTGGCGCCAGCGTAACCTGGGCGGCCCCTTCCTCCCCCGGAGTTTATGCTGTTAGTTGCGTAGTTTCGGACGGCAAGGATACCTCGCCGGGCAGCGTCAGCGTGGAAGCGGTGGCTCAGGGCACCTTGAAGTGGGTGTTTACGGCCGGCGGCGGCATTAATTCGGCTCCGGCTATTGGGGCGGACGGGACCGTGTACGCCGCGGCGGATGACGGCAAGCTCTATGCCGTGAACCCGGACGGTACGCAAAAATGGTCCTTTAACGCCGGAGGCACGGCTCTTTCCTCCCCGGCCCTAGGCGCCGGTACCACGGTCTATGTGGGATCGGATAACGGCGGTTTGTACGCGGTGAATACTGTGGACGGTTCTCTGTCATGGACCTTTACCGCGGGCGGCGGGGTTCTGTCCTCTCCCGCTATCGGGGCGGATAATACCATCTACGCCGGCTCGGACGACAATAACCTGTACGCCGTAAACCCGGACGGCACGCAGAAGTGGGCTTTCGACGCCGTCAGCGCGGTGCGCTCTTCGCCCGCCGTGGGCGCCGGGGGTGTGGTGTACGCGGGGGCTGACGACGGCAATCTTTACGCGCTGGACCCCGCCGATGGCTCCATGGATTGGGCCTTCTCCACCGGCAATTCCGTAAGGTCCTCGCCGGTTTTGGACGGGGCTGGCATGGTATATGTCGGCAGCGCGGACGGCAATGTTTATGCCGTTGAGCCCGTGGGGGGCACGCAATACTGGTCTTTCACCGTGAATTCCGGCCAGGCAGTCAATGCTTCCCTGGCTATCAGTGCCAACGGTTACGTTTACGCCGGGACCGCCGGCGGTCAGTTCTATTCACTCAAGGCGGCCGACGGTTCCGAGGAGTGGGCCGCTCCTTTTTCCGCGGTGTTTTCCATACTCTCGTCCCCGGCCGTGGATGCGGCCGGTACGGTATACTTCGGGTCTGATGACGCCAGCTTTTACGCCATAAATCCGGACGGCACGCAGAAGTGGTCTTTCACGGCGGCCGCCGCGCTGAGGTCTTCCCCGGCTATAGCGGCGGACGGCACCATTTACGCCGGCTCCTCCGACGGGAGTCTGTATGCCTTCTATGGGGCTTCCGCTTTGGCGGCCTCTGACTGGCCGAAGTTCCACGACAACGCGGAAAACACCGGCCGCTAGGCCGCCGCTATTGACGCGTCAATCTCCTGGGCCTTGACAAACGCCGTGCGTCTGCTATAATATGATTGCGGCGAAGTGTTGGTTGCGGTGCCCCGCCCTTTTGGCTTGGCAGCAGCGGTGTGCGGTCGCGCGGTGTTGGTTGCGGTGTCGGTCGCAGACAGACGCGGTACGTGTAGTGCGGAGCAGTAGCGTGCGGTGAGTGTCCCAAAAGGGCGGGGCGTTTATTTGGAGCAGTATCCGACAATAGCAAAGCCGGCTAAAGCCGGCGGCGCAAAGCCGAGGGCCCGCGGGGGTTGCCTGGCTGCCGAAGATGACTATGAAAGAGTGGTTCCATACCCTCTGCTATATGTTTTTAGGAGCCGGTGCGGCTTGGGCCGCAGCGGCTATTTTATTTCCCGGACAAGGATTGCGCGTTTTAGCGTTATGCAACATTTGCGCAACATTAATTATTTATTATAATAGGATGGCACTGAACGACCCGACAAAGGAAGAAAAAACCTCCTTGGCCGGGCCGTTCCTTGTCATATAAATAAATGACCCTGGCAGAACAGAAAATATCCATCGCGCGCGCCCCCCGTATCTTTGCGGGCGTTGCCGCGGTTTTTCTGTCTCTCTGCGGGTCGCTGGCCTTACCCTCACCGGTCTTTGCCGTCACCACCGACGCCATGGTGACCTACACGGAGTTGAATTCCAACCCGACTTTCCGCACCTATGACGGCGGCGCCAATAGCTGGAGCGCCGAGCTTCCCGCCAGCGACCTTTCCGATGAGAATACCCCCGGCGCCACGGTGTGGTCGCGCCTGGTGTCCGCCCCGGAGTGGATAGACCGCCCCGAAGAAAAGGTGCTGGTCACCCTGGACACCATGGGCCGCCTGAAGGCGCAGATATTCGACGGCGCAGCGTGGGGCACCCCGCAGTTTCTTACCTCCGATTTCGACCCGGCCAATGTGTACATGCGCGGTTTCGACGTGGCCTACAGCTCCAATATCGTGGTGATAGCCTACGCGCGCAACAACAGTTCCGACTATAACCAGATGGGCGCGGTGACCTGGGACGGCGCCGCCTGGGGCACGGAAGCCGTCTTCGGCTATGACGGCAATACGGGTTTTGTGCGGTGGCTGCGCCTGGAATCCAAACCCATGATCTCCGCCGGGGTGGGCCAGTTCGAGCTGGCCATAGCAGTGGCCGATTCGGCCAACGACATCAATTACGGCCGCCTGACCGCCCAGTTTCCGGCGCCGACCTGGACCTGGAGGGGCACTTCCGCCGCTATAGACCTTGCTACCATACAATACGCTGAGCCTTTCGACCTCGCCTATGAGCAGCTCAGCGGCCACATCCTAGTGGTCTGGGACGACCAGGGGTCTAACCAGACTGTAAGATACGACACTTTTACCGGCGCGGCCTGGTCCGGCGCCAACAACTCCTCCAATTTCAACGACGGCAATGAACGTAACTATCAGGTAAAACTCGCCCCCAGGCCGGGGTCGGATGTTATAGCGGTGGCTGCTATGGACTCGGATGCCGATCTCAATACCATTCAGTGGAACGGCGGCGGCTGGACCACCTTCACCACTTACGAGGTCGAGGAGAACTGCCCCGACGCCTATACTCCCAATTTCGACATGGCCTGGGAGAAGGGGGGTGGAGAGCTGCTCCTGGTCTATACTGAGGGCACCGTGACCTATCCCAGGGTGCGCAAATGGTCCGGCTCCGGCGACTGGGGCGGCGAAAGCGGCACCACGGACTCCCCCAACGTGGGTGCCTCCATCCGCAAGGTCAGGCTGAGCCAGGATGTTACCGGCAGCGACAAGATCTTCGGCCTGGTGGTCACGGACCGCGGCATTCTTTACTATATGTACTGGGACGGCACCCAGATGGGAACCGCCACGAACATTCTGAACCGCTATGTGAACCCATACTACCGCTATTACGCCCTGCCCAGTTCGCTGGACCTTACCCCCGGTATGATGATGTACACGGCCGTGGACCCGAGGCCCTCCTACCGGGTGAACGACGACGACGGTGTTTTTACGGCCGAAGGCAAGGCCAGCGCGGCCGATTCCGGCGTGCTGTGGTCGCGCATGGCCGCCTGCCCGGTGCGCGACGAAAAAATACTGGTAACCCTGGACGCCGAAGGCAAGGTAAAGGCGCAGGTATGGACGCCGGGCGGCGGTTGGACCGTGCCGCAGGACCTGGCCACGGTAACCTTTCCGGCCGCCACCGCGGGCGAGTACTTCAGGCCTTTTGACGTGGCCTATGAGCGCCAGACCGGCCGCGGCGTGGTGTTCTACGCGGACAGCAGCATCCCCAAATATAATGTGTGGAACGGCTCGGCCTGGATCTATGGCGGCTCCGGCCAGAGCTTCTCGGATGTGGGGCAGCTGGGTACGGCCTGGTGGATAAGGGCCGAACCCAATCCCGGGGTAACTTCCAACGAAATTATAGTAGCCACGCTGGACAACCAGGCCGGTCCCGACATTTACGGCTATGTCTGGAACGGCACCTCGGTGCCGGCCCACCTGGCGTTGAAGCTGGAGGATACGGCTGAGGCCGCCGCGGCCAGCAGGCCCGAATACGAGGCTTTCGACATCGCCTGGGAGTACTCCACCCAGCGTGCCTTGATAGTCTGGGCGGATAATAATAGCGCTACTTATCCCAACGGCGGTACGGACACGCCCCGCTACCGCATCTATACCAGCGGAAACCCCGAGGCCACGCGCTGGTCCGGCGAGGCCAACCTGCCTGACGTGGAAAGCAGCGCAACCTTGGATATAAGGCAGATACGCATACGCGGGAATAACGCCAATAACGAGATTTACGGCGCGGTCTCGGACTCCGATTCCGACCTGGCGCTGTTGCGGTGGGACGGAAGTTCCTGGACGCTGGATGAGGACCGGGAAACCGGGCTGGAAAGGATAAATTACGCCGCTTTCGACGTGGGCGTTGAGGCCAGCGGCAACGAGGCCATAGCCGTGTGGAGCGGCGGCGGCGACGATTACCTGCGCTATGCCAAGAACCCGGGCACCGGCTGGACAACCTATACCGGCGCCGGGGGCGGCGGCCCCAATTTCCTGGGTGACGCGCAGATCCTGCGGCTGGAGTCCGACACGATCTCCGACGAGATGTACGTGGTGGCGGCCATCGCCGACTCCTCGCTGTTCACCTCCAAGTGGAACGGCGCTTCCTGGAGCGTGGCTACCCGCCAGGGCGGTTCCCCGTACAACCAGTCTTTCGTCAACAAGGATACCGGCTACCAGCGCTTCGGGCCTTTCGCCATATCTTTCCACAGGGACATCCTTAAACCGCAGACCACCATAGATTTCCCGGCGAACAACGGGTTTTATAATTCCATTCCCTCCCTTTCCGGTCTTGGGACGGACCCGGCGCCCAACGCTTCAGGCATCAGCCTGGTGGAATTGCAGTTGCGGGCCTCCGATGGCTATTACTGGAACCCCGTAGGCTCGGTCTGGACGCTTACTCCGACCTGGTTCACGGCCGCCGGCGGCGATACTTGGAGCTATGCCACGGCCATCAACTGGGCCGCCAAGAACAATACCGCGTTCACCCTCTACAGTCGGGCCACGGACAAGGTGGGCAATATTCAGAGCCCGGTTACCGCGTCCAATTTTGTGTATGACTCCGCGGTGAACCCGGCCGCGGCGGTGACCTATCCCAAGGACATCTCCGTGCCCTCGGCGCAGAGTTACTTGAAGATCAATTCCGCCTTGCCCACCATGTCCATTGCCGGCACCGCGTCGGACACGGATCCCGGCAAGGTAGAAAAAGCGGTGCTGCGCCTGCAATGCGCGGGCTCTCCCACGAAACAGGGCCAATGGTGGAACTGGGGCACCAATACCTGGGAGGTGGCGGTAAGTACCCTGGAGGTAACGCCCGGCGGTACTGTTTCCAACTGGAACTGGTCGGTGGACATAACGACCCAGGCCTTCAGTGAGGACCAGACCACCTACTACATGTCGGTGCAGATACTGGACAAGGCCGGCAACTGGCAGCCGGCGGCCTCCACCAATACCTTCGTTATAGACAATGTCGCGCCGCAGACCTCGGTGGTATGGCCCGACGTGAACGGGGACCAGTTCTCGCCGGTGGCGACATTGACGGGTATTACTTATGACGCGTTCGCGATAAAGACCTCCTCAATAGCCATAAGAAAGGGCGGCTCTTACTGGAGCGGGGCGGCCTTCGGTTCGCCCACCCCGATCTGGTTCAGCGTGACGGGAACCGTTAACTGGACCTATCCCGCCGTGGAGAACAGCGACAATACGGAGTACCGCATCTACACCCGTTCGGTGGACCATGCCGGCAATATCGAGACGGTAGACCTGGGCACCCCTAAACGGAACTATATAATAGACACCAGTTCCCCGACTTCCGGTTTTACGGCGCCCCAGAATAACCAGTGGTACAGTTCGCTGTCCCAACTGACCGGTACCGCCCAGGACGGTCCCGGGGTGGGATCTATTGAGAAACTGAATTTTGTCCAGATAGCCATAAGGAACCTGGCCGACGGCAAGTACTGGAACTGGCCCGGCTGGTCGGGAGTAGCGCCGGTCTACGACTACCAGTCCTCGCCGGGCACGCCGATAAACGCGGTCAGCGTCAACTGGACGCTGGATTTCCAGGATTCCAACTGGGGCGCGGTGTCCGGCTCCTCGTTCACGGTGTATTCCAAGGCCACCGACCTGGTGAAACCCGTCAACCTCTTCGAACCGGTCGCCCCGCCGCTGGGGGGGGCCACGTTCTACTGGGATGTCACGGTGCCCACCTCCACCATAACTTTCCCCATGGACCTGGGCGTGAGCGGCGTAAACTCCATGTTCTACGGTAATTACTACGATGCGCACTCCGGCATCAGCCCCACCGGCGGTAACGTGAAGATAAAGCTGTACGCCAAGACCGGCGTTAACGCCGGCAAGTGGTTCAACTACAGCGGCGCGTGGCAGGTGGGCGAACCCGCCAACACGGACCTGCCCGACGCGCAAATCTGGCCTTCCTCCTGGACCTACCAGATGCCGGAGCCGCTGGAGGCCGGCGCCAACTACCGCCTGGTCACCGTGGCCAAGGACCGTTCCCTGCCCGGCAATTACCAGACGGTCTTTACCGTGGGCCAGTCCTCCAATTCCTTTACGGTGGACAACAGCAAGCCCAGTTCGGCCATAACCTGGCCGGTGACCAACTTCGTCAACGACCTGGCGCAGTTGACCGGCAACGCCTCGGACTCGCCCCAATCGGGACAGGTTGCCAGGGTGGACCTGGAGCTGGTCTATCCTTCGGATAACCCGCTGTGGGCGTGGAACGGCTCCGCCTGGGTAGCCTATGTCAGCGAGTTCAATACGTACTTCACCGCCACCGGCGGTTATCCCTCCTGGAACTACCCGGTCCCCGCGGCGCTGCGCACGGAAAGCCGCTGGTACAGGCTTAAGGCCAGGGCGCTGGACACCTCGGGTAACATAGAGACGCTCTTTGTGAACGGCGTGAACGAGCGCTCCTTCCGTTACGATGTTTCCATGCCGACCTCCACCATAGTGAACGTGGTGGAGAACGGCGTCCCCAAGGTTCCTTCCGCTGACTATTTCCACGACGTGAGCGAGATCAACGGCGGCGTGCAGGACCACCCGCCAGCCGCGGATGGCAGCGTGGGCGGCGTTTACGTTTATATAGAGAAGACCGACAATATCCCCGCGGGCGCCCCGTACTGCTGGGATAACGCCAATAAATACTGGCGCAACGACATCTGCCCGGTGCGCAACGAGGTGGACAATACCAGTTGGTTCATAGACACCTCCGACGTGGTGTGGATAAGCAGCCACGGCTGGACCAACGGCGGCATTTTCCGGATACGGACGGAAGCGCGCGACACGGCCGCACCTGGTAACTCCCCGCCGCCCGCCGGCAACCGCGAAAAGGGAGGCGTATACGCCGACCTGCCTTATATCGACGTCGTTTACGACCCCACCAAGCCGGCCTCCCGGTTCACCAATGTCTCCAACGGGGACCAGAAGAGCTCCCTGGCGGCCATACAGGGCACGGCCAGCGACCTGGACGCCACGGTGGCGTATACGCCGGTAGTCACTTCCGTGAAGCTGCTTATCCGCGACACCATCAATAACAGGACCTACAACGGGGACCCCGATCCGTCCAACTGGGTGCTCGACGAAGCCGACGCGCTCAAGGATAACCCCGCCTACTGGTATAGCGCGTCTTTCACCGGCACCAGTTCCGGGACCTGGACCTTTACCGCCCCCAACTGGGCCAATAGCGTGGAGTACAGGCTGGTCTGCAAATCCTACGACAAGGGCAATAACGTAGAGACCGCCCTTTCCACCGCCACTTTCGTTTACGACCCGTACCAGGCGGACCCGGAAAGGCCCGACTCTACGGTGACCTCCCCGGCCGCCGACACCCATTATAATTATCAGTTCCTGTCCAGCAGCGGTACCACCACGGACAACCTGCGCAACATTCTCACGGGCGTCAAGCTGAAGATCCTGCGTTACCCCAATCCCTATCTCGGCGAAAGCACCACCTACTATTGGAACCGCACCACGCAGGACTGGGATTCCGGCGACCCGAACCTCAACCTGGGCAACTGGGAGAACGCCTCCCCCAGCGACGGCAGCTTCAGCTCCAACTCGGAGAACTGGTACTGGAACACGCCCCAGTCCGGTTCCGCGCAGATAAACTTCTGGAAGGCCGGCCGTCGTTACGAGTTCATTTCCAGGACCATAGACAAGGCCCTTAACGCCGAGCTGGTCTATTCCACGGCCAGTTACGTGTACGAAGTGGATATCCCTACCGCCACCGTCACCTACCCAGTGACCAACGGATTCCTGTCCCAGACCGGCAAGGTTGCCGGTACGGCTGCGGACAAGTGGCCGGGGCAGGTAAACAAGGTCTTTGTCAGGATAAAGCGCGGTTCGGATAATTTTTATTGGAACAGTTCCATCTCCAACTGGACCAACACCGGCGCCCCGGAAGTCTGGAACGATGTGACGCTTTATGGCACGCTGAGCCCCAACGGTACCTGGTGGCAGTTGAACGCCTCACCGTGGAGCACGGGTATTTTCTACGAGGTGGACGCCAAGGCGGTGGATAAGGCCGCGAACTGGCAGGTGGCCTATTCCACCGCGTTCAACGTGGCGGCCGACTTCGTCCTGCCCAGCTCCAGCGTAACCTATCCTAACAACGCTGACGATCTGACCACGGACCTGACGGTGATCTCCGGCTCGGCATCGGACCTCGCCCCGGGCCAGGTGAGCAAGGTGCTGCTTTCCTATTATAAGATCACGGCGCCGTCCGGCTACTGGAACGCCGCCCTGAACAACTGGGCGTCGGTTACCGAACTCTTTTACGAAGCCACTACCATAGACATCCCCAATAAACTGTGGCAGGCCACGGGGGCTTCCACGCCCACCTGGGTAACTTCGGACCTGGGCGTGGAGTACCGGATCTTCGCCAAGGCGGTGGACGGTGCCGGCAACGAGGTGGTGAAGCCCGGCATGCCGGCGCTGAGCAGTCCCCTGGTGGAGTTTACCTTGCATACGCCCCTGCCGCTCAGCGGCGTCAGCATTCCGGATTCGTCGGTGCCGCATTTCAAGCCCAATCCCGCCCCGTCCATAATAGGTACCGCCATCTTCTCCAGCACCGTGCAGGTGAGAATAACCGATTTCGGCAGTGACCTGAACGAGGGGCTCACCGCAGACAATTTGGTCTGGGACGGCTCCTTGTGGCTCTCTGCCACGGCCAATCCCAACCTGTACGTGGGGGTGGACACTTTCGACGGTTCCACCTGGCAGCATACCCTGCCGGTGGCCGCGTGGAACGGGAACCGCAGGTACCGTGTGGTCTCCAAAGCGCTGCACATCCCCAACGGGTATTTCGAAACCCCTTCGGGAGGGCCGGACTTCGTGATAGATTCCAGCGCCCCGGTCCCCTCCATAAGTTATCCGGACAAAGCTTTCATGAACAGCGTGGTCTCTCTGGACGGGCTGGTGTCGGACCTAGCGCCCGGCCTGTTGCAGAGCACTTACTTCAGGGTAAAGCGCCAGACCGCCAACGAGTACTGGAACTGGCAGGCCTCTACCTTTACCGCGCTGGCGCCCGGCTATACGGACCTGCCGGCCACGGTCATAGGCAACGCCGCGTCCTATACCACGTCCTACTTCCTTAACAACGCGGCCTGGGAGCCCAATAAGACGTACGTGGTCCAACTCTTCTCCACCGACAAGGCAGGCAATACCGGCGCCGCTTCCGAAATTGCTTTCACTTTCGATGTCTCCTCTCCGACCTCCAGGATCCTTCTGCCGGTAGACGCCAACGGGTCGGGCATGCGTTCCCTGCCGGCTATTTCCGGCACGGCTTACGACGGACATTTCAATGCCAAACTGCAGGTAGCCATCCGCAAACTGGGCGGCACTAATGTCTGGTACGACGGAACCGGTTTTGGCAGTATCACCACCGAGCCGCCGAACTGGATAGACGTTAACGGCACCAACGGTTTCCTCTCTCCAGACGCCACCAGCTGGATGTACGCTCCGGTCGGGCTGGACGCGGCCCTGGCGGAAGATTTTCGTTACCTGATACTCACCCGCGCGGTGGACGTGGCAGAGAACGCGCAGGACGTTTTCGTGGTGGGGCAGTCCTCTATGGTGGTTAAGATGGACAAGTCCGCCCCTACACCTATTACGGTTATGCCGCTGGACGATTCGGACGGTGTCAGCGGCCGCTATCAGCCCGCCCTCGTCGGCAAGATTGGCAACTCCACCCAGCTTAAAGGCACGGCTTTCGATAATCCGCCGGCGGTCAATTCCGGGGTATCCGTCATCAACATCCGGCTGTCCTACCTGCTGGGTGTTACAAGTTATTATTGGGACGGCGGGGCCTTTGTGGCCATCTCTTCCGAGACAGCCTGGCAGACTGCGGCCGTTTCAGGGGCCGGGCCGTCCTGGAACTGGGACTACATGGTGGACCTGGTGTGGCCAGCGGGCGACAAAGAGTACCTGTTGGAAGTCAAGGCCATGGACGACGCCCGCCTCTCCAACGATACCGGCGCCGGCAACTGGAACTCCTGGCCGTACCCGTCCCGCAGGTTCATCGTGGACGCCACCCCGCCAACGGTATCCATAGCCACGCCTTCGGTGACGGCCCTGAAGGCTCTTTCACGCATTGACGGCGGAGTGAACGCCGACCTGGCCGGGCATAAATGGACGGATGTGCGTATTTCCACCAGCGGCGTGGACGGGACCAGGTACTGGGACGACGACACTTCCGCCTGGGTGGCGGCCGTGGATTGGAACCGGGCGGTCACGCTGGGACCCACTTCCTGGTATTACACCGTGAACCCGGCCATGCTGAAAGACGACGTGGTTTACACCGTGTCGGCCGTGGCCCTGGACTACGCCGGCAACTACTCCGTGGTTTATGCCACTTCCGTATTCACCTATGACGTAACGCCACCCGCGGTTTCCGTGGATTTCCCCCTGAACGGAGCCGCGTATTCGCAGATAAAGGTCTCTACGCCGCTGGCGGGGGCTTCTTCCCAGCCGGGCCAGTCGTCGCCGTATACCGGGGTCAGCACCGTAACGCTGCAGGTCACCGACATAAACGGCGGCCCCCTCTGCTTCACCGGGGCAGGCTGGGCTGGCTGTCCCCAGTGGCTGCCGGCGCAGGGCACGGTGGCGGCCTGGACTTACGCCAGTTCCGTCTTCTCGTTCGTCAATAACAGGCCGTACAGGGTGGAAGCCAAGGCTACCGACGAGGCCGGTAACGATTCTCCTCTCTCAACGGTGGTGTTCAATTACGACGTAGAGAAACCCACCTCTACGCTCACCTATCCGCTGCCTGGGCTTACCACCGGGTTTACGTACCTTGCCGGTACCGCCACGGACGAAAGGTTCGGCGCCAGGGCGTACGCGGCCGGGCTTTCCAGTTACACCATAAAGGTGGCCTTCAAGCGCCTGACCGCGCCCGCCAACTGGTGGAACAGCGCCAACAACAATTTCAATAGTGTCACTCCCATATGGTACGAGGTAGTGAACTCCACCACGGACACGCCCAATAAATTCAGGTACGACCTGCCGGCCAACCTGATCTCCTACCTGACCAATTCCGTCAACCAGAACGTGACGTACCTGATAGTTCCCTGGGCCTACGACCTGGCCCTGAACCGGGAATATGGCCCGCAAGCCTCGGAGCCGCTGGATACCGACGTCCCGACCGGGGTGGGCACTGTGGTGACCTTTGATAACGAGCGGCCGCTCACATCCATCCTGCTGCCGAATTCCGCCAATCACAACACCCTGCCGAACATTACCGGCACCGCCACGGACAATGTCGCCATAAACTCGGTCAGGTTCACGGTTTACCTGCCCGCCCAAGGCCGTTACTATGACCCTTCGCTGGCTACTCCCTGGTCTGCCCCCGGTGAGCCTGAAGCCAACGCTCCGTGGATAGCCGCGCAGGCCACGCTCTATACCACGTCCGCGGCCTGGACCTACAATATCCAGAACTCCACCTGGACCAGCGGCATGAGCTACCGGGTCAGGGCGAGGGCGCTGGACGCCTCGGGCAACTATGACAATGTTTACGCTACCGCCACTTTCCGCTACGACAACGAACTCCCGGTGTCTACGGTCAGCATACCTTCCGATTACAGCCACGTGAACACGCTGCCGGTGGTGCTCAGCGGTACCAGTTACGACCCCGGCGGCTCGGGCGTGTCCCAGGTGCGCGTTTACCTTTCCCGCCTGACCGACGGCTGGTACTGGAACGGCGCCTCCTGGAATTCCGGGCCCACCGTGTTCCTCGCGGACCCGCCGCTGGCCAACTGGACCATGACCGTTTCCGACGATATGTTCATAGGCGGCGACGGCGGGGTTTTCCGCGTGGAGACCAACGCCCGCGACGCCGCCACCAACGAGGAGGGCTACGGGCTTAAGACGACATTCGTTTACGACGTCAGCCGGCCCACCGCGGCCATTTTCTACCCGTACGATAACGGCTATATCAGCGCCGCCGGCAAGGTAACCGGCGGTTCCTACGACAGGCCTAATGGCCGGGTGCAGGATGTGAACGTGCGCATAAAGCAGCTGACCGGTCCGAACGCCGGCAAGTACTGGAGCGTGACCGGCTCTTCCTGGGCCGTGGCCGACATCTCCAACAGTGTGCTTTCCTTCGGTAGCCTCAGCCCTTCCGCCACCTGGTGGCAGCTTAATACCATGCCCTGGGCTACCGGGGAAACCTACGAAATGAACGCCTGGGCCCAGGATAGGGCCGGGAACTACCAGTTGGTTTACGCCACGGCCACCAACGTGAAGGCCGACTTCACCAACCCTGTATCCACCATAACCTCGCCGTCGCACAACGCCGTGATCCAGGCCGAGCTCAACAGCATCACCGGCAACGCCGAGGACTACGCGCCCGGAGTGCTGGACCGCGTGCTCCTGTCCTACTTCAAGATGGATACGGCCCGTTACTGGAACTTCTCCACCCACGCCTGGGATTCCACCGACGAACTCTTCTACGACGCCAATATCGTAGGCAATAGTTGGACCGCCACGGGGGTCTCCACTCCCACCTGGATAGCCCCGCTGGCGGGCATAAGCTACCGTGTTTTCGCCAAAGCGGTGGACCAGGCCGGCAACGAGGTCCCTAAGCCCGGCCTGCCCGGCCCCGTATCCTCTTATATCGAATTCATCCTCAAGCCGCCTCCGCCCGTTTCGGCCATAACCACTCCCGACTCCAGCGTGCCGCATTACAAGCCGGCGCCGGCCCCTTCCGTTATAGGTACCGCGGTTTACGCTACTACCGTGGCCGTGCGCGTTGTGGATTACGGCCCCGACCTTGCCGAGGGTTCCGGCAACGACGACCTGGCCTGGAACGGGGTAGCCTGGCTCTCCACCACCGCTTTCACGGGTTTCGCCGGAGTCGATACTTACGTGGCTCCCAATTGGCAATGGACCATTCCCACCGACAGGTGGAACGTCAACCGGCGCTACCGCGCGGTCTCCCGCGCCAGGCATGAGGTGAACGGCACCATTGAGTCCCCCGGGGTGGGCGTGGAGTTCATAGTGGATTCCACGGCGCCTTCGGCCGGCGTGACCATGCCAGATAAGGCCTTTATGCATTCGCTTGCCTCGCTGACCGGCACGCTGTCCGATGTGGCTCCCGGCGACGTGGCCAGCGCCTATTTCCGGGTAAAGCGCCAGGAGGCCTCTCAGTACTGGAACTGGCAGGCCTCCACGTTCACCGCGGCCGGCGCCTACACCAACCTGACGGGTACGGTGGTCTGGAGCGACATCCTCAAAACGGGCACGGTAGGCTACACCACCTCGTATTTCACGGCCGGCCTCGCCTTCCGGCAGGGGCGCTCCTACGTGGGGGAACTGTGCGCCACCGACAAAGCCGGCAACCTCGGTTCGGCCACGGCCTTTTCGTTCACCATCGACATCTCCTCCCCTGTGGCCCGGGTGACGGCTCCTTACGACGCCAACAAGAAAGGCGTGCGACGTATAGATTCCGTGACCGGCACCGCCTCCGACAATTTCACCAATTCCGACGTTTACCTGGCCATGCAGCAGCAGGGCAGCCCGCCGCTGTGGTTCAACGGCACCGACTTCCTCGCTCCTGGCGTGAACCCGGTCTGGATCTCCATGAAGACCAATGGCACGCTGTCTCCCAACGCCACGAGCTGGGCCTACGCGCCGGCCAACCTGGACCTGCGTTTCGTGGCCGGCACCAACGGCATGAAGTACCTGCTGCTTACCAAGGCGCTGGACGTGGCCGGCAATATGCAGGACGTCCTGAACGTGGACATTTCCTCTGTCGTCATCAACATAGACAAGGCCGCTCCTTCCACGGCGTTCACGTTCCCGCTGGACCACCAGGACGGCTTCAGCGGCCGCTACAAGTCCTCTAACGTGGGTAAAGCCGCCACCAGCAGCCGCTTATACGGCGCTTCGGCGGATAGCGCCTACAGCCAGAACAACGCCGGCGTCTTTAGCGGCAGCCTTCGCCTGAGCTACCTCTCCGGCGCCACTACCTTCTACTGGCAGCCTTCCGCCTTCACCAGCGCCATCTCTTCCGAGGCCGCCTGGCAGCCGGTTTCGGTGTCCTACGTGGGGCCGGACTGGAGCTGGGTGTACCTTAACGATATCACCTGGCCGGCCGGCGACCGCGAGTATAAGGCCGAGATTAAGACCATGGACGACGCCCGCCTGGCCGACGACTCGGGAGACGGCAACTGGGAGGACCCGCAGGCCCGCGGCGTCAACGTGCGCTACTTCATGGTGGACGACACTCCGCCCACCGTCACTATAACCACTCCCGCCGCCACCGCCGTGCGCGACCTCCCCGGCTTCGGCGGCAACGCCAACGCGGACGTGGCGGGCCTCGACCGGGTGGAGGTCATGATCTCCACCGGTACCGGCGGCGCCACCCGTTACTGGAACGGCGCCTCCTGGCAGACCACGGCCTGGCCCGCGGTCAACTCCACGAAGCTGGGACCGACCTCTTGGTACTACACGCTCTCCCCGGTCGCTCTCAAGGACGACGTGGTATACACCCTGGTGGCCAGGGCGGTGGACTATGCCGGCAACGTTTCCAGCGTTTATTCGACTTATACAGTAACGCATGACATGACGGGGCCGCTGGTCACCTTGTCTTTCCCGGACAACGGCGCCACTTATTCCCAGATCCTGCTCTCCACCCCGATGGCCGGTACCGCTACCAATAACCAGACCGCCGCCTACAGCGGCCCAAGCACCGTTTCCGTGGCCGTCACGGACCTGGTCAACGCCACCTGCTTCGATGGCGCGGCCTTTGTGGGCTGTACCGAGAGCGCCTGGCTGGCCGCCCAGGGCACCGTGGCGAACTGGACCTACACGGACAGGGACATCTACTTCATCAGCGACCACAGCTACAAGTTCGAGGCCCGCTCGGCCGACGACGCCGGCAACTATTCCGGCATAACCTCCGTCACTACCAAGTTCGACCTGGACATCCCCACCGCCACGGTCACCAGCCCGATGACGGAATACGTCAACGCGCTGCCCATGATCTATGGTACCGCGCAGGACGAGCGCAACGGGGTGCGCACCTACGAGGCCGGTCTGGGTACCTACACCGTGAAGGTGGCCGTGCGTCTGGTGGGCGGCAACTGGTGGAACGGCGTTGACGCCTTTAACAACGCCAACCCGGTGTGGTACGAGACAGCGGTGGACACCGCGGCTTACGGCGCCGGCCAGCCCGTGGTGGATTGGCAGTACACCGTGCCCGCAAATATCCGCGGCGTCATGGCCGGCCTTAGCGGGTCCGCGCCCTACCTGCGCAGCTACCTGCTGGTGCCGTGGGCCTACGACCTCGCGCAGAATCGCGAGTACGGTCCCGGCGGTTCCGATCCCGCCAATACGGACGTGCCGTTGGCCGTGGGCCGCGTCATAAAGTTCGATAACCTGGCTCCCATCTCTCTCACCACGGCCCCCGCCAACGTGACCTACCAGAATTCCGTGCCCGCGCTGTACGGCGTGGCCACGGATACCGGAGTGGTGACGAACGTGCAGGTGCTGGTGAAGGCCCGCGGTACGTTCAACGCCATGCTGAAGTACCCGCCCTATGCAAACACCGTGGACGACTGGACGGACTCCGGCAGCAAGTACCTCTACTGGAGCACGGCCACCTACGCCAACGGCAGGTGGAGCCTGACGCTGCCCTCACTGGACCCGGTCAACAACAACAAGATCTCGGTTTGGACGCGTGCGCAGGATATGGCCGGCAACTGGGAAGCCTCGCCTTCACAGGCGCAGATAGACGCCAACCTGAAGGCCGACGGCACTCCCGCTTACTACTTCACTTACGACAACATGATCCCGCTGACCGGCGTTACCGCGCCCGACAGGTACGCCCTCAGCGTCGCCACCGGCCTTATCGCCGGTACGGCTTTCGACGCCGGCACCGAGCCCTCGCAGGTCAACGAGGTGCGCCTGCGCCTGCGCCGCTCCGGTGTCGCCAATAATTACTGGAGTTTCAGCAACGGTAACTGGACTACCGCGACCGCAAACGACACTTTCGGCGTTAGCGGCACGAACAACTGGTACAAGGATATCCCTCCCGCTTCCCAGAACGACGGGTACGAGTACTACATAAACCACCTCGCTATCGACAATGCGCTCAATAACGTTACCCGCGCCTACTATTCCACGTTCACGTTCACCGTGGACCTGACCACGCCCACGTCCAAGATCACTTTCCCGGCGCATAACAGCTTTATCGGTTCCGTGCCGGCCATCGCCGGCACCGCCGACGACTCGGTGGAGAATATTCACGGCTGGGCATACCCGCAGAGCTACGAGTCCGGCATCAGCACCGATACCGGCGTGGACCTGGCCATACAGCGCCTATCCGATGATAAATGGTGGGACGGTACCGGCTTCAGCGGCGCCTCCCGCTCCTGGCACCTGACGGTTTTCACCGGCACTTCTTCCGGCACCTGGGTGTATAACCTGCCCGGCGGCGCCATAGCCGACGGCACCACCTATTATGCCATGACGCGGGTGCGCGACCTGGTCTACAACATCCAGACCATCTACACCACCAACTATTTCACCGGAGACACCACGCCTCCCGACTCGCGCGCTACCGGCATATTGCCGCTGCCGTCCGGTGACCCGTCGTTGATAAACGCCATTACCGGCACCGCCCAGGATACGCTGCCCGGCGAACTGAAGAACATCGACATGGTCAAGATCGCCCTGCGCAAGACCACGCTGCCGGCGGCCTGCTACAACAATGCGGCCAACACCTGGGATAACTGCCCGCTGGGGACCTATCCCAACGACCGCCTGTGGTTCTCCACCGGTACGGTCAACGACCCTCGCGGCCAGCCCGGCAACTGGACCTGGGACACGTCGGGCATCACCTTGGCCAATGGATCGGACGATGGCCTTC
>Ga0074197_1001344_pt1 | contig 21318 bp, 19 predicted proteins | sample EPASupsiteSAE305_FD_64526 | JGI IMG/M metagenome (GOLD analysis project Ga0074197, IMG submission 64526) | Bioremediated contaminated groundwater microbial communities from EPA Superfund site, New Mexico - SAE3-05 reassembly with SPADES | ecosystem: Environmental > Aquatic > Deep subsurface >...
CGCGGTCGGGGCGCGGGGGCTGGGGGCGCGGCGGGTGCCTGCGGGTCGCGCCCCTTGCCCCCCGCCGCTCCCTGCGCACGATGGGCCGCGCAGAACGCCGCGGCCCGCGCGGGCGCACTGCCCTTCACCCATACCCGTGCGTCGGGAAACAGTTCGCCGATCGCTTCCAGATGATTTGCTGCCTGCGTGCCGGTGCCGATCAGCAGAAACTCACGTGGCCGCGCGGGCGCGAAAGTGAGTATGCCGAGCATGGACATCGCCGCGGTGCGACGCCCGGTCACCGTCGGGCCGTCGAGGATAAAAAGCGTCTCGCCGGTATCGGCGTCGAACGCCATCACCTGGCCATGGATGGTCGGGATGCCGCGCGGCCCATTGCTCGCGCACACGTTGACCAGCTTGTGGATCGCAAGATCGGGCGCGGTCGCCGGCATCGACAGCATGATGCCGCCCTCGTTGAGCGGCACGACGAGCCGCTCGGGACTCACGATGCGTTGCTGCGCGTAGTCAATGGTCGCGCGCTTCAACGCGTCGACGAGCGCCGCGTAGGGAATCAGCCGTGCCGTGGCGGCGGCGTCGAAGATCTGCATGGTCGGGCGGGTCATAAGCGGGCTTTTCCTGTCGAGGCACGTGGGGATGGTCGATTCAGCGCACTAGAAAACCATAAGTCAGCGGATCGCGTTCGTCGATGATCCAGTTGGCGAAGCCAAGCACATGCGCGTCGCCTTCGATTTCCGGGATCACCGCGTCGAAGCGGCCGAGTTTCGTCTCGGACAACACGCGGCCGCGAAAAATCGTGCCGATCACCGATTCGTTGACCAGTGTCTCGTCGCGTCCCAACTCGCCGCGCAGATAGCGTTGCGCGACCCGGCCGGCGGTGCCGGAACCGGTCGGCGAGCGGTCCACTTCCCGGTCGGCGAACACGCAGCAATTGGCCTGCGTCGAGCCGGCGTGACGCGGCGCGTTGTCGATGATCGTGCCGTAGATGTGGTTGATTTCCGGAATCAGCGGATGCTCGACCTTGAAGGCCGCGTTCGCCGCGCGTTTGACTTCGTCGCCGAACTGGATCAACCGTTCGATTTCCGTCTCGCGTATCTTCAGATCGAAGGGCTCGCCCGACGTGTAGAAATAGAACGCGCCGCCGAACGCAATATCGCCGCGCACCTCGCCGAAACTGGCCGTGCGCACCGTCACGTCGCGCTGCCAGATGAACGACGGCACGTTGACGAAGCGCACGCGCCCCGCCTGCTCGCCGTCCCATTCTACGAACGCTTCGATGAAGCCGCATGGCGCGTCGATGCCGACACGGGTTTCCGGCTCGCTGCGCTCGATCCAGCCAAGCGCGACAGCCGCGGTCGCGAGCGCGATCACGCCGTGGCCGCAATGATCGCTGTAGCCTTCGTTGTGCACGAAGATCACGCCGAAGTCGGCGTTTTCGCTTACCGGTTCCGTCAGGTAACCGCCGTACATATCAGCGTGGCCGCGCGGCTCGAACATCAGCGCGCGGCGCAGGTGATCGGCGTGCTCCTTGAGCCAGGCGCGTCGCTCGACAATGGTCTTGCCCGGAAACTTCGGCAAGCCGCTCGTGACAATGCGAAACGGCTCGCCCGCGGTGTGCACTTCGACCGTGCTGATCATGCGGTTCAGATTCATGTTCACAACCTTGCTGCGTGTGGAAAAGGGAAAACTTCAGCGAATGGGCCCCGCCGTGCGTCTGGCAGCATGCGCTCACCGCCGCGTAGTTCGTTCATGTCCGACTTGGAGCCAGCTCGTATCCGGTTCACATCCAGCTCAAATGCGGCCGAGATGCGGCCCGGATGCGGCCCAACTTCGACCCAAATTCGCCTCGTAACCGGCTCACGTTTCGTCCACATGGCGCGCCGACTGGATCACCATCAGCAGATCGCCCGGTTCGATCGGACACGGCTCGTCTTCATAGAACGACAGCATGCGCCCCGCCCGGATCAGGCCGACCACCACCGCGCCCGGCAACGCATTGCTCCAGCGGCCGACTTCCAGCGCGGTGGCCGGACGCTCCACCAGATTGACCCGGCCGCGCGCCGACAGCAGATCGTTGATGAAGGGCACGATGTAATTGCTGTCCACCGCGTCGGCGAGCAACAGGCCGCCGATCTTGGTCGACGACACGATCACGTCGGCGCCGGCCTGGCGCAACTGGCGCTGGTAGGTTTGCTCCTGAATCCGCACGACGATCTTCGTTTCCGGCGCAACGCTGCGCACAGTCAGCGTGAGCAGGATCGCAATGGCGTCGTCGCTGACGGCGATGATCACCGCCTTGGCGATGCGCACCTGCGCCTGCTGCAACAGGTCTTCACGCGACGGATCGCCAAGCAGGCCCGCCACGCCCAGCGCGGTGGCCGCTTCGAGCGCATCCTGCTGGGAATCGATGACAACGATCGCGTCCGCCGCAAAGCCGCTTTCCAGCAACTCGCGCACCGCGACCGAACCGCTCAGTCCGTAGCCGCACACCACGACGTGATCGCGCAGTTGTTTTTGCAGGCGTTTCATGCGGAATTCCTCGATGACGCGTTGAATGACGAACTGATAAGCGGTGCCCAGAAACACGAACCAGATAACGATACGGATCGGCACGATGAAGAAGGCATCGATGAGCCGCGCGCGGGCGGTGACCGGCACGATATCGCCATAGCCGACCGTGGCGACGGTGACCATCGTGAAGTACATCAGATCGACGATGCCGAGCACCTTGCGGTTGGCGTCGCGCAGGCCGTCGCGGTCGAGATAGAGCACGGCAAAGGCGAGTACGCACAGGCCAAGCACGAGGTAGACGCGCTGCAGCAGCACGCGCTGCGGCGACGCCGCGGGACGCGTGAACAGCGTGCGGGCGCGCGGCGGCTGCCACGGGGAGCGGGCGCGGCGCGGCAGACGGAAGCGCGGTGGGCGTGGCTGCGGGGGTGGCTGCGGGTGTGGCTGATCAGACACGCGGCTACTCCGGGAATCGGGAACAAGCGATTCTACGACGCCCGGCGCGCCGTGGGGCCGGATCGCGGGAATGCGGGATCGGGATCGGGATCGCGACCGCGACCGCGACCGCGGCGCAAAGCTTAGCGATGATTCGTCGGCAAGCGGCAGCGCACCGCCGCCGGGTTCACTGGGAGGCGGGGTTGGCCTTGGCGCCGTCTTTCTTGCCGCCCTTGAACATCGCCCGGCAGGCCGGGCTGAGTTCGTCGACATGCTGCTTCATACAGGCGGTGATTTTTTCCTTGTTCGGAATTTCGGCGGCGCAAAAATGCATCGCGTCGCCGCGACAGGCTTTGGCCTGTTCGTCCTCGGTGGCGGCGCTCGCCGCGTTGACAGCGCTGAACACGGCAAGGCTCGCGGCGAGCAAGGCGAAGGTTCGTTTCATGACTCGTTCCAGTATCGCTAAGGTCGGTGCCATGCTCCCCAGCAGAAAACGGGCCCGATCAGTTCGCCGGCGTGGCGAGCGTAGCGGGCGTGTCGCTTGCCTGCCGCCTTGCCTCACGCACGGATCGAGTGAGCGTCATGCCACGCCCTGCGTAGAAACGCGTCATCGTTGCGAACGGCAGATACACATCCGCCTGGTGAGGCGCTATGCCCGACGGATTATGAAACCATGCGCCATTGCGATCGCGTCCGTGCAGCAGGATCAGATGGCCACCCTGGTGCTGATTCGGCCGCTCCGGATAGCGGATTTCGGGGCTCACGGAAGCCATCGCCAACGTGTCGCCGTCGATGCGCACGGCGATCTCTTCGAGCGGCGCCTGCGGCAGCACCTCGACCCGAATGCCGAATGCCTCGCCGACCCAATCGGCGAACGGCCGGTAGATCAGGCCGTCGACGCCGCCGTCATCGCGCAGCCGATACACGCCGTGACGCAACGCTTCATCGAGCAGTGCGGCGCGCGGGGCGTGTTCGATGCCCCAGTAATCGAGCACGGATTCGAGGCAGGTCAGACCGCACAGGCGTTTGGCCCAGAAACGGTAGCGCTCCGGGTCGGCGAAACCGCTGCGCTGCCAGTGTGGGTCTTCGCACGGGTCCGCCTGGTGTTCGACGATGTGGCGCACCCAGTCGGGGCTGCCCCATTGCGTGTAGTACGGCACGTCGATGTGGCGTAGCGTCGGTGAGCTCATGAATCTCGCGCGGTTGGTAGAAGAGGTTTTGACCGCATGCTACACGGCCATCCCGTGAGAGGCAGGTAGAAAAGATTTATTCGCGACACAGATATTGGCCATTTATTCGCCAGACAGATATTGGTCGAATATGCGTCACACGAATATTTGACAAATATCTGTGTGACGCATAAAATTCATTTATTCGTCTCGCGGATAATTCACCATGATCCACCTCGTCGCCACGCCGGACCAGATGGCCCAACTATTGAGCGCCGGGCGGCGCCAGGCCGGCTTTACCCAAGCCGAAGCCGCCGCGCGCATCGGCATTAGCCAGAGCCGCATCTCGGCGCTCGAAACCGATGCCAGCGCCCTCACTCTCGCACAATTGCTGGCGCTGTGCGGCGCCTACGGCCTGCAATTGCAAGTGCGCGACAAGAACCAGCCGGTGCCTGAACCGGCGCCTCTGGTCGAGTGGTAAGCATGGGCCGGCAAACGCATTCGCGGGCGCTTTCGGTATGGGCCAACGGCGAGCGTGTCGGCGTCTGGCGCCTGCCTACCCGCGGTCCCATGGAGTTCGCTTACGACCCGGCATGGATCGCCTCGCCCGCCGGCCGGCCGCTTTCGCTCTCGCTGCCGTTCGCGCCGAACAACGCGGCGAACAAAGGGCCACGGGTGCTCAACTATTTCGACAATCTGCTGCCCGACAGCGAGGCAATCAGAAAGCGCATCGCCCAACGCTACCAGACCGATACGCTCGAGGCGTTCGACCTGCTGCAAGCCATCGGCCGCGATTGCGTGGGCGCGGTCCAGTTGCTGGCCGAAGACGACGCGCCGGCCGGCGTCGAACGCATCGAAGGCACGCCGCTCTCCGACGGCGAGATCGAGGCCATGCTGACGCGCACCGTCAGCAGCCCCACGCTCGGCACGCGCGACGAAGCAGACGATTTCCGCATCTCGCTCGCCGGCGCGCAGGAGAAAACCGCGCTACTCTGGCACGACGGCAAGTGGCAACGTCCGCATGGCGCCACGCCCACCACGCATATCTTCAAGCTGCCGCTCGGACTGGTCGGCAACAAGCTCGCCGACCTCAGCACCTCGGTTGAAAACGAATGGCTGTGTCTGCAAATTTTGCGCGCGTACGGCCTGCCGGTGGCCAACACCGAGATCATGACTTTCGGCAAGCAGCGGGTACTGAGCGTCGAACGCTTCGACCGGCAATTGCATTCGGGCGGGCAATGGCTGCTGCGCCTGCCGCAGGAGGACTTCTGCCAGGTGTACGGCGTACCCTCGCATCGCAAGTACGAAAACGAAGGCGGTCCGGGCGTGCTCGATCTCGCGCGGATTCTTCAGCAGTCGGTGTCGGCGCAGCAGGACATCGAAACGCTGCTGGCAAGCCAGATTCTGTTCTGGATGCTAGCGGCGCCGGATGGCCACGCGAAGAACTTCAGCATTCGCCTGCTGGCGGGCGGTCAGTATCGTCTGACGCCGCTTTACGACGTGATGTCGATCTGGCCGGTGGAAGGCAATGGCCCGAATCAATGGTCGTGGTTCAAGGCCAAACTCGCCATGGCAATGTGGTCGCGCAGCAAACACGACGCCTTCCGCGATGTGCAGCGGCGCCATTTCAACGCCATGGCGCTGCGGTGCTCGTACGGCGCGAACGCCGAACCGTTGATCCAGCGGCTGATCGAACAGACACCAGAGGTTATCGCGCGGGTCTCGGCCGGCTTACCCGAGCGGTTTCCGGGCAAGGTCGCCGAGCGGATTTTCAAAGGCCTGACAAGCTCGGCGGCCAGGCTCGACGCCATGCCGTCAGCCTAGGCTCACATCGAGTAATCCACCAGAATCTTCCTGAAATACGCTGGAATACCCCGCCTGGTGATATTTCTTTACAGATAGCGTGCAGTTTCGTCGGTAAAATAGACTGACTTAATGCTAAAAGCATAAAACAGACTGCCGGATTTTCCGTTCGTACCTCGCACTGGCGAATTCGGCAACGGTCATACAAAAACAGACCGCGATATTTTTTACGGTACATTGCTGTCCCCTGCGCCGCCGCGTCCAATGCATCCAACTTGCATCGCCGCGCTATTCGTGCCGTATCGAACCTACCGCAGGTATCGCATGTACCGCACGTATCGCACGTCCCACAGTCACCTTTCAATAAGGCAGCTTCTCACGCAGCATGACCAACGAGACACACTCACCTGACGCCATCGCGGTTGCCGAGCGCGTGCGCGAGTTGATGAGCCGGCATGGGATCGGCAAGCGCCAGCAAACCACCGAGCTATGCCGCATCCTCGATCTGAGTTTTTCGCAGGGACACCGCAAGCTGCGCGGCAACAGCCCGTGGACCCTCTCGCAGATCAAGAAGGTCGCCGAGGTGTTCGGCGAACCCGCGGCCCAGCTATTCGGTGCACAGTCGCTCGATCCGGGCATGGTCGGCGCCATTGCCCAGGAAGCGGTGTTCTGCATCGGCGCGATCGAGCTGGCCTGCACCGCATGGATCGGCGCCGCGCTCGAACCGGGCAGCCGCCCTGAATTCGTGGCGTACTCGAAACTCGGCCAATGGCGCGTGGCGCGCCACGATGGCACGCTTTACCAAAGCGCCTACGAAGTCCACAAGATCGAGATCTATCCGCGCCGCGTCGAAACCGACAAGCCGACCATCGCGGTGGTCGACGACGATCGGGCCTCCGCCGACAACCTGCGCGACTATCTCGAACGCAGCGGTTTCGCGGCGGTGGCGATCTACGGCCTCGCGGCATTTGCCGAGCAACTGCAAACGCAGGTTTTCGACGGCATCGTGATCGACTGGTTATTCGGCGCGCAGACCTCGGCCGAGGCGATTCGCGCGGTGCGGGCGTCGGAAAATCCGGATGCGCCGATTTTCGTGCTGACCGGCGAATTGCTGACCGGCAAGGCCAGCGAATCGGAGATCAGCCAGGTCATCCGCAATTACGATGTCGCGTGTTATGAAAAACCCGCGCGTATGGCGATCCTGGTCGCCGATCTGTCCAAACGTCTCAACCGGCCCTGACTTGCCGGCAAGCGGCTGAAGGTGTGTGCTCAGGTTGAGCCCTCCTCCATCTGCTTCTTCCAGCGTTCTTCCTCGCTTGTTCCTGGATATTGCGTCACACCGTATGCCGGGAAACCAAAGCGCGCTGCAACGCGTTGCGCAGTTCCTCATAATGTACCGGCTTTAATAACGCGTCGAAAAACGGCTGCGCACGGGCTTCTCCCGCTTCTCCTGCCACACTGCCCGCACTCCCCGCATCGGCTGGACTAGCCGCACCCCCTGCCTCCCGCGCATAGGCGCTCACCACGATCACCGGCGCACCCGCCGACGGCCCGCCACGCGCCGCGAAATCCGCAAGGAAGGTATAACCGTCGCGATCCGGCATATGCAGATCGAGCAGCACCACGTCGCAGCGATGCGCATCGAGCCACGCCAGCGCCTCATCGGCACTGGAGACCGCATGCGTGTCGAAATCCATGTGCGCGATCATTTCGCTGAGCGACTCACGAATCAGCCGGTTGTCGTCGACGATCAGCACGCACGGGCGCGCGCCCACCGGTTCGGCGTGCGCCGCCACGCCGGACGGCGTGGTGGCCGCGACGGAGGAGACCGGAATCGTCACCGTAAAGGTGGTGCCCTTGCCCACGGTGCTCGCCACGTCGACCGTGCCGCCGAACAGCCTGACGAGTCCCTGCACGATCGTGAGCCCCATCCCCGCGCCCTCGAAGCGGCGCGTGCGCGACGCGTCCAGTTGCGTGAACTCCTGGAAGATCAGCGGAATCTGCGCATGCGGCACGCCCGGCCCCGTATCGCTGACAATGAAAATCAGCAGCGCCGGCCGCTGCCTCAGTTGTACGCGCACCGTGCCGGTTTCGGTGTAACGGATCGCGTTGGTGACCAGGTTGTTGACGATCTGGCGAATGCGGTGCGGATCGGAATCGACGAGGCCGCTCATGCCGCTCGCCTCGCTTTCCAGCTCGAGGCCGCGCGCGGCGGCCGACATCGCGTGTTCGTCGACGATCGAGGCCAGCAGTTCGCGCGGCTCGAAATGCTCGTAACGCAGTTCGAGCTTGCCGGCGCCAAGACGCGCGTAGTCGGTCAGGTCTTTCATCTGGGCTTCCAGATGCCGCGCCGCGGTTTCGAGCCGCTGGATCACTTTGCGATCGGCCTCGGAGTGATAGTTGAAGCCGAGCAACTCGATCGACGACACGATCGCGTGCAAGGGCGTGCGCAGTTCGTGGCTGATCATGCCGAGAAACGCGTCCTTCGCGAGACTCGCCTCGCGCGCCGCGCGGCTCGCCTGATGCTCCGCTTCGAGTGCGGCATGCTGCTGACGCATCAGACGCGTACGGCGCCGGCCGTTGAGCACCAGCAGTGTGGTCGCGGCCGCCGAGAGCAGCAGCAGCAACAGGCCGCCCGCAAACAGCATGCGGCGCTTCTCGATGAAATCGCGGTTCATCGCCTCACGGTCGGCCACGTCGGCGAAACGGCGGCTCAACGCAAGATCGTTGACCTCATTCCAATGCTGGCGCAACTCCTCGACGATCTGACCGGCGCGGCTGCGGTCCTTCGGCAAAGCGTCGACTTCAGGCTGGATTCCGTCCAGCAAATGATCGATTGAGTGGATCTCGTCCATTTGCCGTTGCAGCAGTGCGAGCTGCGTGGTCAGCCTGCGTGTCGAGCCGGCCATCACATGCAACTTCGATTGCAGCAATTGGTAGCGCAGCATGAGCCGCGGATAGTCGTCGTCGACGCCCGATTGATACAGCAGCAACTGGTTCTCGAAACGGGCGTAGGCGATCTGCAATTGCGCGGCGTCCCAATAGAAACCGTCGTACTGACCGGTCAGCGGCTCGGTCACGCGCGGATTGAGCAGGTTCGCGTACAACAGATAGCCGATTGCGCCGGCCGGCGCCGCGAGCGCGGTCAGCCAGATCAGCACATAGAGGACACGACGCCAGGGGCGGCGTGTTATTTGACGATGAGTGCCTTGATCTGCCATACGAATTTCGAGTCGCCCGCCGCGCCCATGAGTTCATCGGGGAATGCGTCGCGCGGATAGATAAGAAACAGCGGCCCGAAGTCGCTGATCTTCAGGCGCTGGCCGTTCATGCTGTATGCAACGACCACGCCGTAGCGAGCGCAGTCCGACACCGGAATGGTGTACGTATAGTCGTCGAGCGTATGGATCTCGACCGCGCTGCCGGATGCGCCGACTATCTTCAGGATATCCGCCAGCAGCGGTCCTGTGAAGGTGGAGCGCGGCGTCCAGGTCGTGGCGGTCGTAATCGAATGGGCCGGCAGCGCCAGCAATTGCGCCTCGGTGAAGTGATACGACTTGTGCGCGGCATCGTTGGTCTTGCCGATCTTGCCCGTCACGTCGAGCGATAACGGCAACAGCTCCGCCTGTGCCCGTGCCTGCATGCTCCACACAACGCATGCGAGGAGCAGACCCAGCCCCCACCATGCGCTCCTGTTCCCGTATTTGCTGCCGCTCAGCTTGGTCATCTGCCTGGTTATTCCATCGTTTGTTATTTTTTCGGACGGCGACGCGCATCACCCCGACGCGCGATCTTCGATCCGCATGCATAATATCGCCAAAATTCTTTGTCTCAAAAACGGGGACCTGCCGCCGCGCCGCGCCGCGCGCCGTTCTCCGTCCACGCGACAGCTGTCCTACGCGCGCAATGCGGCGCCCCCGAGAGTCATGAACAAGCCGGTTTTACCCCTGACGTACGAACAACTCGATCACTGGATCGAGTCGCTGCAACCCGCCTTGCTGGCGGAGCAGTTCACGCTGGCAATCGGCATTCTGCGCGGCGGCGCGCCGCTTGCGCTGATGGTTTCGCATGCGGTGGGCACACCGGTCGCGTTTCTGCGTTACGAGCGCCGCTCGCGCACGGTCGCCTGGGATTCGACACTGCCGATTCCGCGCGCCGGTTCGAAAGTGCTGCTGTGCGAAGACATCGCGGGACGCGGCTTTACGCTGACCGATTGCATCGCCTTCCTTCAGCAACAGGGACTCGAGGTCCGGACACTGACCGCCGCGGTCGACGATCTGAGCCGTACGCAACCCGATTACGCAATCGACGCGCGCGGCTACTTCGCGCTGTTTCCATGGGAGCGCCAGGCCTACACCGAGCGTTATCGCGCGGACTGGGAGCGCGTTGAAGCGGGCTTTGCACCCGCCATGGCAGACGATCACGAATACGCCACCTACGCGATCGACCTCGACGGCATTCTGCTGCCCGATGTGCCGCTCGCGCGCTACGACGAGGATCTGGCCGCCGCGCTCGCCGAACGCGACGCGCTGCTGCCGTTCGACGTGCTGCCGGGCATCGATCTGCAACGCGTGCGCACGATCATCACCGGCCGGCCGGAAGCGGATCGCATGCGCACCGAAGCGTGGCTCGCGCGGCACGGCTTCGGTCATATGCAACTGGTAATGCGCATGCCCGGCACGCACGATGAAAGCGCCGCCGGCGCGGCCGCTCACAAGGCCGCGGCGGCATTGCGCGGCGGCGTCACGCATTTTCTCGAAAGCGATCCGGTGCAGGCACTGCTGATCGCGCAACAGGCGCCGCTGCTGCGCGTGATCTGGTGGGACGCGCTCACGCAAACGGGAATGCTGGTCGGCGCGCGTGCGTGGACCTGATGGCACGCCGGGCTTCGTTCACACTTCTTTTGCCTCTCTGATTTCCTTTCCTTCCCGCAGATGCAGATGCCGCGCGGCCCGCTGCGAGGCGACGATAATCAGCTTCATGGTCGCACGCGTGGCGCCGACGAACAGCTTGCGTGCAATACGCTCGTCGAATGATTCGAAATCGACTTCGGTCAGAATCACGCACGGCGCCGCCTGCCCCTTGAAGCGATAGATCGACTCGAACAGCACGTCCCCTTCGCGGTAAGCCGGGTTGCCGAACAGATCGTATTTACCCGTGAAACTGCGCAGCCGATGTGGACCGAGATGGTCCTGCCCGGTCATCGCGGAGCCTTCGCGGCCGCGAAACGACAGCACCGCGATGTCCTGTTTGCGAAAGCCGAGCGACAACGCCTGCGTAATCGCCCGCTTGGTCGCATCGATACTGCTTTCGGTAGCATTCGCTTCGTCGTAGACGGAAAGCGAAATATCGGAGCCGTCGAACGGACTGCCCGACGCCAGTGCCGCCGCAACCGGTACCGACGTGCCGACCACGTCGCGCAGGTAGTCGAGAATGTCGCGCGGACTGCGGTAGTTGGTGGTTTCCTTCAACGTGGTCCAGCCGGGCAGTTCGACCGGCTCACGCATATAGAGATTCTGCAGCGGATCTTCGAGCCACCACCACGCGGCGTCCGGCCGCAACAGCCGCTCGAGGGCAGCCACCCAGGGCTGCTGGAAATCCTGCCCTTCGTCGACGATCAGCACGTCGAATTGCCAGCGCGCGTCGATCGGCGTTTCGGCAAAAATCGTTTCAAGCTGATTGAACACGTCGCCGGACTGAAAATCCGGCTCGCGGCCCGCGTCGCGCGCGACCCAGTCGCATAGCTGGTGATAGTTCGCCACCTTCGCCTCGGGCGGCGCGACCCGCGCGATGTGATCCGCGAGCGGCCGGTTGAAACACACGTACAAAGGCCGCTGCCCGCGCGCCACCGCGTCGTTCATCACCTGCACCGCCAGTTGCGTTTTACCGGAGCCGGCCGTGCCGATCACGCGCAGCCGGAACGGCGAAAACTCGAGCCGCCGCGCCCAGGTAGCGAGGCCGCCCGCGAGCCGCGTCACGAGCGTGCCGGCCTGGCCGACCAGCGCGCTGGCGTCCGGTGCGAGCGCCAGTTCGTCGGCGAAAAAGTGGTGGATCTTCGGTGCGCAGGCAAGACGCGGTTCGTCGGCCGGCAACGCTTCGCGAATGATCGCGGCCAGCCGGTCTTTACGCGTTGCGTCGACGATCCGCGCGGGATTGACGCCGGCAATGGCCGTATCCTTGACGATGTGGTCCGGGCAATACAGCAGTTCTTCGATCAAATAAGTGCCCGCGCCGAACGCAGCGGTAAAGCGCCGGTGCAGCGTTTCGACGGTATGCGCGAGCGCGATCGCTACGTTGCGCTCCGTCTGTAGATAGACCTTGACGAGACCCTTCGGCGTTTCGCGCAGGAAACCGGTTTTCTGTTCGACGATCATCACGCGTCCGGCCGGGCTGACGATCACGAAATCGGCCTCGCCGAACACCGAAAAGTTCTGGTTCAGGCGGGTCCAGTGCACGCCGTGATAGACGGTGTAGCCGTCAGGCAGCGCTTCTTCCAGTAGTGCGAGGGTTTCGCGCTCGCGGGCCGCCGCGCCGGTAGCGGCGAGGCTCTTCCAGTCGTCGGGGACAATGCGGGCCATGCGGTGCCTCGTCGTATTCGGGTGCGCCCATTGTACGCAACGGCCACGCGTTGCCGGCGCTCAAACCCACTCGCATCGTGTATCGTTACTGGCTGAACGCCGCGCGTCGCGCGCGGCTTGCCACCTGTCAATGTTAAAAAGGATTTACCGGATGATTACAATCTGGGGACGCGCCAACTCGGTCAACGTGCAGAAAGTCTTGTGGTGTTGCGACGAACTGGTGCTGCCGTACGAACGCATCGACGCAGGGCTGCAATTCGGCCGCAACAATGAGCCCGACTATCTGGCCATGAACCCGACCGGCAAGATTCCGACGCTGGTCGACGACGACTTCGTACTGTGGGAATCGAACTCGATCCTGCGCTATCTGGTGCTGCAATACGGGGAATCGAGCCTCCTCTATCCGTCCGAGCCCAGACTGCGCTCGAGTATCGACCGCTGGCTCGACTGGTCGCTCACCACGCTGCAACCCGCGGAAAAACCCGTGTTCTGGGCTATCGTGCGTACGCCCGCCGCCGAGCGCGACGCCACCAGGCTCGCCACCGACGTTGCCGCGGTCACGCTGCTCTGGCGCTTGCTGGACAATCATCTGCAAGGCCGTTTCTTCCTTGAAGGCGAGCAGTTCACACTCGCCGATATCGTGATCGGCGCGTATGCGAAACGCTGGTTCGGCCTGGAAGGCGTCGAACGGCCGCCGCTGCCGAATCTGGAGCGCTGGTATTCGCGGATTGCGACGCGCGCGGGCTTCAAGAAATACGTCGATTTCGCACTGACGTGACCCATCCGGCTACCACCCGAAAATGACGATCAAGCTCTACGCATGGGGCACGCCGAATGGCCGCAAGGTCAGCGTCGCGCTCGAGGAAATGGAACTGCCGTACACGGTGCAGCCGGTTAACATCGGCCGTGGCGAGCAGTTCCAGCCTGACTTTCTGCAGATCAGCCCAAACAACAAGATTCCCGCCATCGTCGATACGGACGGGCCGGACGGCCAGCCGATCAGCGTGTTCGAATCAGGTGCGGTGCTGCTGTATCTCGCCGAAAAAACCGGTAAATTCCTGCCGAATACGCTGCGCGAACGTGTCCCGGTGCTCGAATGGCTGATGTGGCAAATGGGCGGTTTCGGGCCAATACCGGGTCAGGTGCACCATTTCGCCGCGCTCGAGTCCGTCACCGAGCGCGCCTATGGTCTCAAGCGCTATCTGGACGAAACCAACCGTTTATATGGCGTGCTCGACCGGCGCCTCGCACAAACGGAGTTCGTGGCGGGAGAATTGTCGGTGGCGGATTTCGCGATTCTCGGCTGGGCGTGGCGTCACGAACGGCACAAAGTGGACCTCGCCACCTATCCGAACGTGCAACGCTGGTACGAAACGCTGTTCGCACGGCCCGGCGTGCAGCGCGGCTTCGCCGTGAAGCTCGATTGAGTCCGGCTTGAGTCCGGCTTGAGTCCGGCGGCCTCATGCATGGCGGCGGCGCGTTGCCTCGACCGGCCAAGCGCACCGCACACCGGCACGGCACCGGGCACAGCAAAGCACGATGGCCTTTATAATCGACCCATGAAGACCGCCAAGCCCGCCGCGACCGCTGAAAAAGCCACCCTTGCCACCTCCGCTCATCGTCATGAGCCGGGGCACGCGCATGGTGGCCACGGTGCATCGCAGGAAGCCGCCCTGACCCTCGCGGAAGAATATTGCCGCGAACGCGGCGAGAAACTCACGCCAATCCGCCGCAAAGTGCTCGAATTGCTGCTAAATTCCGGGCGCGCCACCAAGGCGTATTCGTTGCTCGACGACATGCGCCAGATTCATCCCGGTTCGGCGCCGCCCACGGTTTACCGGGCGCTCGATTTTCTGCTCTCGGCCGGACTCGTCCACCGCATCGAATCGATTAATGCGTTCACCGTTTGCCACGACCTCACGCAATGCCAGCACGGCATTCTGGTGGTCTGCCAGCAATGCGGCAACGTCACCGAACTGCATCAGCCCAAACTGCGCCAGGCACTCGTCGCGCAAATCGAAGACGCGGGCTACCGCCTTGCCAGCGACGAGATCGAATTGAAGGGATTGTGTTCCGCCTGTCAGGCCGCGGAGGCCGCCAGCGCCGACGCCGCAGCACCGGTTGTTGCCGTCAAATAGCAGGCGCTGCAAGCAGGTTTATCACCGCGCGAAAACCTGCCGCCGAAGATCCGGAAGATCCGGCGGCAGGCAACCGCGCCCGCTCCCCAGAGGTCGATCAGCCCGCCGCGCGGGCGTCGATCGCGTCGTGCAACAGGGTCACAAGGTCTTCCGGCAACGCCGGCTTGGTCATGAAATGCTGGAAGCCTTCGCCGATGCTGCGCAAGCGGTAAGCGTCGTCGGTATGGCCCGTGAGCGCCACGGCCACCGAAGGCGCGTGATCGCCACGAATCTCGTGGTCGCGCAGCCGCTGGATCAGGTAAAAACCGTCCATCGCCGGTAATTCCAGATCACACACGACGGCATCGGGCAACAACCGCAGCGCCGCTTCGACGCCCGCTTCCGCATCAGCCACCGCGACGACATGCGCGCCTTCCGACTCGAGTAACAAGGTCAGCGATTCCCGGCTGTCCGGGTCGTCTTCAACGAGCACGATCGTGGCCTGATCGAGTCTCAATACTCCGTTCATGTTCTGTTGTTGCTCAATAAAACCGGTTAGGCCGTTAGACGCGGCCAACGTATCGTCCTGCTGTATGCCGCCGATTTTCGCGGCTACGGTATTGCTGTCCATGGTTCCGACTCGAATTCGTGCGTCGAGTTGCATGCAGGCCCGCGATTGTAAAACGTGACCCGAGCACAACGCGTGCGCACGGTAACGCGCCAAAATTGCACGCCGATGAAAAAACCACCTTCGACACCTCTGCTCCGGCAGATAGATGCCGACACCCGATCCGCCGTAGCCACCGCTGCAAACCCATGTGCATCGCGTTGCCCATCCGGCGTCTTTCCTGATATCCGTGTTCCTTGCGACGCCGGTTCTGTTGCGGTCCTATTGTGATTTCCGCGCGGCGTTTGCATCCACCGCTTAGGTAGCACGTGGCGTGCCTCAGCGCTCCCTTTGCGTCCATCAGTTCTGTCGTTCACGCACGGCGCCCGCACCATGCGCGCGAAATCGCAGCGACTGCGTTCAGCCACTGCAACAAACGTCATCTGAGTGAGCTGGCTCGCGTGTCAGTCCGCTTTGCCGGGACCGATGCCATGCATCAGCAAGGCCACCACATGCCGGGTGATTTCCTCGCCGCCGATGTTGCGCCGCACCGGATCGTTACGCCAAAGCTTCGAGGCGGCCAGCGGCAGAATCGTCAGACCTAGCAGGGTGACGAATACCAGCGAAGGTTCAAGCCCCGCATTCAGGCGCCCTTCCTTCTGCCAGCGCGCGATGGCCGACAGCGACGCCTTCTGGTTCGCGTCGCCGAACCGTTCATGCATGCGTTGGCGAAGCAGGCCGCCGTCGCTGATCACTTCGCGTACCCACAGCGACGGAAACCACGGGTGCTCGTGCGCCACCTGCATCAAACGCCGCGTGAGCTGCGTGATGGCCGCCACCGGATCGTCGGGATTTTCCTGAAACGGCACGCCGAATGCTGCGCGTAGCGGCGCGAAACGCTCGTCGATCAGCACGTCGAGCAACTGCTCGCGCGTCTTGAAGTAGTAATGCATCATCGCCGGGGTGAAACCCGCCTCGCGGGCAATCTCGCCAAGCGTCGTATCGACGATGCCCTGCCGCGCGAACAAGGCGAGCGCGGCATCCAGCAGGCGCTTGCGCTGCTCCGGGCCACGCGCCGCGCCCGAAGGCCGGCCCGGGCGCCGCGCCGGCGCGGCCTTCTCCGGTTCGCCCACAGCAGTTGATGCGGTTGACGCGGCCGACTCCGCAAGCTTGCGCGCCTTGGCGGCCGCCGTGTCGCGCGGCGCCCGCTTCACTCGCGGTTCATCTGACGAAATCCTTGCCATTGCATTCAGTTTGACGGTTGACTCAATGTCGCATATATTAATCTCTAAATTAATTAATTTCAACGCCGTGGTGCCATGAACCAATCGACAACGACTCAACCCGCCGTGCTCGTGCAGCCCGGTGCACAACCGGACGCGCAGTCTGGCCCTCAGCCCGCCGACCATCCGCCGATCCGCCTGCTGTTTCCGGCGTTACTGCTAGTCATGCTGCTCGCCGCGCTCGACCAGACGATCGTCTCGACCGCGCTGCCAACCATCGTCGGCGAACTCGGCGGGCTCAACAACCTGTCATGGGTGGTGACCGCCTATCTGCTCACCTCCACCATCGTCGTACCGCTGTACGGCAAGTTCGGCGATCTGTTCGGCCGCAAGATCGTGCTGCAGACCGCGATCGTGGTGTTCCTCGTCGGTTCCGCGCTATGCGGCGTCGCCCAGAACATGACCCAGCTAATTCTGCTGCGCGCGCTGCAAGGGCTCGGCGGCGGAGGTCTGCTGGTCGTCACGATGGCGGCGATCGGGGACGTGATTCCACCGGCCGAACGCGGCCGTTATCAGGGCGTATTCGGCGGCGTATTCGGTCTCGCAACGGTGATCGGACCGCTGCTTGGCGGCTTTCTTGTCGAGCACCTGTCATGGCGCTGGATTTTCTACATCAACCTGCCGCTCGGCGTCATTTCGCTGGCGGTGATCGGCGCGGTCTTCAAACCGCACGTACGGCACGTGAAGCACACCATCGATTACATGGGCGCCGCGTTTCTCGCCGGCGCGCTCACGTGCATCATCCTGTTCACGAGCCAGGGCGGCACGATCCTGCCGTGGTCGTCGCCGCAGTTGTGGTTCACGCTCGGAATGGGGCTCGTGGCAATCTGGGGTTTCATCCACGAAGAGCGCTCCGCCGCCGAACCGATCATGCCGCTTGAACTCTTCAAACAGCGCACGTTTTTGTTGAGCAGTCTGATCGGTTTCATCATCGGCGTATCGCTGTTCGGTTCGGTCACTTTCCTGCCGCTGTACCTGCAGGTGGTCAAAGGTTCGACACCGTCGCAAGCCGGCATGCAAATGCTGCCGATGATGGGCGGCCTGTTCGTGATGTCGATGGTAACCGGCCGTTTGATCAGCAGAATCGGCAAGTACCGCATGTTCCCGATCGCCGGCACGTTCCTCGTGGCTGTGGCGATGCTGCTGCTCGCACGCCTGCAGATCAGCACGCCGATTCATGTGATGTATGTCGACATGGGCATACTCGGCTGTGGCCTCGGCATGGTGATGCAAGTGCTGATTCTCGCCGTGCAAAATACGGTCGAGTTCAGGCATATGGGTGTCGCCACGTCGGGCGCAACGCTGTTCCGGTCGATTGGCGGCTCGATCGGCGTCGCCAGTTTTGGTGCGGTGTTTTCGAACGGCCTGGCCGCGCGCCTGGCAACGCTGATTCCGCCCAATACCGAATTGCCGCACGCGCTCGGGCCGGCCGCCATCCATCAGTTGCCTGAAGCGTTGCGCGACGATTATCTGCAGGCGTTTGCCGGCGCGTTGCATACAGTTTATCTGTCGGCGGCCTGCGTGGTGGTACTGGCCTTCGTGCTCGCGTGGCTCCTGAAGGATCATCCGCTGCGCAAGCACTGACCCCGTATCACGTCTGCCGCGCGTGTTTTCTGCAAGCGCTTGATGACGAGGTCGAACGCCGTGGGCTTCGACCTCGTTCTGTTTCATCTCCCCTGCCGTTTTTGCCGATCGCGCCCTCGCGTCATTGCCTGCGCACCGCGAACTTGCGAGCGCGTATGAAAAAAACACACTGCCCATTCGTTCTGCCGACATATGAAGTGTTTCGTCGTACCTACAAATGAGCGCACCGGCGTCTGAAGTAGGTGAGAACGTCGATTGACGTTCTCCGCGAAACGCCACATATTGCAAGCAGCGGAATCGCAAGCGAGGACTTGCGCCCCAAGGTTCTCCAGTGCATGTGGATCGTGATTTCCGCAGGTGTCACGCCTGCCTCAAACCGATCTGAAGCATGCCGTAACGACGTTGTTTTCCACAGGTGGGTCCACAGCATGTCCACCCAGACAACACTCGGCCAGGATTTCCCGATGCCCTGCAGACGCTGTGGCGGCGCCCTGTACCGGCAGGTCGACTATTGTCCGTATTGCGGCGCGGTGCATCCGCTCGACGCAGATCCGCACAAACGCACTGTGATACCCGGCAGCCGCGCCAGCGCGATGAACAGAAGCGCGCAAAAAAGCAGCTTCGATCCGACCAGGCCAAGCGGAACCGGACTCGCTGCGCAGACCGCGCTCACCGACGAAGCCGCTCCTGGCGAGCCGCCAATGCAAGCGCCAATGCAAGCGCCGGTACTGGCGACGCTGCCTGCGCGCGCCGACCCGCCGTTCGCCGAGCCGCCGCATGCTGACGGCCGCGGCGTGTTCCCGATGCGCCGGGTACTGATCGCGATCGCGGTCGTTGGCGCAATCGGGCTAGCGTATGTCGCTTATGCGCTATTCAGCGGCGACCACGAATCGCAGAACGGCAACACCGAGCAAACGGCAGACAATCCCCAGGACGCCAGAACGGCGACCGGCACGATTGCTCTATACACACCGGCCACACCGGCGCCGTCGACGAGCCCGACTATCGCGAGCAAGCCCACTGCTCTCGCGAATCCCGCGAATCCTGCCAATCCCGCGAAGATCGCACCGGCGATTCCCGTCACGCCGATCGCGCCGCCGATGGCCGTGCCCGCCAAACCGCTGACGCCACAGTTCCGCGATGCCGCGCAAGCGCTACAGGCAGCACGTCTGGCGCTCCACGCCAACGATCTGTCCGCGGCACAAGCGGCGCTCGGCGCAGTGCAAACATTGCAACCCGGCAACGCCGACGCGCAAGATCTGGCGCTGGAACTGAAACCCCTCGCCGCGCGTCGCGACTTCGCGTTGCAGGCAGCGCAAGCGTGTGCGGCGCAGCAGTCGTGGAACTGCGCACGTCAGCACGCCAATGAGGCACTCTCTATCGACACCGGCAACGACACCGCGAAGACGATCCTCGCACGCGTGATTCGCGAGACGGGATGGGCTCCGCTCAAGCCGCACGCTGCGATAGACAGCCCGGCCGGCGATCAATCGTTTGGATACCGAATTACGTAGCCGTTTGCGAAACCGCCCGAAGCATCGCCAGACCGATTGCCCCGGCGATCGCGCGGCCTCTGAGCGGCAACAGACGGACACGGCACGCACAGCGCATAAACATGTGATGGCAGGCGGGTTCACCGGTGTCGCACAGGTGCCGGCGCGCGAGGCAGTTCAACCTTGACCGACAGGTAGATAGACCATGCTGAAGACATTTTTGGCGGGATGCCTTGGGCTGTTGCTGACGGTCATGTCATCGTTGGCAAGCGCCGAGCCGGCGCACTACAAGATCGTCACCGGCCCGGAACGGGGCACGTATATTCAGATCGGCCAGGACCTGTCGAAATGGGTGGCGCAGCCGGCCGGCATCGACCTGGAGGTGCTGGCCTCTAAAGGCTCGGCCGAAAACGTGCAGCGCATGCGCTTCGAGCCGGGCGTGAAGCTCGCACTGGTGCAGTCCGACGTGTATCAGGCCTACATCGATATGGCCAACGCGGGCAATCCCGACGCCGGCACGGCCATCCGGCCGCTGCGGCTGATCATGCCGCTGTACGACGAGGAAATTAACGTCGTGGTCCGTGCCGACTCACCAATGAAAACCCTCGCCGACATCAAGGACAAGAGCATCAGCGTGGGCCTGATCGGCAGCGGCACCGCTCAATCGGCCACGACCCTCTATCACCTGATGTTTGGACAGACCATTCCCGAGCAGAACATCCAGCACCTGAGCAACGAAGACGCCCTGGCCGCGCTGATCGTCAGGAAAGTGGATGTGGCGATCATCGTGGTCGGACAGCCGGCCAACCTGTTCAACGAAATGAACCCTGAATTGCTGCAACAGATCCGCCTGTTGAAGGCCGATCCTGCCGCCCCCGAAACCGCCCGCGCCAGACAGACCTATTTTCCCGCCACGATCCGCGCCACCAGCTATCCGAACTGGCTGAAGGAAGACGTCCCGACGTTGACGGTGAAGGCCTTTCTCGTCACCTACGACTACGGTCTGCGCGACACCGTCGGCAATCTGAATCATTTTGCCGACTCGCTGTGCGCCAACTTCGACAATCTTCAGGAGCACGGGCATCCCAAGTGGAAGCAGGTCAAACTCGAATTGCCCACGCTCGTGCGGGGATGGAAATACTACGGTCCCGTGGAAAAACATTTGCGCGCGTGCCTTGCGAACCGGAGCGCGGCGATCAGCGCGACCGCGGCGCAAGCTGCGCAAAAACCGCGTTCAGCCTGTACGGAGCAGGAGCGCCTGCTTCTGCTGTGCAAGTAAGGCCGCTTGCTTGTGGCGAGAAGTGTGCGTTCAGGCATGCGCCTTCGACATAGCCGATACCTCCATCGCCCGTTGCAGCGCCTCGTACACCTTGGGCCGGTTGCATTGCGACACGTTAAAGCGCAGGAAGCCGGCCGCCGATTGCGATGCGCTGAATACGTTACCCGGTGCGAACACCACGCTCTCGGCTAACGCGTGACGCGCGACGTCGGCGGCGTCGAGCGCATCCGGCAGGCACGCCCAAACGAAAATACCAGCCCGTGGCCGCGTCCACACTTCAAGACCTGCATAGCCCAGCCGCCTGATTGTTTCGCCCATGGCGTCCGCGAGTTTCGTGCGCATCGATTCCAGATGCCGCCGGTACGTGCCGTCCACCAGCAGACGATGCACCACGCTCGCCGCCAGTTGGCCGTTGCCGAACGAGGTGGCCAGCTTCAGATCGACCAGCGGCTCGACCCACTCGCT
>Ga0074197_1001345_pt1 | contig 21310 bp, 17 predicted proteins | sample EPASupsiteSAE305_FD_64526 | JGI IMG/M metagenome (GOLD analysis project Ga0074197, IMG submission 64526) | Bioremediated contaminated groundwater microbial communities from EPA Superfund site, New Mexico - SAE3-05 reassembly with SPADES | ecosystem: Environmental > Aquatic > Deep subsurface >...
GATACCGCGGCTTTCGCCTTAGTTCCTGATTACGACAGCGCGACTGCCGGCAACCAGGAAAGTATTACTGCTAAAGGCGCTTCTTCCGGACAGAGTATTACCGCAGCTTTCCTTGACTTTACTACTACTCCTGATGCTAACGTAACAGCCAGCACCATGACGGCTTACGCTTCAAAGGTAACTTTGGCTTTTGCCTCAGATACTCCTTCCGGAGCTCAATCGCCTGGCGACGATTCTATCGTAGCCAAGGTTATTGCCATTAACAGCACTAATGCTGGCAATTACTCGGCGACTATCAAGACAATGAACTTCGCTATCAGCCAGAGCGGTACATCAAAAACCGTTAATAGCGCCGTGGAAATCAAGGTTTACAAGAACGGAACTGTTTCATCCGCGAACCTTGTTGCTACCACGACTTTTGCGGCGGGTGAGAACCGCAATATTGGCGATACCGAGTTCACTAACGGAACCAGCAACGCGACCAACTTCATTGACGTTGAAATCGCGTCCGGTCAATCCATGACCTTCGTGGTTACTATGGATACTAACCAGCTGGAAATCGCTACTGACACGACTGCCGAAAGCATCGGTATCGGAATGGCCGCGACTGACCTAGCCTGGAGAGACGGTGTAATAACTTCCAATATTACTACCAACGACTCTTTGCCTTTGTCAGCCAAAACCCTTACTTATAACTAATCGTTTAGTTAGAGTATTGGTTTTTGACTTCGGCTAATACGACCGAAATAAACTCCCCGTCCCGCCTTTATTGGCGGGGCGGGGTTGTTTTTAAGGCAAAATATGATAACATGAAAGCAGTTAATCTAATGATGTATGTTAAGTAGAATAATTAAATCCGGTCTCGCTGGATCGCTTATATTGCCGCTGGCTTTTATTTCCTGGACCATGTATCCGTCCCATTTCGGCAAGACGGTTTTTTTTCAAATTTTAATCGCCTTGCTCGGCTTTCTTGCCGTTACTTTGGTTGCTGTTAAAAAAGAACAGTTTTTCGTTTTCAGGAAAATTGACTGGGCGGTGATTATCTTTTTTTTGGTTTTACTTGTCACCTCTTTTTTTGGTAAGAATTTTAACCGCAGTTTTTGGAGCGACCAATCCCGAATCCAGGGGGTATTTACGTTGGTTCATTTTATAATTTTTTATTTTCTTTTAAGGCAATTTGTTAGTACGCGCAACGACTGGAAAAAGTTTCTGGGCCTGGCTTTAGCGGTTGCGTTATTGTCATCGCTTATAGCCTGGTTTGGGTTTTCTATCCCGGGAATTAAGGATTATATTCTGGAAGGAGTCCGGCTTTCCGGTTTAATCGGAAATCCAATATTTCTAGCCAACTATTTAATACTTCCCGTATTTATCGGAATTTATTATTTTTTGCGCTTTAAAGACTCGGCCTGGAGATGGCTTGGGGCGCTGTCGGCTCTAACTTCGCTAATTACGATTTTTGGCACCCGGACTAGGGGAGTTTTTATCGGCATAATGGCCGGCGCCGTTCTTGCCATCGCGCTCTATTTTATTTTTTTGGCCGGCAAGAAGCTTAAAATCGGTCTTATCGCCGGCGCGGGACTCGCTATAATTATCTTAAGCTCGGGGCTGATTTTTCCGGCCGTAAGGAATTTTTTGCCGGCGTCAATTTCTTTTATCTATAGCATCAGCCTTAATGATACGACTGCTAAGACCCGGATCATGGCCTGGGAAATCGCTTTAAAAGGTTTAAAGGATTCGCCGATAATCGGCCACGGGCTGGAAAGCTATCAGGCGATATACGACAAATATTATAATCCGAAATTCCTCGCCTATTCATTCCAGGAAACCGTCTGGGATCAGCCGCATAACTATGTTTTAGAAGTTGCTAATTCGGCCGGTATTATTGGGGTAATATCATATCTCGTTCTTTTAGGATTTATTTTTTTCGGCCTCTATAAAAAAATCAAGGAAGAAGAAAATAAGAGCGATCGCGCCGGCTTAATTTTTATTTTCGCCGGAATCGGCGCTTACGTCGTTGCTCTGCTTTTTTCTTTTGAAACTTCAAACTCGCTCCAGCTTTGGTTTTTGATTTTAGCTTTGTCTGTCTTTATAATTGAATCCGGTAAAAGGGAAGAGCGGCTGGTTAAAGATCGGTATTTAAATTTACTCTTCATCGCCTCCTTTATTTTTTTTCTTGTCTCGGCTTTCATGGGTTTCAGGATGCTAAAGGCCTCTTATTATACGAGTTTGGCCAGGGATGCCAAAGCTATCCAGTCTAATTTTATTTGGGAAAAATACGCCCTAAAAGCCATGGAAACTCCGGTGCCTTTTAGATGGGATGTGGCGATTAACTTAACTATGGATTTGGCTAATTTTGACGCTTGGGGAAAACTGGATCGGGAAACTCTTGATCCTGTGGCTTATAAAATGGAGGAAGAATTATTAATCAATGATAAAAAATATCCTGAAACATACCTCTATAAATTCTGGCTGGGACAGCTTTATTCTTTCATGGGCGAGTATCTTGATAATGCCTATTATAAAAAAGCCGAGGAAATTTTACTTTCCGCGAAGAATATTAATCAGGATCGCCAGCAAATTTCCCTGCTTCTTGGCAAACTTTATTTTTTAACCGGCGAAACCGAAAAAAGCGAAGCCGTACTCGGCGAACTGGCTTTAAAAAATCCTGATTACCCCGAGCCGCATTGGTATTACGGCTTAGCCTTAATGCAGAATAAAAAGCGGACTGAAGGGATTTTGGAGTTGGAAAAAGGTTCGGGATTCGCGCTAGCTATGCCGGCCAACACCCGCTATCTAATTGACATTTACGCCGGGGAAAAGAATTACGAAAAAATCATTCCGCTTTACGAAAATTTAATCGCCCGGGAACCGCAAAACGCCCAGAATTACGCCAGTTTGGCCGCGACTTACATGGTTTTGGGCGATAAAGCTAAGGCGAAAGAATATATTGAGAAAGCCGTTGAGCTTAACCCGGGTTTAAGGGATGAAGCAGTAAATTTTTTAAAGGAAAACGGGGTGGAAATGTGAAATATTGTTCCGTGTCTTGCAGAATAAACTAATAAATAGAACCCATGCTCTTTCCTCTTAAAAACTGGATAAAAGCAAAAAGGGGCTATAAGTTCGGCGAAAAAACTTTTTATTCTTTGCGCCATCTCGGCGTTGACCATATTGTTCCGGCCGGGACGGAAGTTTTCGCGCCGATTGATTGCGAAATTATATATGCCGGCCGGGGACTGCAGGGCGGGAATACGATCTGGGTTTCTTTTTGCGATAAAAAATACGGATCGCTCGTTATCCGCTTTATGCATCTAAAACGCCCTGGATGTAAAGGAAAATATAAGGAAGGCGCGGTTATCGGTTATACCGGCAACACCGGCCTTTTTACCACCTGCCCACACCTTCATACCGATATAAGCAGGGAAAAAGTAATGATTAAAAACTTTAATAATTTTATTGATCCGGAAAAGTTTTTTAACGGCGGATAGGCGATTTTTTTGATTAGATATTGAACCCGCGTGGGAAAAATGCGATAATGCGGATAGTATTGCTTTATAAAACTGTTATATTAATAAACAATCATTATGCGATACACTATTTTTAGTAAAAAAATTATCATTATTTCAAGCGTTTTACTTATTTTAACCCTGGGCGCGGGCTTAGCTTATTATTTGTATAATAACCAGATTGGAGGCAAAACCGATCTCGCGAGAATTAAAAATGAACATCCGGAATTAACCTCTTATGTTGACGAGATTGCGAGTTGGCAGGAAAAACTGGATAAAGATAAGGCAGACATCTTAAATTACAATGGACTTGGTCTTGCCTGGAAATCTCTGGCTGAGGCGGCGCAGACGCAGAAAATAAGCGATGGGAAGGAATATTATAACGAAGCGTTTAAAGTTTATCAGAAGGGAATTGAAGTTTCGCAAAGAAAAAATACGGTTTTAATGGTTAATGCCGGAAACATGGCAAAGTACTTGGGGGATTACCAATCTGCCGAGGATTATTATAAGGAGGCTATAGCAATTTCCCCGGGCGAGGTAACTTATTATCTTATGCTTGCCGAATTTTACGAGTACAATATGAAAAAGCCCAAAGAAGATATAATCGCTCTGTATGAGCAGGGAAAAAAACGAGTGCTTAATCCCCAGTTTTTAGAGGACAGGATTGACGATTATCTTACAAGGCATGGAGAAAAATAATTTTCTGACGTAATTTATATTTGTAGTGTAATTTTGTTCGCCTGGTTTACCCCAAAAAAAATCAGGGTCAGGCTTACTCGTATTAATTATGAAAAAATTTCGCTTCTTGATTATTTTTTTCGCCATTTTAACTGCGTTCGCGGTCATAGCCGAAACAAAAGTTTCCCGCGCGTTAGTCGGACCTGATATAACTGTGTCTTCCATAACCGTTAGTCCGGAAAGTCCGGAATTTGACCAACCGGCGACGATTACGGTTAAAGCGAAGAACCTCGGACCCGGAGCGGCTCTGGAGGAATTTTTTCGCGCGTTCAGTTTTTCTTTTCCTAATTTTGAGATTGATACGAGCAGTTATGTTTTTCCTCCGGTTTCCCTCGCGGCCGGAAGCGAACAGACTTACGTTTTTACCGGTAAATTTAAAGAAATTAAAAAACAGAATCTTACTTTTTCCATAGATACCGCCAACGTGCTTGAAGAGACGGATGAAAGTAATAATACTCTGAACAAAGAAATTACTGTTCAGGGGAATGATTTAGCGGTAATGGATATAATTACCGAGCCGGAAAAATTATCCGCCGGACAGACCTGCAACGTAAAATTTAAAATTAAAAATAACGGCACAAAAAATATTTATACAACCGCCGGATTGACGGCTTATGAATATAGCCTGCCCGGTTTTGAGATTGAAAGTTTTACGGTTCCCGCGCCTTCGCTGAATAACGTAATCATTCCTGACGGAGAGTTTTATTATATCGCCAAGGGAAAATTCTCCGGCGCTGGTGAAAAAAAGGTCTCTTTCGCGATAGACAAGAACGATGAGGTTTTTGAAAGCAACGAAAAAACCAATAACAGTCTGGAAGAGACTATTAACGTATTTGAAGCCGGGAAGACTGATTTAGCTTTTGATTTAATAGAATTAGTCCCTTTTGAGCCGATTGTAAACTCGGCTATGACTATAAATATTTGGTTAAAAAATGTCGGCGATTCGGCCATTAACGCTAGTACCGGACTGCACGAAGATGATATTTTTTATAATCTTTCGGGGTTTGACATAAAAACTAAAACTTATGACGACTATCCGGATATCAACAATCCTCTTGAACCCGGCGAAAAATTTAAATATTCGTATACGGGAGAATTTATTAAAGCTGGTAGTAATAAAATTGAGTTTACAATTGATAAAGTAGAACGCCTTATAGAAAAAAACGAAACCAATAATTCTACGTCAACCCCGGTTTATGTTTATCTGAGCCAGGAAGAAAAAAACAGCTTTGCTGTTTATGACACGGCGCTATCTTTAATCAGTTCGTCATCGGCCGCAATTGTCTGGAAAACCACCAAAGCCGCCTCAAGCAAAGTGGAATATGATCAAGATCCTCCAGTGTCTCTTGAAAATGTCTCTGATTCCAATAATACCGTTAACCATGAGATAAAACTAACCGGTTTAAGGGCGGGAACAAAATATAATTATAGAATAATATCGTTGCTAAACGCGACTACTAAAGAAACCCCCTATCTTTCTTTTACCACCCCGTTAAACGACGCGGTTTTACTTACGAAAGAGCCTGTGGCAACGGTTTCGGGTAGTTCGGTAAAAATTTCCTGGGATACGAGTTTGAGCGCGAGCGGTTACGCGTATTATAAAAGAGACGGGGATTATGTAAAAGCCGGTTCGGATGAAATTAAAAGTTCGCATGAAATTGAAATAAAAGATTTAGTTCCGGGAAATTATAACTATTTTGTAACCGGAACAACTACGCCCGGAACTGCCTATAAATCAACGGTTAAAACTTTTATTGTCTCAGCGGCCGGACAGGGTTCCTCTGGCTCGGGAAATGAAAGCGGTAACGGGAGCAGTTCTGGCGAAGGCGCTTCCTTAGCCGGCCAATCCGCCTCCCAATCCCAAACCGCCCTGTCCATAAAAAACTCCGCTCTTTATAAAAATCTAAAGGGAAAAATTATTTTAAAAGTTGAAGGAAAGGGCGAAGCTTACTGGGTTGATCCGGGATCGCAAAAAATGTATTCTCTCGGCCGGCCGGCTGACGCTTTCGCCGTAATGCGAGCTGGGGGAACCGGAATAAAAACCGCTGATTTAGAAAAAATTCCCATAGGTCTCGCGAGTTTGACCGGGACTGACTCGGACGCGGACGGACTGTCGGACATATTTGAAGACGCTTTGGGAATTGATAAGGGCAAAAAAGATACTGACGCTGACGGATTTGATGATAAAGCGGAACTCAATTCCGGGTATTCGCCAAAAGCAAAGAACCTTAAAATGAATCTTGACTCCGGCTTTTCCGCGAAGCAGAAAGGAAAAATATTTTTGCAGGTTGAAGGAAAGGGCGAAGCCTGGTATATTAACCCGGCGGACGGCAAGCGCTATTTTCTCGGCCGCCCGGCTGACGCTTTCGCGGTAATGCGTAAACTCGGACTCGGGATAAGCAATAGCGATTTTGGCAAGATGTAATTGAGATGGTTGAAAAAATATGACTTTTCCTCTTAAAGACTGGGTAAAAGCGAAAAGGGGATATCGGTTCGGAGAAAAAACTTTTTATTCTTCGCGGCATCTCGGGGTTGACCATATCGTTCCGGCTGGAACCGAAATTTTCGCGCCGACTGATTGCGAAATCATTTACTCCGGCCGGGGACTGCAGGGCGGAAATACGATCTGGGTTTCTTTTCGCGATAAAAAATACGGATTGCTCGTTATCCGCTTCATGCATCTAAAACGCCCTGGATGTAAAGGAAAATATAAGGAAGGCGCGGTTATTGGTTATTCCGGCAACACCGGCCTTTTTACTACCTGCCCGCACCTTCATACTGATATAAGCCGAAAAAAAATAATTATAAAGGATTTCAATAATTTTATTGATCCTGAGAAGTTTTTTAACGGGGAATAGGCTGTTTCTTTGAGCGATATTGAATCTGCGCGGGAAAAATGCGATAATGCGGATGATATTTAACAGTGAGTTCCGGGTTATAATGCCGCGTTTAAAACATCGCGGGCAGGTCGCCGTCACGCGGAAACTTGGGCTTGGGATTTCGGATAAGGATTTTGGGGCGTTGTAAATAAACAATATGCTGGAAAAAAATAATCAAATTATAATTTACAATACTGAAGACGGGGAGACTAAGATTGAGGTCAAGATGAAAAATGAGACGGTTTGGCTTAGCCAGAAACAGATGGCCGAACTTTTTCAGAAAGACAGAAAAACCATCACTGAACATATTAGTAACGTCTTTATTGAAGGAGAGTTAGCGGAAAATTCAGTATGCCGGAAATTCCAGCATACTGCCCTTGATGGCAAGGCCTATGAAGTAAAATTTTATAATCTTGACGTAATTATTTCCGTAGGCTACCGCGTGAAGTCGCATCGCGGCACGCAATTCAGGATTTGGGCGACGCAAAAACTGCGGGAGTATATTGTTAAGGGTTTTGTCATGGACGACGAGCGGCTGGCCGAGGGCCGGGTTCATAAAACTTATTTTGAGGAATGGGAGGAGCGGATTAGAAAAATCCGGACTTCGGAAGCGAATTTTTACCAAAAAGTAAGGGATGTATTCGCGACCAGCGTTGATTATAATCCGAAACTTGATTATGCCAAACGGTTTTTCGCTACGGTGCAAAATAAATTCCATTTCGCTATAACCGGCTTAACCGCGGCGGAGATCGTCAGTGCCAGGGTTGATTGTCAAAAAGAAAACATGGGCTTAACAAACTGGAAGGGCGAAATCATTACCCGCGAACAGGCGGAAATCGCCAAAAATTATTTAGAGGAGCTGGAATTAAAAAGATTAAATCTTCTGGTTGAGCAGTTTTTGTCTTTCGCGTAATTTTTTCTTCTTATTCCAGCAATGATTCAGACTCGTTGACAATCGTCTAATTTTCGTCTATTATTTGTCTATAAGGTTTAACTTAGTTTTATGTTCAATCCCCAATATACCATAACCAATAAACTGCTCGGCAATATCAAGCGAATAGCCGAAATTGTCATTGACCTAAACAGCCGGAGCTTTCCCAAGTTAGCGCTTCATGAAATGGAGCGGCGGGCTCGGGAAGTATCGGCCTTTACTTCAACGAGCATTGAAGGCAACCCCTTGCCCTTAGCCGACGTGAAAAGGATTTTAAAAAACCGGCCGGAGCATGTTCGCTCGAGCGAAAGGGAAGTGTTAAACTATAATAAGGCGCTGGTGGAATTAAACGATATAATTAAAACCGGCAGAGCTAATTTTAATCTTCCGCTGATACTAAAAATTCAAAAAACCGTTACCGAGGGATTGATAGAAAAATACCGTTCCGGCCGGCTTCGGGAAGAGGCGGTATTCGTCAATAACCCGGCCACCCGCCAGACTGTTTACTGGCCGCCGGATCAGGCGGACGTGCCGGCGTTAATGAAGGAGCTTTTGGGTTATCTGGAAAATTCCAAAGCGGCTGATTCCCTGATTTTGGCCGGTATTTTTCACAAGCAATTCGTTATCATCCATCCTTTCATGGACGGCAACGGCCGCACGGCCCGGCTGGCTACCAAAATACTTCTTGCCAAGATGGGGCTGGATACTTTTAACCTTTTTAGTTTTGAAAATTATTACAACCAGAACGTTACCAAATATTTTAACGAGGTGGGAATGATTGGCAATTATTATGATTTAAAAGACAAAGCCGATTTTACTTCTTGGCTCGAATATTTTACCGACGGCATAATTGATGAATTATTAAGGGTAAAGAAAGAGCTGGAAAAAGAAACTATTAGTCCGGACAAAGTCTTGCGGGAACATCACCAAAAAATAATAGATTTTATCAAAGAGAAGGGTTATATTACCAACAAGGACTATTCAAAATTAACTGATCGATCCAAGCCGGCCAGAAATCTTGATTTTAACAAGCTAATCGATTTAGGATTGATAGTCAGAATCGGTAAAGGCAAGTCAACACATTACAAGTTTTTAAATTAAGCATTTGCGTTATTGGAAACGAGCTGGCCAAGAAAAAAATTAACGGGCAAACGCTATATTATGTCCCGCATTATCTGGTTTTATCAATGATTTAGGCCGCCTTAAAAATAGCAAAAATAATCGCCCCGCCGACGCTTCCCGCCTGCAACGCTATGCGCGTAGCATTGCGGGCAGGTCGCCGTCATGCGTAAACTCGGACTCGGGATAAGCAATAGCGATTTTGGCAAGATGTAATTGAGATGGTTGAAAAAATATGACTTTTCCTCTTAAAGACTGGGTAAAAGCGAAAAGGGGATATCGGTTCGGAGAAAAAACTTTTTATTCTTCGCGGCATCTCGGGGTTGACCATATCGTTCCGGCTGGAACCGAAATTTTCGCGCCGACTGATTGCGAAATTATTTACTCGGGACGGGGACTGCAGGGCGGAAATACGATCTGGGTTTCTTTTCGCGATAAAAAATACGGCTCTGTCGTTATCCGGTTTATGCATTTAAAGCGTCCGGGGAAAAAAGAAAAATATAAAGAAGGGGAAATTGTCGGATATACCGGCAATACCGGCATGCTTACTACCTGCCCGCATCTTCATACGGACATAAGCAGGAATAAGGTAATGATTAAGAATTTTAAAAACTTCATTGACCCGGAAAAATTTTTTAACGGGGAGTGACAATATGATGCCAAAAACTTATTTAAACATCCTAAGAGGCGGGATTTACGCCAGTTTGCTCTGCATTTTATTCGTTTTTACGAGCCTTTTATTTCCTTACATAACGTCCAAGCAGATCCCTTTTAATATCATGATGGAAATTTTCGGGGCGGTCTGGCTGGTTTTTATAATCCAATACCCGGCCTGGCGCCCGAAATTTTCCTATATTTTTTTCGGTCTCGGCGCTTTCTTTTTCGCACTCCTCGTTTCAACGATTTTCGGCGTGGATTTTAATTTAAGCTTCTGGGGCGACATTGAGCGGATGCTCGGCTGGTTCCACCTTTTTCATTTTCTCATTTTTTATTTCATAATCATTACGGTTTTCCGGGATGAAAAAGATTGGCGCCGGCTTTTTATCGCTTTTACTCTTACGGCTTTTTACGCGAGCATGGTCGGAATTTTTCAGCATTTTGGAATCATAGAAAGCCCTTATGGATCGGCGCGGATTACCTCCGTCATCGGCAACGCGGCTTACGTCGGTTCGTTCGCGATCTTCAGCCTTTATTTTACGGCCGTCCTTTTTTTAAGGGAAAAAGCGGCTGGTTTAAAAATACTTTACGGTTTAGCCGGTTTGGCCGCGTTAATGGCTCTCATTTATTCCGGCACCCGGGGAGCTTATCTCGGATTCGCCGTTGGTTTAACCCTGGCTTTTTTCATTTTCGCGCTTTTCGGGAAAAATAAAAAACTGAAAATCGCGAGCCTCTCCGGAGCGATTATTATCATTATTGCCGTTTCGCTTTTAATGGCGTTTAAGAATAGCGCAATCATTAAAGGTAGTCCGTTCCTTTCCCGGGTTACCCATATTTCCTTAAGCGATCCGACTTTAAATACCCGGTTTATTTCCTGGCAAGCCGCCTTAAAGGATTTTCCCAACCACCCGATCCTCGGCACCGGCTTCGGGAACTTCGCGATAACCTTTGACAAATATTTTGATCCGAAATTTTACGACTACACAAAAGCGGAAACTTACTTTGACCGGGCTCATAATAATTTAATTGACATCGCTTCAACCGCCGGTCTCTTTGGCCTCTTAGCTTATTTATCCGTATTCGCTGCCGCCGGTTATTATTTAGTTTCAGGTTTTAAAAAAGAGAAAATCAGCTTAAACGATTTTAGCTTGATGACAACGCTAATCATCGCCTATTTTATCCAGAATCTCGTAGTCTTTGACGCGCTCGCGACTTACATCCCTTTAATGATCATGCTTGGTTATATTTATTTTTTAAGCGCGGACGCCGAGGATAATATTAATGCCAAAGCCATAAATATTAAACCAGACCAAAGCCCTTTTTTGGCCGTAGTAATCGCCCTTATCGCCCTGTTCGTCGTTTATCAATATAATATTAAGCCGTTATACATGCTGAAAGGGACAATTGACGGCCAGTACGCGATCGCGGCCGGCGAAGGATTGGAGGCGGCAACGGAAAAATATAAAAAGGCTTTAAGCTACGATACGCCCCTGGATCGGGATTCAAGAAACACTTTTGTTAGACTGGTAATGCAAAGTTTCAGCCAATTGGATTCCATGGGCGAAGAAAAAAAAGCCGGCATAATCAATTACACTATAGAGCAGGCGGAAAAAAATGTCCGTTATAATCCGGACGACAGCATGAACCAGATGACTTTCGGGCAGATATTAAACATGGCTTCGGGCGCGGCAAAGGATGAAAATTCGGCTAAACAATATTCGCTCCGGGCTGAAGAAGCGATTAATAAATCAATAGAAGCGAGTCCCGGCCGGCCGCCGATATATTTTGAGAAAGCTCAGATTTATCTTACCCGCGGCGATTTTGACGAGGCGATAAAAATCCTTATTTACGCCGTTGGCCTGAACGAAAATTACCCGGACGGCTACTGCCACCTTTCGCGAATTTATCTCTTTAAGAAAGACGAGGCAAAGGCTTTTTCCAACCTTGATAAATGTCTTGATCTCGGCGGCGCCGGAACGATCAGCAGCCTACAATTCGTCCTCGGCGCGATCGGCCATTACCAGAAAGCCGGCGATACCGGAAAGGTCATCGCGCTTCTCTCCCGGGCGGGAGAACTTGATCCGAAAAATTCCGCCTACCCGATTGAACTGGCGAAAATTTACGCGCAAGCGGGCGACCGGGAAAACGCCAAAGCCGCGGCGAAAAGAGCCGGGGAAATTGACCCAGGCGTTAAGGACGCGGCTGACCAATTTATCCGCGGGCTTGGAAATTGACCGGGGTTTGTCAGTTTGTTATAATGGCTTAACAAGCTGAAAAAATATGTGGCAACAATAATATTTCCAAAGCTATTATTAATAAATTAAACAAAAGGAGCTATGACAACTATTTTAACTCCGGATCAGGAAAACGAACCCGTAACCAAAGGGTTTTTAAAACAAGAATTGGATCAGAGTTTTGAAAGTTTTACCGATAAGATGTTCAAGACTTTTGCCACAAAAGATGAACTGTCCGAGCTTAGAGAGGAAATGAAAGAAGATAACAGGAAAAATACCGACAAAATCCTTAAGTCAAATGACGAATTAATGGCAGAATTGAAAAAGAATAACGAAAACTTTACAATGAATCAGGCGGCCCACGACCGGTTTGAGGAAAGGATTACTGTCTTGGAAGAAAAAACCGGAATAAGTCCGGTAAGCGTTTGATATAAAAATAAGTCTGAAATAAAATATGAAACTGGGTATTATCATCTATTCAAGCGAAAGCGAGACGGTTTGGAACGCCTTTCGTTTCGCTAATTTTTCCCTTAAGGAAGGGGATGCCGTAAAAATATTTTTGCTCGCCAAAGGGGTTGAGTATGAAGCGCTTGACAACGATAAATTTAATATTAAAGAACAGGCAAAGTCTTTCGCGAAAGCCGGCGGAGAAATTTTCGCTTGCGGCACCTGCCTGAAAAGCCGCCAGTCCGAAGGGTCGGCGATGTGCCCCGTGTCCACGATGAAAGATTTATACGACCTCGTAAAAGAAAGCGACAAGGTGGTTTCGTTTTGAGAAAATAGTTTTTGAGTTTGTGTTCTAAAAAAAAGACCAATCCCCGTCCGGCTGTCGCGCAAAGCGATGGCGGAACGGGGTGGTTTATTTTATCCGATGGCTCGGAAATTGACCGGGATTTGGGCCGGTGCTATAATGGAATTTAGTCGATGGATGCGCGGCAACAATTACTATTAAAAATTAAATCAAAGGAGCTATGACAACTATTTTAACGCCGGAGCAGAAAAATGAACCGGTAACCAAAGGGTTTTTAAAACAAGAATTGGATCAGAGGTTTGGCGATTTTGATCAGAAAATGGATCAAAAGCTGGATCAGAGGTTTGGCGATTTTGGTAAAAAAATGTTTAAGACTTTTGCCACCAAGGATGATTTAAAAGATTTCGCGAGAAAAGACGATTTGGTTTTATGGAAGGATGAAATAGTGAAATCAAACGAAGAAGTGATCGGCGAACTTAAAAAAATAAGGGAAGATTTTGCAATGAACCAAGCCGCCCACGACCGTTTTGAGGAACGGATCGGGGTTTTAGAAGAAAAAACCGGCGTAAGTCCGGTAAGCGTTTGACATTTTTGGTTCAAATAAAATTTATTTAGTTCATAACCCTAAGGAGGTATGAAAAACAATTTTTCAAAGCGTTTTAGGAACATGCCCCGCGTTGCGCAACGCGCGCTTAAAATAAGACTCACCCTGTCCGGACAAATTTTACTGACCCTTGCGATAGCGGGGTTTTTTGTTTTCGGGGGATTGGGCGAAGCCCGGGCGGACGCGCCGGCCGGGTTAACGCCCCTGCAGTATGATTGGAGCGGGCGAATAATCACCCAAACCCTGACTGCCGATAAAAGCCCTTACTATATTGATTTTTCCCGCATCCAGGACAGCGGCGAAACCCTGACCATTGAACCGGGCGTAGTCATTAAGTTCGGCCCGTGGTATATGGAGGGATTTTATTACTATCCGATTATTTTGTATTTTAACGGGAATGTTGAAATCCATGGAACTGAAGACAATCCCGTTGTTTTTACTTCTATCTATGATGATGGATACGGCGGAGATTCTAACGCCGACGGCGGCGCTACCGCTCCAGCGGCCGGGGATTGGGGCGGTTTTCAGATTGCCAGCCGATTTATCATGGAGCATGCCATTATAAGGCATGGCGGAGCTGACGCGCGCGGATTAATGACTTTTTACTCAAATAGCGGCAACCGGCTAAGCGATTCCGTTATAAGCCGTAATTCGCGGGGCATAAATTTCGGGGTCGGCTATTCAGACGATCCAATGATAATTGAAAACAATGATTTTTCTTACGCGGGGCAGGGTAGCGCCATAAACGTCCATAGTACCGCGAATCCGGTTATAAGGCAGAATGATATCCATAACAATCAAACCGGCATCGCGATTTTTGATCAGGCCGCTCCTCTGATTAATAACAATAATATTTACAATAACAGTAATTACGGCGCCGAGGTTGACGTTTATTACACTCCGGATCAGCCGGTTAACGCCCGGGGAAACTGGTGGGGGAGCGCGAAAGGCCCCAGCCACTCCGCCAATCCCGACGGCGACGGCGACCGGGTAACTGATAAAATTGATTACGGCGATTGGCGCTTTTCGGTTTATGATCCGGCCAATCCCGACCCTGACCCCGAGCGCGATCCGGTAATTTTAGTGCCGGGGATAATGGGGAGTGTATTAAAAGAGGATAATATTTTAATTGATAATGAAATTTGGCCAGATCCCCTAACCTATCTCGCAGATCCTATTGACGAACAGTTAAAAAAATTAGAAATGGACAGTTTTGGTTTTTCAAAGGAAAATATTTTTCCGGCCGACGCGATAAGAAGCGTTTTTGGGATTAATTTTTATGGAGGACTGATTGAATATTTAGAGGCAAGCGGGTATGAAGAAGGAAAAAATTTATTTATTTTTCCCTACGACTGGAGGTTGGATTTAAATATCATCGCCGGGGAAGATGAAGACGTGCCGGAAGTTGTAACACTAAAGGAAAAAATTGATGAAGTTATCAGCCAGTCGGGCTCGGACAAATTGAATATTATCGCCCATAGCATGGGAGGTTTAATTGTTAAGGCTTACGCGCAAAAGTATGGACAAGAGCGTATCAATAAATTTATTGACATCGCCACTCCGCACCTTGGTGCGCCAAAAGCGGCTAAGATATTGAACTACGGGGATGATCTAGATATCGGGATTTTTATTAATGATATAGGAATCGGAATATTAAATGAAAGTAAAATTAAAAATATCTCTCAAAACATGCCTTCTATTTATCAACTACTCCCCAGCGCCCCATATTTTTCGTTACCGGGCGAAGAATATGGTCATTACCTGTTTAATGATTCCAATTTGGGCATTAATTTACCCAAAGGCGAGCTGGGTTACAATGAGTCAATGCAATATTTAATTGGAACCGGCGAGGACGGAAGAAATTATTTTGTTAATAAGAATTCTTTGCTTCACTCAGCGATAGATAATGTTGAAATTGATAATTCATACAACATAGCCGGTTGCGGAAAAGCGACTATCGGAAAAATAGGAGACTTAGGCAAAAAAAAGTTTTTTTGGGATAAATATAAAATAGAATATATTGACGGAGACGGGACAGTGCCTCTGAGAAGCGCCGACTATTACGGAGGAGATAAAAGGTATTACTCCAGAGGCCAGGAGCATTCTAAAATTCTAAGCGCGGACGGGGTAAAGGAATTTATTGAGTCAATATTAAGCGGCAATGAGGCTGGATTTGATTTTTCCCAATATGGCAACTTTAAACAAGATGACAGCATCTGTGGCATAAGCGGCAAAGTGGTGGAATATCATTGCCCGGTAGAAATGCACATCTATGATAATCAGGGCAACCACGCCGGTCCTCTGGAAAACGGCGATATTGAAATGAATATTCCCGGAGTCCAGTATGATATTGTCGGCGACAATAAGTTTGCCTATCTTCCCGAGGGAGGAAGTTATACTATTACTGGCACGGCAACGACTACGGGAGTTTTAGAGGTAGAAGTGAGCGAGGTTAAAAATAATAAATATATTAATACCGCGTATTTCAGTGATATAAATTTTGACTCCGCATCAACCAGGATAGAATTTAGTCTGGCGGATAATTTAGATGATCAGTTGATTGAAGTTGACAAAGACGGGGACGGAATATATGAAGACAGTTTCGCGCCCGATTCTCTATTAACCGAAGAAGAAAGAAAAGATTTAACAAAACCGAATACCAACATCAGCCTGACCGGAACAGAAGGAAAAAACGGCTATTATGTTTCCGATGTCGGAATTGAGCTAACCGCCGAGGACGAAAATTCAGGAGTATTAAAAACCGAATACAGTCTGGACAACGGCCAGAGCTGGGTAGAATATCAAAGCCGGTTTTTACTGGTAGAAGACGGCGAATACAAAATAATCTATTCCTCAACTGACCGGGCGGGAAACAGGGAAGCGGAAAAAGAGGCGCTAATCCGGGTAGACAAGCTAGCGCCGGAAATATTGATTTTAATCCCGGAGGAGATAAGTCATAGTGAAAAGTTAAATATTGAATACCTGATTGACGATAATATTTCCGGCGCGGCCACGAACACTATCGCGATATACCTGGATGATAAATTAATGACTGTCGCGGCGATAGACCTGTTTTACGAAAAGCTCGGCCGACATGAAATAAAAATCATAGCCGAAGATCTGGCCGGAAATAAGGCCGAGGAAACAAGGAGTATTAGCGTCATCACCGACATAGGGGGGACTATTTCGGACGTGAACCGGGCAAACGATGAAAAGATGGTAAATGAGAAAGCCAGGAGAGAATTAATAAAAGACCTGAAAAAGATTGAGGATTACATTAAAAAATACGGCCGGCGGGAAGAAAAAAGAGACAAAAGACAGAAAGAACTAATGGACAAGTGTATGAAGAAAAAAGGGAAAAGCTGGTGCGAGAGCAGGCTGGGCAAAGCGTTCGTAAAAGTTAATTACGGGCTGAGCAAAATTCACGATAAAATCGTAGAAGCCCGATACAAACTCATCCTGAAGGAGCTTGAGCTTTACCGTAAGAAGAATTGGGTAACGGAAACGGGGTATGATATAATTAGGGAGGATTTAAGATATTTAATAGCTAAATTGTAAAAGTATGAGAAAGGCTTGCCTATTAGTATTAAAGTATTGGTTGTTTAATATTATCATCCCCGCTTTATTTTTGAGTGGGTTTATGACAATTAATTTATCTTATTTATCGTTATTAACGATGGTGTATATTATTCTTTTTGCTCCGATAGTATTTTTCTTTTTATATTATAAAAAAATAAAAAATCAGAAAATAAATACCCTGCTTATTTCAATGTTGGCTCTGCTGATGCCTTATATAGTTTTAGTAACGTTTATTTATTTTAAGATAATTGATATTTCCGTTAATTTAATTCCTTTTGGGTAACTTATGAAATTTTGACGTTGCGGCAGAACCGGGAAAACGCTAAAAAACTTAATATGGTTTTTGACCGGATTGAGCGGTCGCTTCAAAAATACCTGAAAATAAATTTAATTAATCAAGAGGCTTATGATATAATTAAAGATGACGTTAATTATTTAAGGGGTAATTTGTAAATGTATGTTAGAAAAAAAATCAGTATTATTGTCGACCGTTTATTCTTTTATTGCCGCGATAATTAGTTCGTTTATTTTTTCGCCGTTTTTTAGTAAATGGTATATTTATGTTTTTAAGCCTGACTACACTTGTGGTTTATCTGGATTAGGGTGCTCTGAAATTCTGGGCACAATTCAAAATTCTATTTTTGCCTACCTCTTTTTTCTCCCTTTATTTATAATGGTATTCATTCCTAGAAAACAATGGCTGGTCTGGCTGATTCTGATTTTTATTCCTTTTACCATGGTTCTGTCGGGCGGCGGCAAGCACCTGCTTTGGTTCTTTATTTTTACTATCACCGGCGGTATTTCCGGCTGGCTTCTAGCTCAAGGGATATTGCTTGTAAAAAAGAAATTGGCTTAGCCGGGTTAAGAATACGCATAACTCAATTATTTCATCCGATGGCTCGGAAATTGACCGGGGTTTGGGCGGGTGCTATAATGGAGTGATATTAAGAATTTATTATCAAAATTAATAATATGCCTTTAACGCCCGATGAATTCAACAAACTGGTTTTAAAAGATGATTTAAAGAAATTTAAGGAAGAATTAAAAGAGGAATTAATGGAAGACAACAGGAAAAATACCGATAAAGTTCTCAGGTCAAACGACGAATTAATGGCTGAATTAAAGAAGAACGGGGAAAATTTTACAATGAACCAAGCCGCCCACGATCGTTTTGAAAAAAGAATCGGGGTTCTTGAAGAAAAAACCGGAATAAGTCCGGTAAGCGTTTGACATTATAGCCGGGATTGATTATTATTAAAATATGGAAAATATTAAGAAACAAACAGCAGTACTCGCTTTAGCGATCCGCAGAGCCTCCCGTATTTCGCGCTTGAGGCTGTTTGCTAGTGTTTAAAATATCCTTTCATTTGAAAGTTGTCAGACGGCCTTAAGCGGGTCGTTTTTTTGTTTGCTCATTCAAATGGAAGGAGGTGAGAAAAATAGCGCGAAAGCTGTCGGAGCGCGAAAGCTAAACCCGGAGTATAAATTACGAGCCAATCTAGTTGCTAACTTATTATTAAGAAAGGAAAAACATGGAACAAAGCCAAAAAGAATACAAAATCCGGCCGGCCGGACTGGCCGATTGCAAGGCAATGGCCGAAATGATAAATTTTCACGCCAAAGAGGGGATTATGCTCCCTAAAAGCGCCGGCGAGATTATGCTAACCATTGCCACCTATTTTACAGCCGTAAGCGAAGGAGCGGTTGTCGGTGTCTGCGGATACAAGATCTGGATTGACGGCGGCGTTGAAATCAGGTCGCTTGTTGTCAGTCCGGATTTTCAGGGTCGCGGCCTGGGAACGGCTTTGGTAAAAAAATGCGTTGACGAGGCTAAGATTAAGGGGTTTACCCGCTTTATCGCCTTAACCGTCCAGCCGCGGGTTTTTAAGAAACTCGGTTTCAGGGAGCTTAAAAAAGAAGATCTTCCGGCTAAATTCTGGACCGAGTGCCGGAAATGTTCCCGGTTCTCGGAAGATAAATGCGCCGAAACAGCTTTTGAACTCGTGCTCTAAAGAGCGTAAAAATCCCGTTCCGTTGTCGCGCAAAGCGATGACGGAACGGGATGGTTTTTGATTGATAATATTAAGGATCTATTGGCTATTGGAATTACAGTCGGGATATAGTAAAATAGAGACAGAGGACAAATATTTCGGTCTCAACAGAAATATGGAAAACGTAGAGACGCAAAGCAGTCATATCGCCATATTTAAGGGCAAAACTATTCGTAAGACGCTTTTTCAGAAAGAATGGTGGTTTTCGGTTGCAGATGTAATTGAAGCGCTAACCGATACAGTTGACGTGAAAGACTATATAAAGAAGATGAGAAAAAGGGATAAGGAGCTAAACGCCTACTGGGGGACAAATTGTCCCCCCCTTGAAATGATAGCTAAAGATGGCAAAAGAAGGAAGGTGTCCAGCGCCAATACCGAGGGGATTTTTAGAATCATACAATCAATCCCTTCGCCTAAAGCCGAACCATTTAAGCGCTGGCTGGCTAAAGTCGGCTACGAGCGAATCCAGGAAATAGAAAATCCTGAGCTGGCCACAAAACGGACAAGACTGCTCTATAAGTTAAAAGGCTATCCCGAAGACTGGATTGAAAAAAGAATGCGGGGCATCGCCATCCGCGAAGAATTAACCGATGAATGGAAGAAACGAGGCGCAAAACTGGAAAGAGACTATGAAATTTTAACCGCCGAAATATCTAAAGCCACTTTTGATATTACCCCGTCGCGATATAAAAAACATAAAGGGCTGAAACGGGAAAATTTGCGCGATCACATGGATGATTTTGAATTGATTCTGACCATGCTTGGCGAAAGGACTACGGCCGAAATTCACCGCACTAAAAATTCTCAAGGCGTGCCCAACCTGAAAGATGACGCCCGTATCGGAGGAGAAGTTGCCGGAACAGCCAGAAAGCAGATAGAAAGGCGAATCGGCCGGTCAGTGGTTTCAAAAAATAGTTTTCTTAAGAACGGGGATGTTAAGAAAATAAAGAAGTAAAGATTACTTTTTGGGATATGAAAAATACAGGCAAATACTTCTAAATTAATAATAGAAAAAAATATGACAGAAAATTCAAAAGAATCAGGAGGATTAAAAGGCGAGCTGGAACCGCGATCCGTAGAAGTTTTTAACGACTTAAAAGAATTCGGCGATCGGATGACGGCGGAAGAGAGAGAGCTAAAGGCTCAGTCTAAGATCAGGCGCGAAGCGGGCGAAACCGTAAAAGATCAGGATTTTGAAATTAAAGCAATTGATTTTGACGCAGGAAAACCCGACCAGCCGGCGCTATTAATAGTCGGCGGCATGGGACCTTTGGCCGGAGTCCAGGCGGGCGAAGCGGCGGCTCGCGCGCTTCTTAATTCCCGGGAAAAGAAAAATACTTCTCTTTACCAGCTAACCGCCACGCCCGACCGCACTGAAGGAATTAAAGAGAAAGCGGCAGGCGATCCGGCTAAATATGATGAAGTTATCCGGATTCTTGAAGAGGGGATTTTAACGGCGCTAAAAAATGTTGAGTCAAAACTGGGAAACAAAGAAGCAAAAATCGTAATAATCTGCAACACCGCCCATAATTATATAAAGGATCTGGCGAAAAAATTACCGGAAGGCATTGAGATAGTTTCCATTATTGAATCTGCGACAAAATATCTAAAAGTGGAAACAGGTAAAAGCCCGGCCGTTAATGTCGCAGCGCTCTATACTGACGGAACAAAAGCGCAAAAGTTATATTCCGGCCAATTTAAAAAAGAAGGAATTAAATTTGATGAGCCGGACGAAGAAAGCCAGGCAAATCTGATGGATGCCATCTATAAAGGCGTAAAGGCTTTTGACGATAAGAAAACTCTTGAATATGGCGAAAAGGCATTAGAATATTTAGTCCGCCGCGATGACATAACCCATGTTTTAGCCGGATGCACGGAAATTCCCGAAGTTATTTCTGTCGTCAAAGCGCGAACTGCGATTCCGGGATTAAAAGAAAAACTCCAAAGCCTTGAAATCGTTGATCCGGTTGAAAAAGCGCTTGAGAGGGCGCTGTAGTGTGGATCCTGTTAGGCTGAAATTAAAATAAACGGCAGGAATGCCTCGCATTATAAAAATGCGGGGTATTTTTATTTTCAATTCGGGAAATTGAATGTATTGCTAAGAGCGTGATTTAAATATGAGCCATTTACGATTTAAGACCTGTCCCGCCCAAGTGATAATGTCATAGGGCGGGCAAAGTTAAAATGTCATAGTTAACCGTTTCTTGTGCCATAATAAGATTTAAATTAATGAATTAATTTAAATCAAAATATGGCCAAGGACA
>Ga0074197_1001346_pt1 | contig 21299 bp, 20 predicted proteins | sample EPASupsiteSAE305_FD_64526 | JGI IMG/M metagenome (GOLD analysis project Ga0074197, IMG submission 64526) | Bioremediated contaminated groundwater microbial communities from EPA Superfund site, New Mexico - SAE3-05 reassembly with SPADES | ecosystem: Environmental > Aquatic > Deep subsurface >...
CGTCACTGCCTGGCGGATCTCGTGGGGGAGTGCGGGGCCGTAGAACATATTGTCGCCCAGCACCAGGCAGACGTCGTCGGAGCCCGCGAATTCCGCCCCGATGCACAGCGCCTGGGCGATGCCCTTGGGCTGCGGCTGCTCGGCGTAGCTGAATTTAAGGCCCCAGGCCCGCCCGTCGCCCAGCATCTCGCGGAAGCGCGGCAGGTCTTTCGGCGTGGAAATTATCAGTATCTCCCGTATGCCGGCCAGCATCAGCGCCGACAGCGGATAGTAGATCATCGGCTTGTCGTAAACCGGCAGCAGCTGCTTGCAGACGGCGTTGGTTATGGGGTAGAGACGGGTGCCTGTCCCCCCGGCGAGGATTATCCCTTTCATAGAACTCCTATTTGCCGCGCTCCGCCAGGAAAGGCAACGCCTTATCCTTTGGCGACAGCACCGGGCGCTTGCAGGGCCACTTTATCTTCAGCGCGGGATCGTTCCAGCGCACGCCGGCGTCGTGCGAGGGCGCGTATTCGCGCGAACACTTGTACATCACTTCGGCCTTATCCGTAAGCGCGTAAAAGCCGTGGGCGAAGCCTTCGGGGATATACAGCATGAGCCCGTTGGCCGCCGAAAGCTCCAGAGAATAATGCTTCCCAAAGGTCTTGGAGCGGGGGCGCAGGTCCACCGCCACCTCGAAGATGCGGCCATGCCCGCAACGCACCAGCTTGGCCTGCGCGTGGGGCGGGCGCTGGTAATGCAGGCCGCGCAGCACGTTCTTGCGCGACACGGAGCGGTTCTCCTGCACGAAAAGCGTCTTTATTCCGGCCTTGCGGAACTCGGAGGCCTTATAATTTTCGGAAAAAGTCCCCCGCTCATCGCTGCCGACTTCAGGTTTCACTACCACAAGCCCGGAAATTGAAGTTTTTTTGAAAGCAAATTTCATACGCCCCATCCCATAAACGACTCTATCGTGACTATATGATAACAATTTTACGGCGGGTGGGCTTACTACTTTACGGCCTGCAATTCGTCGGTCTTGGCCACTTCATGCCTGACGGAGTGTCTCCTGCGCCTGATGGCGTGGTCTGATTGGAAGACGCGCCTTACGGTTTTCAGCAATATGGACAGGTCCAGGGCGAAAGAGAGGTTCTTTATGTAGTAGAGGTCGTAACAGAGTTTCTCAAAAGTATCGTCCTCGTTATCGGTCCCGGTGGAGTTTATCTGCGCCCAACCGGTAATCCCGGGTTTCACCAAGGTGCGCATATGATAGTCGGGTAGCCCCAGCGCCTGTTTTTCCTCGGTCCAAGTGGGGCGCGGCCCCACCAGGGCCATCTCGCCGCGGAGAATATTCCAAAGCTGGGGGAGTTCGTCCAGACGGAACTTGCGCAGGAACCGGCCGACCTTGGTTATGCGCGCATCACCATTCGCCGTACCCCATAGATAGCCGACATTATCCGCTCCCACTTTCATGGTGCGGAACTTGAACACCCAGAATGTTTTTTTAAGAAACCCTACCCGGGGCTGGGAATAGAACACCGGGCCGCCGTCCTCGAGCTTTATCGCCAGCGCCACCAACGGCAGCAAAGGCAGGAGCAAAACCACCCCGGCCCCGGAAAAAAGGAATCCCAGGATCTCTTTCGCCCATATGTAGGCACTGTTCTTGCGGTGCAGCACGTGTGCCAGCATCCAGGCATCCTTGTTAATGATGTAGGGCGGGACTTTCTTATAGATATCCTCGTAAAAATCGGTATAGGTCCACACCGGCACGGCATTATCTACCGCAGAGGCAACTATCTCCCGGCTGCCGGGCTCTTCGCTGATCTTGTCGGGGTCAACAACTATCAGGTCAACCATCCGGCTAACCGCGGTGCCCCCCCCGGCTACGGCGGCAGCCAGCACCTGGGCGGGGCCGATAACCCTGAACCGGGTGTGCCTCTGAGAGCGGATATCCCCGATTATCTGCCTTACTATCCCATTATCCCCTAGGAAGAGCACCTTGGTAGAAAAAAGAGAAGACGAGCTCATGCTCATCCACAGGCGCCGCCAATAAACTCCGGCCACGAAGGTCATGAACAGCGTAAGGAAAAGGTAGGTCTTTGGAGAAGGCAAGAAAGTGCCGGAAAAGTAATACACCAGCACCGCGGCCACAAAGGTATAACCGGATGCCAACAGGCTTTCGCCTATGATCCCAGCCAAGTCGCGTATCTGGCGGAAGTCATAGAGCCCCAGCACAGCGTTAACGCCAAGCAGAATAGGCAGGATAAACGAGAAAAAATTGACATGGGCCCAGTAGTATTCGTGGGAAAAGAGCGCCGGCCGCCTGAGCGCAAGGGCAGCCGCAAGGGCGAGGAAGAATATGACAATATCCCCCAGGATCAAAAGCCCTTTGTAAAAACGCACTCTCATATGGATATTTTACTATTTACACGGCCTGTATTCGGGTAACTGTTGTTACACCGCTGGAGGCATAACGAATTGGCTTAGTTTGCGCAGGGGCTTAAGGGCGAAGGTGAGCGGGTTCACAGGAAGGCCATTGCTCCGCCAGGCGCGATAATTTTCAAAGAGCATACGCGGAGTATTAGCCAGCCCATAGCCGCTGGCCCCCCCGCAGCGCATTTTAACCAGCACTTCCGGCAGGTAAGCGCAGCTCACCCGGTGCCTGTAGAGCATCCTCAGCATCAGCTCATAGTCGGACGCCAGCGGAAAGGAAAGATCGTATAAACCGTACTTGGAATAAACTTCTCGCTTGAGAAAAAAAACAGGGTGAGGCGGCATCCAGCCATAGCGGAAACGCTCCGCGTTAAAAGAGCCGGAGCGCCAGTACCTGGATATTTTTGAGATATCCTGCCGCTCCACATAAACCAGGTCCCCGTAACAGCTGTCTGTTCCGGCCGTTGCCATGAATTGCGCCACTTTCTCCAGAACCGATGGGTCGGAATAGAGGTCATCAGAGTGCATGATCCCCACCAGGTCGCCTGAAGCGGCCTGGATCCCCTTGTTCAAGGCGTCATAAATGCCGGCATCCGGACCGGAAAGAAGTTTGGTGACCCTTTTGCCGTGCGCCCTGATTATGTCCAGGGTATTATCCGTAGAACCGCCGTCCACCACAATATGCTCAAGCCCGGCAAAGGTCTGGGATGAAACAGAATCCAAGGTGGCCGCCAAGGTTTCCCCAGAGTTATAACAGGCAGTTATGACCGAAATTTTCACATTTTCCCTTTTGAAGCCAATTTCTCAAGGTGATTAAACAACTCCCGCGCCTTATCTTCCCAGTTAAAATTCTTCAACACGTACTCCCGGCCGCGCCGCCCCATCTCCCGGCGTTCCTCCGGTGATTTCAGGTACATGGCCTTCATCGCCTGGTAAAGCGCTTCGGCTTCCGGCTCAACGTATAGCCCGCACCCCACTTCTTCGATTTCAGACCATGGAGTCCCAGTGGTGGTTATCACGGGCGTTTCACAGGCCAACGCCTCCGCCACCACGTTGCCGAAGTTTTCACTGTATGAGGGAAGAATAAGACAATCAGCGGCACGCAAGGCCATTATCTTTTCATCCCCGAACACTCCGGGAGAATACTCTACATCCCGCGCCGACAGATCCACATCTAGCCCGGCCAAATAGCCCTGCAGGTCCGGGCCTATAAGTTTCAGTGCACCTGCCACTCCGGGGAACCGTTCCCGGAATTTAGCGTAAGCAGCCAACAGGGGAACTATCCCTTTCTCTGCGCCCATCCTGCCCAAAAAGAGAAAAGAAAATCTGTCAGATCCCCGCGCCGGCAGGGATTGGAACTCGGCCAGGCTTATCCCGTTCTGGATCATCACCACATTTTCAAAACCGCGTGCCTCCAAGAAACTCTTTTCCCCTTGCGAGGTTACACGGATAAACGCGGCCCGGCGCATCAAGGGGAAGGTTATGAGATTGAAATAAATCGCCTTACGGATCCGCTTATAAGAGTATGACCACGCGGTTAACCCATGCGTTGCAAGGGCGAAAGGCTTTCCCTGAAGGACGGAATAGAACTGTGCCAGAGTATTCGGAAAAGTGACTATGCCGTTGGAGTAAACGACATCCACCTCCTTCACATCCCGCCAAAGTCCCGTGAGCAGTCCGAAAGAGAACCCGAAGCGGTGAAAAAACCTGGAACGGTAACACCGCCCCTTCCCGCTGATGGAAGCCAGGACTTTCCCGGGGTTACGACTAACCGTAGAGATAGAAAAATCCCCCATCAAAGTCAGGTTGGCATAAAGCTTGTGCCCGCTTTCCACTACCCCCCCATACTGGAAGTCTGGCGCAAAATGCGTGATAACGTGGAGAAATTTTGACATTGCGGCAACCTGTTTAGTTAGACCAGTTCCTTAAACCTGCGCTCCAAGATCAACAGATCGATGACCATGGGATACCAGAAAGCGTGCAGAAAACAATACACGAACCCGGCGGCGCCGTCGAGAAATCCGAGGCGCACGACATACCTGACGAAGAAGTAGAGAAAGGGGCGCAACAGAAGCGGCAACCTGTCCCACACATACCCCCTAAGCCAGGTCCTCAGTTTAAGGTCCGCGGAGTACTCAGCCCCTACGGGGCGCATCCCGTAGAATTGCGCCTCACGCTCCGCATTCCGGAGATGCTTGCTTAACCAGAAGAGCAGGCCTTTCCTGTCGTGATGGACAAATGGCACTTGAAACCTGAGCAGGATTGGTCCTGAAACAGCCCGTTCCCTGGCTCCCTCACAGACAAAGTGCAAACCTTCGCGGCGGAAAAGCCTCCGGATAAGCGGATGCCCGTACGAGAACCTCAACTTCTTTCCCATGAATATAAACTCCGGCATCATGGCCACCGCATCAAAGCGCTTTCCGCTGGAGAAAAGGGCCGCCAGTTCCGAAAGAAATTCTTCGGTCAGGAACTCGTCCGCATCGAGAAATAAGACATGATCGGTACTGATCCCGCAATTTTCCAGGGCCCAATTGCGCTGCTCGGCCCAGTTCTCGAAAGCATGCTGGCACACCCTGACGGCAGGATAATTGGCACAGATCTGTGCGGTCCCATCATTGCTGTAGGCATCTACAACAACGATATCGCTGAACCTGTCATGAATTGAGCGAAGAGCGAAATCGATATTCTTCGCCTCGTTTTCCGCGATAATGACCACGGTTGCGGGTATCTTCATGATTTTACGGTCCTTAAAGCGTGCCGGGAGATTTCAAGCATGGTCAGAGCCCACGTTTCAGGAGTAAAGCCACGGACAATGCGTGAGGAAGCCTGCCCCATTGCATCCAGTGCTCCCTCGTTGGAGGATATCTGCAACATCCGCCTGGCGAGATTCTCTGGATCCGTAGGAGGAAAGGTAAAGCCATTAACGCCTTCCTCGCATAACTCCGGAGCGGCCCCGCAGCGTTCGCTTACCAAGATCGGAAGCCCAGCCGCCATAGCCTCGTTAACGACCAGTCCCCAGGGCTCGGACAAACTGGGCAAAATGAAGCAAGAGGCCCTCGCATACAGCCCCGGCAAATCGACATAGCTTACCCACCCCGCAAATTTCACAAAACTACGCAATGATTCAGGGACCGCTTTCTTAAGCATCGCCTCCGCGGGGCCGGTCCCGGCCACTGTCATCTCCCACTTTCCGCCATTTTCACGATAAATCTCGAAGGCTTTAAAGAGTGTCCCTATATTTTTTTCCGGTGACAGCCTTGCGACGGTCAAAAAAGTCTTCTCCCGCATAGGAACCGGCGTGCTTGAAAAAAAATGGGGATTATCTACAACCGCGGCCCCGTACCAAAACGGGACATTTCGCAGACCCAGTGAGCGGATGTAGTCAGCCGCTCGCTGCCCGGTTGCAAAACACCCAGAGTAAACCCTGCCTACAAAAAGGCTCTTTGCCAGTTCCAACATGCGGGTCCTGGGCTTATCCTGCTGCGTAGACTCATTTATGATAAAGACGGGCACCTCGTGCCGCTTGGCCCAAATGGCGGCCGCCGCCAGCGATGGATTGGCATATCCGACGGTGACTACGACTTCCGGCCGGTGCGCATTCAAGAAAGACCAGGTCTGGTATGCCGCCGGAACCCGAAGGATATTGAAGCCGGGGGCAGGATTATCCCCGGACCAGGGCCGGTAAAGGTCTGTGGCAGGAACTTTCACATATGAAAAATCCGGGATCAGTTTTGCGGCCGCAGTGAAGCGGGCATGATGATAAGGTCCGATGTTCGGGCCTCCCATCAAGAATATCTTCACAATCGCCCCCCCCACACTTCAGAGACTAACTTGCCGCGCATCTTCAGGGTCTCCGCCAGGGAGACAAAATACCCTCCGCGAAGCAACCGATTCAAAGAGAACAAGATCGCGGTCATGCGCTCTGAAAGAGCTGTATGGCCTCGCTCCTCGCGAAAGCGGGCACATTCCTGAAGATATCTGTCGACCGAGAGGGTGCTTTTGCTGGCGGGATGCCATCGAAAAAAACTTATCAATTCGTCTGTGACCACGGATTCGGGGCGAACTTTGAGAAGTTTATACATCAGATCCGAATCCATGCGTGTGTAGATCTCGACATCGATCCCACTTGTCGCACGATAAAGACCCGCATTGAAAAAGGAACTTGGCTGACCAAAGCCGGTTATGCCCCTATCGGAAAAGTAGCGTGGAAGCTCGCTGGGGATCGTGCATGTCTTTATGCGCCCGGACAGATCTCCAACCGCCATGCCGCCTGAATAGATCGCCGCAGAAGGACGTTCCCGGTAAAGGCCGGCAATAGCTTCGAAAGCCCGGGGGAAATACACATCGTCGGAATTGATATAGGCGAGTATGTCGCCTGTCGCCCTGGAAAATCCCCGGCGTATGGCATCAGACTGGCCCTTATCCGGCTTGCTCTCCCAATAGGTTATCCGGGAAGAGTACTTCCGGATGATGTCCACCGTCCCATCAGTAGACCCCCCGTCCATAACTATATATTCCAGATTCCCATACCCTTGGCCAAGAACGGACAGAATCGTCTGCTCTATGTATTTGCCCTGGTTGAACGAAGGCGTGACAACGCTGATTTTGGGGTCTTTCTTATTTGGCATACCAAAGCCTCATGGCTTGAAATAGAACGCGGTATCGGAGACGCCGTTGCTCGTCCAGACGACTCTCCACCCTTTTACATCCTTGAAAAACTTACGCCAAAGGTCGGACCTAGGGGACTCCCCCGGACCGACCGAATCCGGCGAGTTAGACGCGCTGGGGAGGAACCAATTGACGTTATCCACGATCAAAACCCCTCCTGGACGCAGATATTCCAAAGCCGAGAGCGCACATACATCCCGAAAAAGGCCGTCAACAAGCACAAAATCCACGGTCGCAGGGGGTAGTCCGGAAAGAACGGAAACATACCCTGGCAATCCATATGATGGAGTTAAGGAGTCTGCACACAGACTATAATTCACGTTCAAAACGGCCTCAGCGCGCAGCATAGCGGAGACCTTCGCATGCCACTCACGGTCATGCTCAATGCTATAAAGCTTCGCCACCCGCTTCGCGAACCAAAGCGTACTCCTGCCGGAACCGAATTCCACGCCGATATCCCCGGGGCGCAGAAGATTCTCAAGGATACTGTTGGCCTCCTGTGTCAACCATGGACGGCCGGGGCGTAAAAAGTGGGAGAGCATTTCCCTGCCTCTGGCAATAATGTAACTCGGAGTCCAATGCGCTCGGAAGTTCACGACTTACCTCCATATCTTAAGCCCCAGACAGCGCCATATATCACCCCTGGTATGTGGGCGGCGACGGTCGTATTTGGCATGCTCCCGAACATGTTAAAAAAATCAAAAAGAGATATCGCCAGTCCAAGGAGGGCGATCTTCCCGGCATATGGAGTCGGAGCGGAAGCCAATATCCCCCTGGCTCTCATGAAAGTAAACAAAGGCAAAGCCCCGAGGTATATCAGAACCCCAGTCAACCCGTAGTGGGCAAGGTAACTAGTTACCGCCACATGATCCAGTGCTCCGGTATCAAGGTACGCAAAAACATCCCCTTCGCGATAGGACTCGGTCATTTCTGGAGGATAAGCGACTCCGACTCCCAAAACGAGCAGGGTGTTCTCCCACATAGAGAATTCCGTCTTCATCCCCATCCACCGGGTAGAGTAGGACTCAACCACGGAGTCCCGCTCTCCCAAGGTCGCGATTCTGCCTCCGATGATCTCAGAGAATGACCAATCCCGGTAAGCATACGCGAACATGACAGAAATTGCAGCCGCTATGAACAAGAAGCGGGCAAAAATTTTCACAAAATCCGCTTTAGACCTGAACAGGTAAAGGAAGACCAGGATCACAAGCGAGACGCTCACGTACAGTTGACGTGTCTGGCTCATGACAAAGCTAAGGGCCATCAAGGCAAGCCCCAAGTAATAGACCTTCGAGATCCAGCCTCCGCCCTCGGGCGGCCTTGAAAACAGAGCCGCGACGAGCAGAAACATCCCACCGCTGGAAATATATGCGATGGTCCTGAGTTGATGCGCGGCCAGGACACCCGCGGCTGCGGAACCGCTCAGGAACACCGCATGCTGGAGAGCCGCCAAGGTCGCCCCTGCGAACAAAGCCCAGTAAATACTCTTGGCCTGACGCTCGCCAGCGGCCATATTAGCGGAAAGAAAAAAGGAAACAGGGAATATCGCCACCGACCAGAGATTGCGCAGAACGAAAGTTTCAAATCCGTACAAGTAAAGGGACTGTCCGACAGCGACAAGCAGTAGCCCGCATAAAACCCAGAAAAATGCCGGCATAGCACGGACCTTAGCGGAGCGGATGATCTTCGCCAGCCCCGCAGCTATGCCTATCCAAAAGAACAAATCGGCGAGATTCAGGAACGGCCCGGCCCATTCCGTACGAGTCAATATCGCGGCGTGAAAATTTTTAGCTGACAATCCAAGCACAGACAGGAGAAAAGCATAAAATGGGTTCAACAGAAGCAGGGATATACCGACAAGACCCACAGAGTAGTACAGGAGCAAGGGATACCCGGAAGTCGGGAATTGTTCAAATAGGAATGGCATGGCGTCTCAATTCTTCATCGGAAGTGCGGTGCGCTTTTTTGCCTCCAAATGCAATTGAGTCCGATGGAAATATCTGGCATCATACCCAACCCCTGATGAAAACAGATACTTTAACATCCAGCGCAATTCCAAAGGGACAAGTCGGAAGAGGTTTCGGATGAATCCTCTCTCCCACTCAGAACCGGGCTTGCCGCTCCTTGAGCTAGCAGACCAGGCGGAGACATAATCACGCTGATGCGAAAAAAACTCAACGGACGTGACAATATTCGATCGTACTGCCATCGCGAATAGCAATACTGGTCGGGCATTAACCAGCATCACACGATCCTGCGGAGATTGCGGGAACTCAACTCTATAGAACCGGGGCTCGGAACCGCTCTCGAAGGCAAAAAGACTTAAATTCGAATATCCATTTTCTTCGTTCAGCACGGCACGGTAGAATTCTGGACTGACCTGATAGAAGCCGTGTCCCATGAAGTTATTTCCCGGGGAAACAGCCAAGTAGGCCCCGCCTCTACGGACCATTTTCATACAACTTCGTACGGCCAACGGGAAATTATAAACGTGCTCCAGAGCGCCGCCGTCAAAGACCATCGAATAAGCTCCGGAAAGATATGAAGGCATTTCGAGATTAAGGTCGTGAAGGATCGTGGCGCCCTCATAATCAGATTTATCAAGAGCATCCACTTTTTTCGCGCCGAGAAATTGAAAAAGCGCATCCGCATACCTGCCACTTGAATAAAATATTTCGTCAACATCGCGACCTGAGACCAAAATGCCAAAATCTGCGAGCGCTTTACGCAATTGGGAGGGGGACAGGTGTAGTTCCTGATGCCCAATCGTCAAAACAGAATCAAAATTCGCCCCGACTGATTTCGCGTAAAGGAGGCATCTTAAAGTATTCTCGTCGACACCCATTACTTATCCCCCCCTGCAGCGACATGTGACCTGACGGAGGCGAGAATCCCGTCAGTGAACCTGTCCCAGCTATATTGTTCCTGAACCACTGCGCGCGCGCGATCAGCCATCTCCATCAATTCAGATTCTCTTTGATACTGAAGCCTGCGGAGAACTTCCACTCCCCCCCCGATATCATCCAAAAACACGTTATTCAAATATTCCTTCTTGTAGTAACCAGATTGTGGGGTGCAAATCACCGGAAATCCCCACGCCATAGCTTCCAAAATCGTAGTTGGATTGGGATCCGCAACCCCGGTCGTAATAAAAAAATCGAATTCTTCAGCGACATGCCTCATAAATTCCGGAGTCAGAGAGGCATCTGCAGAATAACGCCGTACTCCCGGGATATCCGGCCCGTACCCGATCCAGGCTTTAGGGAATTCCCCCACTCTCCGCAACAATTCAGACAGATACCCAACTCCTTTCATCGGGTCACTTCTACCGATGTACAAATACCCTCGTTTCCCTGGCTTATTAAAATGTGTCTTGACCCTTGGGAAGAAAGCCAGATCTATACCCATATCCAGTCGGATCATTTTCTTTTTCCATCTGGCGTATGGAGAGGACTCCCAGATGTCCCACCAATACTCGCCCATTATCGCAAAAAGCACATCTGCATTATCGACGATTCTATCCACGGAATCCAAAAAAGGTTTATTGATATGCCCGGTTTGAACTGATACATTGCAGTGAAGAGGGGAAATTATCGACAGAAACTTAGGCCGCACCTTAGAACAGGAAAGAGCAAACTCGGTGACGGAGGGCTTCCCGGAATACGGGAACGATGGATGTCCGACAAAAACGTCACTCTTATCGAACTCAATGTGAATCTTTTCCGAGAGATCGTAAAGTTTGGAAGGCATTGCACGAGAAAAGGCGTCGAACAGATTTCTGGTATTCTCATACGGAGATTTACGAGGCCAATTCTCAGTGTGGACAATGTCTCTGTCTCCTATTGCGCTTACCGGCACCCCCACCCGCTGAAGAAGCTGCTTCCCTCTACGGAGAACTCGCTGTGGTTTATGCCCCCAATTGGGGACAGCGTACACGATATGCGCGGTCATTTATGTTTTATAAAAACCCGGTTATGTCCCACGGAAAGAATTTCCCTCAGCCCAAACTTTTCCATTTCCTTCGCAACTTGCGATGGGCCAGGATGTCCGAGAGAGGAGAACGGAAATCCTTTGTATTCAGTGAACAATGCAGAATCATCAAGCACCAACAGCCCCCCTTCGGACAGGGAAAAAGAACAATTCTCGACATCAGCGAGCACAATTCCATAGTCGTGCCCGCCGTCAACATACACAAGGTCCCATTCCTTAGACTTGATGAAGGCCACGAGAGTCTTGTCCGAAGATAATCCGACATGCAGGCTGGGAAGAGATAGCTCAAAATATCTAAAGTTATCCATGGTATCAGCATAATAATCGATGCCCGCTGGATACGCGGAAACAGAATCTCCCAACTCCGTAAACGGGCTGATTCCATGGACATCACATTGGGCATTAAAATGCTTAGCCAAAAGCGCCCAGAGAGAAATCACCTGCCCACGATAAACCCCAATTTCAAGGGCAGACTTAGGTCGAAAGTGTTTGAAGATAAGGTACCACATAGCGTGAAAGGCGTCTTCTCCATACCCACGCTCATTTTTCAAAAAATAGCGCCGATGCGCCCGAACTTCTTTGGGCAGTCTATACAAGTAGTAGTGATAGAAATAAAGGTATTGGTCATTCAAATCCGGGAAGTTAGCCTGAATATCCAGAATAGGGATATCGGCGACATATCCCCCCTTAGGGAAAGAATATCGCAATAACTGAACCGCCATTTTCAAGCGGCGAAGAAAAGCTCGAAAAACAAGCATCAAAATCCTATCACTCGGTTCGCACCATTGCGCAGAAATTGCCAGGGCTCAACTCCATTACGGAATATCGCTTAGCAGAAAGAAATGCAAAAATATCTCGCACGGAATAGCCGAACTGCTCCGCCAGAATTTCTGAAGCCTCGAAAACAAGTATCGGCGGTCTTTGGGAGCTGAGGAGCTTTTCTGCCCCTTTTAATAGCGGCAATTCGCCCCCCTCCACATCCATTTTAATCATATCCACCTGCGCCAAAGATATGCCAGAGAGGTACCCATCAAGCGGTGTTATTTTAACATTCTGCTGTCCGGAAATCTGCATTCCGGGATATGGTTTGCCGGATAGCGATCCATAGACCTCCCGCCCTTCAGAATAGGTAGAAAGTTTCCCCACCCCTAGAATCTCCCCGAGAGCCAGATTGTTAGGAATGATATTATGAAAATTGTTCAACCGTATATTTCCCAAAAAATCTTCATACACCCGCATGTTCGGTTCAAATGAATGAACCTGTCCGGAACTGCCGACATACTTGGCTGCAAGTAAAGAGTAATACCCCATATTTGCCCCGGCATCGACAAAAACCATTCCGGCACGCAAATTTTTCTTTATGAATTCAGTTTCCGGCTCCTCGATTGCCCCAGTCAAGAAAAGAGGCTCCGCCAGCACGTCCCTAGCCCGGACTTGAGCCCTTATGCTGCCGTCGATCATAATCGGAAGGATACGATAAGGGGCGAAAAGCCTCAACAATTTGAACCATATCGCTCTTGGCCTGCATCTGGCCAGTCTGCGCAGTATAGTCTTTAGAGACACCTTTGAAGAAATATGCATTTACTTCCTAAAGGCTGCAAAAAACGAATCCATAATGTATCCGCGCATCGGATGACGATATACAATGGCCATTCCCACCAAAACAGCGATTGCTGCAAACACGGCATGAGGAACCAGTCCTCCCATGATTTGTAGCCTATCTTGCGAAGGGATAGCCATAAACAAGAGAAGACTCAGGAGAAGGGTCATCCCCCTGCTGTCCGCAGGGATATACTCTGAAATTGAAACTCCGCGGGACAGAGTCACGGGGATACTTATCAGGATGCTTCCGAGAACAAGAGAAACCACGGCGGCAGCGACCACACCGGAAATACCGAAAAAAACTCCGCCTAGATATCCGAATCCTATGTTAAGCAAAGCCGTCAGCGCATGTCCCCTGACATTCCAGCGCAGGTCACCGAGCCCTAAGCTCAAAACATATGCAGGAACGGCCAAGGTATTCAAAAACCACCCCAAAACCACAAGGCGCCCTAAAAAAACAAACAACTCGTCCACATATCCTATCCAAATGATTGAAACCAGTGGCATGCTAATCGCCAAAAGCAGAAAGACTGGGAAGGCCAAGTAGTACAGGAGAGAATACGCTTTCCTGTAAACATGCATAACCTTTCCCGGATCACGCTCGTTTAGATTTGCTAGAAAGGGGACCAGGACTTGGTATGCGGAAATAAGCAGGCCCCTAATTTGCAAAACCAGTCTCGTCGCCATTTCATAATATCCCACGGAAGCGAGGCTACCGAATTTACCCAGAAACGCCTTGATGATAGACTCTCCAAACATGCCCGCTATGGATATCAATTGAAAGCTCCCCGCATAGCCGATAATTTCGAGAAAAACCGCTTTCCTCCACTTGTACGGAATGGCCGGCAACTCCACATTTTTATTGCGTATCGCGATCCAGCCAAAGAGAAGGGCAATAAAATTTGCAAACACAGTGGAATAGGCGACACCCTTAACCCCGTACACCGGCACTGTGTACAGGCACAGAAGCAGGTTAAGCACGCTAACCAAGACGAGAATGGAAGATTTGAGTACGACGCAAAAATATCCATCAAGAGCGGACAGGAATACGGCCGCCATCGCCATCAGCCAAAATGAAAGAAGCGCCCATGGAAGCAATTCCGTTGCCTGAGCAAGCGGATACCCGGCAATGAACAATGGGAGGACCATTTCAAGCACTGGCTCCGCAAAAAAAACGATTACCCCTGTAATCGTGAATATTGAAATTGCCGCAGTCTGGATAACTTCAGCTGCTTTATGAGTATCCCCCCGAGCGATATGTCCGGCCACGTATTTAACCACTGTACCTGAAAGCCCTAAATTTGCGAACTGCGCAAAAGAAGAAAAGGCCATCACAAGAGACCAAATCCCGAAGGAATCTGCCCCCAAGCTAAAAATTAAAAATTTGTACAGAATAAAGAGCGAAACCCCAGTCAGCACAGACTGAAGCAATGCAGCCAGAGCATTTATGACCACTTTTCTTTTTGACACAGACTTATCTCACAGCCTCAAGACACACAGCGTCACAATACCGTGCCGCGTCCTCGACTTCCCGCAGGTCCTGAATTCGGCCACGCGCGTATTCCTCGCGCCTGACATCAGCAAATCCGCACTTTAGCAGCAATGCCCGCAATGAAACCTCATCGTACATATGCGCATGACGGCTAAAAGCGAACCGCTCATAAAAGAACCTTTTTATCCCTCTGACCGGGAAGGGCGACATATTCAGGGCTTGCAAAAAGGCTTCAGGGTTTCCAATGGACGGGGCCTTTTCCTGAAGGGCCACATACTTTCTGGCTATAGCATACAAGTCTGGAACAACTATCCTTATGAGTCCGCCTTTAGCCAGGCACCTGTGGCACTCTTTAAGAAGGTTAACGGCATCGCCCGGAGAAAAATGCTCCAACATATGCGAAGAGTAAATCACGCCCACAGAAGCGTCCGGGAACGGCAACCCGCTGCGGAGATCTAAAACTTTTACAGACTTGTGCCAGGGAATCTCCGGCACGCCGAAAATCCGGCACATTGCACGATAAACCCTTGGGAACCTGGAAAGTCTGGCGGTCAAGGAGCCGTCGATATTGACCCACCCCTCGGCCACCTTTGTGCCGCAGCCTAGGTTTAATTTTAAAAGCGCCTCTGTCATTTTTAATTACGCATATACCCCACAGCTTCTCCGAGATGAAGAGTGGAACTACTGCCTGATGGGATTGTATGTCCTCGGTTAAGCCACAGAGCCGCTACGCTCACGTTTCGGTTTTGCAGCGGCCTCGTTCGCCTCAGGCCCGTAGTGATAGCTATACTGGTACCCATAGTAAGCGTATGACAGTCCACCGAAACGCGACATATTCACGGCCGCGCCCAGTATTTTTACTCCCGAGGCTGAAAGACGCCTTATCGCGGTGCGAATGAGCGGGACACGGGTCTTTCCGGAACTTACCACAAAAACGCACGCTGGAATATATTTACCCCAGAGCAGGGCATCGCTTATCGGGAACATCGGGGGGCAGTCCACCACAACACGATCATACTCTCCCTGTCCCCAGGAAAGGAACGCTGAAAGGCGGGGCGTATTCAGCAATTCAGCGGGGTTCGGGGGCCGTGGACCGCAGGTAAGCAAGGAGAGGCCTTTGACGTCCGTGGATTGTATCAGTTGACGGATATCCTGCACGTCTTTACCGCTCGCAAGAAAATCGCTAAGACCTTTTGAATTAGAGACCCGAAAAACCTTATGCAGGTTCGAACGGCGCAAGTCACCATCCACCAGGAGGACACGCTCCCCTGCTTGGGCCAAGGCGGCGGCGATATTCGCGCCCACATAGCTTTTCCCCTCCCCCTGTACCGAACTGGAAACGATGAACGACTTATTCTTCCGGCCCACATCCGAGAAGTCCACCATTGTCCGAAGGTTACGTATGGATTCGCTTATCAGGGAATGCTCCTGGAGCAGGAGGTGATTATATGCGCTATGGTCTTTGCTCTGGCGGGTCATGGGGACGATTCCCAGGAATGGCAGCCCCAGTTTATTCTCCACATCCTCCTGAGTGCGTATCGTCTGGTCTACAAACTCAACCACCGCGGCAGAAAAAAGGCCGAGCAACACACCACCTAGCACCGACAGCAGCATATTGAACAGTTTCCGTGGTCTTATCGGCTTAATAGGAGGTACTGCAGGATCTATAAGACGGATATTATTCCCCATCAACTGCCCGGACAGATCTATTTTTAAGCTCTGTATTATTCTGTCTGTCTCGGACTTTATCTGAGCCTGCAGTGTGTTAAGATTTGCCGTCAGGGACAACACCTGCGGATGGCGGGGAGTATAGTGCCCCGAGGCCTCGGCAATCTGGGCCTGCAGTTTGGCGGCCTCACGCTTTAGGTCTTGAACCAACGCATTATTAACTACAGCCGGTAAAGATTCGTAAATGGCCCGTGACTGCCCCCCCTTGTCATTCTGCAAGGCGTTAAGAACGTCTTTAGAGATGAATAGTTGATTGCTAAGGTTCTGCTCTATAAAGACATTCGCCACGGCGTTAGAAATATCCGCTGCCAAAAGAGGATCGTAGAAATCAACTTTCACATAAACCAGGCGGCTGCGCGGAACAGGGGCAATGGTAATCGGTTTCATAAGCTTCCGATAGCCATAAACACCGGTAAACTCCGGAACTTTCTCAAGATTAAGACGTTTATATACGGTCTTCAAAAGCGCCTCGCTCTTAAGAAGCTTGTACTGTGTTTGGTAATAGTCTTCATTGCTCCGCTCTACGCTCGGGCCGCCCTGGTAAATGACATTATTCCCTCGCTCCTTCTCTATCACCAGCATGGCCTGGGATTGGTAGACTGGGCGGGTGTTGAAGGTTATAATAGCGGAGACTATGACCACGGAGAGGAAAACCGAAAGCACTATCCACCGCCGGCGCAGTATCAGCTCGGTATAGTAACTAAGGTCGAATTCTATTTCTTTTTCTTCTGCCATAAGGGTAGTACACCGGTTAGCCCCGGCCGTGCGGCCGGGGAGATTTAACTAATTAAATTCGGTTTAGAAGAAACTCTGCGGGACGTAGACGGTGTCGTTGGGTTCAAGGAAGATATCCGCGCTTTTGTCCCCCTGCTTTGTGATGCGGGATATTTCCACCGGGATATTGAGGTTCTGGCCGCTGGCGTTGCGCAGCACCTTGGTGCGGTCGGGCGCGGCCAGGTCGGTAAAGCCGCCGGCCAGGGTGATGGCTTCCAGCACGGTAAGGCGGCGCTCGGCGGGCAGCTGTATGGAACCGGGCTTCTTTACCTCGCCCAGCACGTAGATCTGTTTATTGCCGTACTCTTTTATGAGCACGGTGACCTGAGGTTTCACCAGGAATTCGGCCAGTTTTTCGGCCAGGAAGCTTTCGGCTTCGGGCACGGTGAGGTCCGCCAGCTTGAGGTTGCCGGCCAGAGGGAAGGTTATGGTGCCGTTGCCGCTAACGCGCACGGCGCGGTCCATGTCTTTTTCCTGGAAAACGGCTATTTCCAGCAGGTCGCCGGCCTGGATCTTGTAGTTGACCTGGCTCTGGTTTTTAAGGTCTAACGCGCTCTGGATTATGCGCTGTTCTATGGCCGCCTGCTGCGCCGCCGCGGGAGCGGTTTCAGGCTGTTTTGACGCTATATTAGGCTTTGAAGGTATGCACCCGGCAAGCCCGATAAAAAGGACTATTCCTAACCCAATTTTCATATATATATTATATCAAAATTAATGATTGGGCCGGGGGTGGGAGCAGGTGTAACTTTGGTGACGCAGTTTGAGGTCCAGGTCGGCGAGAAATGGGTTGGCTGGCACCCGTTCGAGATAGGGCTGTATGGTTTCGCGCGAGGCCTTGAGCAGGGGACAGGGAGCGGCGGATTTTAGCGCCTGATTATAGTACTCACCTCCCAACTGGAAAGCGGTTTGGGGGTCGGGGCGCCACTTAAGGGCGGTTGTAAGAAAAGTTATCCTAAGCTCGGAGTCGGCCTGGCGCGCCGCCATGGCTGCCTGCCAGGCCAGCACTTGCGGAATTGCTGCGAGTGAAAGCAAGGCGGCCAGGAAAGTGGCCGGGACCGCGTATTTTAACGGGGCCGGGCGCGGCGCCGGGGGCTCGTCCTCGTCGGAGTCCGGGGCTTTTCCCAAGGCCGCCTGAGAAGCCAGGGCGCCTATTAGCGCATAAAATATCAGCGCATTGGCCGGCATGCGCAGGCCGAAATCCACAAAGCTGTGGATGAAGGCAGCGAGCAGCGCGGCGAAGGCTCCGCCTGAAAGGGCCTTCGCGGTGAAAGATGGCGAGCCGTACCAGGTCTTGAACAGAGCGCGCAGCGCGAAAGCCAACCCGGCCAGGTAAATCAGAGCGCCTACCAGGCCGGCCTGCATTACTAGTTCCAGCCATTCGCTATGCACGTGGCGCACCAGGGAGGTGGCGGCCATATCCGGACGTTTATAGGTGTGAAAAGCCTGCTCTACCGCGCCGAGGCCGGCGCCGAGAACGGGGAAATCTTTTACCAGTTCGGCGCTGGCCTGGTACATTGAGAAGCGGGTCTGGATGGAACTGTCGAAGTTCTCCCCTTCCAGACCCAGCAGGCGCTTGTTCTGCCAGACGAACAGGCCGTAGCCGAGCAGCAGCACAGCGAGACCCGCGCGGGCGGCGAAGCGCGCCTTTGCGGCGCGCAGGAAACCGGCCGAGACCAGCCCTGTTACTCCGACGGCCATTACGAAAGAATGCAGGCCGCCGCGGCTGCCCGTCCTGAAAATGCCGTACACTATGGCGCCCAGGGTGACCAATTTCAGGAACTGCACGGCGAGCAGGTCGAAGAAGCGGGTGCGGCTCTGATGCGCGGCCAGGGCTTTGAAGCCGGAGAAGAACAGGCCCAGCCCGGCGAGGCCGCCCATGGCCAGGAACATGGCGCCGTGGTCGCGGTTCACGAAGGGGCCGAAAGAATCCCCCCGCACCCTGCGCAGGCCGTAGACCACGGAATTCTCGCCGCTCTTCTGCAGCATGCCCACCAGGGCTATCAGCAGGGCCACGCCGAATACCGTCCACATCAAGCGCTTGAATTGCGCCGGGGTGCGGATGATCTGCGGCACGGTGTAAAGGACGGCGGCGTAGAACAGCCAGGTTACTACCTCGTTCAAGGTGCCTGGGCGCCAGACGGTGAAGAGGAGCGGGGTTGGGGCGTTAATTGGACGCTCGGTTATGGCCTGGAGCAAGCCGATGAGCGCCACGCCGAGCACGGCGGGCAGGAGGTTCTTATACAGCGGGTTGGGATTCTGGTCCAGACCCTTGATGTAGATGCGCGCGGCCAGGCCGAAGAAGACGGCGTAGAGCAGGCCGAAAGCCCAGGGCTCGACCGCGGCGAAGGCCAGCGGCGCGAAGACTATTGAACCCAGGAGCAGCGCTTCCATGAATGAATTTTACCTTATTCGGAGGGCCCGCCCGAATAAGGTAGAATTTACGGAATGAAAGTGTTATTCGTCTGCACGGGGAATGTGTGCCGCAGTGCCGCGGCGGAGGCGCTGCTGCGCCGCTACGGGGCGGCGGCCGGTTTTGAGGCGCGCTCGCGCGGCACCGCCGCGCAGCCCTACTACCGCATGCCGGCGCAGGTGGCGGCGTTCTTAAAGGCCGAAGGCGCGGAGGCCGCGGACCACAAGGCCTGCCTTGTGACCGAGGCGGACATAGACTGGGCCGACCTGGTGCTGGTGATGGAAGCGCGGCACGAGGCCCTGCTGGCGGACAAGTTCCCCCAGAGCATGCGCAAGATGAAGCTTTTCCTGGACTATTGCGGCGCCGGCGGGGACCTGCCCGACCCCATGGGCGGCTCCGACGAGGGTTACGCGCGCATTATGAAGATCGTGAAGGACTGCGTGCTGGAACTGGTAAAGAAAGCCGCGAAGTAATTCCCCCCCCAATAAAAAGAGCCGCCGGTTTTGCCGGCGGCTCTTTCTTTTTGCGCTTAAGGTTAGAACATGCCTTTGAGCTGCAGGCCGACGATATTGTCGCTGTACTCGAAGTCGTTCTCGTTGGAGGCGCGGTGCTTGTAGGTATAGCCCAGGTCCGCCTTGAGCCACTTCTGCACGGAGTACTCGGCGTTGCAGCGGAAGCCGGTGTTGGTGTCCAGGCGCTTCTTGCTGGTGCCGGTGCTCAGCTCGGGATAGGCGTTGGTCTCGTAGTTGAAGCCGAGGCTGGCCTTCACCTTGCGCACCTGGCGGCTTACGGCCAGGTCGCCGGTGGTGGAGGTGTAGTAGCGGCTGGTGCCGTAGGAGGATTCCACGTTGCCGCGCTTGCCGTAAATGACCACGTCGGTCTTCTCCACGGGCTTCCAGACGAACTGCAGGCTGTAGCCGGCGGTGGTCACGTCGTTGTCGGCGGTGCCGAGGTCGTTGGCGTAATTGCGGTACTGCACGCCGGCCTTGGCGGTGCCGGTGATCTTGGGCGCTATGTTGCCGGTGATACCGAAGTCCACGTTGTTATAGGTGGAATCGTTGGTCTCGTCGGCGGCTTCCTTGTAGGCCAGGGTGCCGTAGCGGTAGGCCACGAACAGCCGGGTCTTGGGCTGCAGCTTGTAGGTGATGTCGCCGCCTACCAGCATTTCCTGGCGGTCCAGGGAGCTATTGGTGGACAGCAGGTAGTTGTGGTAGGTGTGCTGCGCGGCCAGGTTGAAGCCGAACTTGCCGCGGATGGGGGCTTCGAAGCCGAAGGCCGCGGTGTTCTGCACGCGCTTGGCGCGGGCGGTGAGTTCCGAGGTGGCCTGGTCGGTGGTCTGCGTCCAGTTGTCGTCTATGGAAACCGACATTTCCTTGGGCAGGCGCCACTCAGCACCCAGGTTGGCCATGTGGTGGGCGGCGTCGTTATTGGCTTTGTTGGCGCCGTAGCCGAGCAGTTCCAGCGTGTAGCCGCCGCGCAGGTCCAGGCGGGAACCTACTTTATTGAGCAGGTTGACGCCGAGGGCGTTGCGGCTGATCATGGCGCCCTTGGGGGCCTGCTTGACCAGGTAGATGTTGTTGTCGTAGGAGGCCTGCATGGCCACCTGCGGGTGTATTTCCAGGGTGCCGAGCTTGAGGTTCTGCTGGGCGGCCGCGTTGGCGGCCGGCAGGACCAGGGCTATGGCGATTAAAAGGTTCTTCATCATTTTCTCCTTAAATTAGGTCCCGGCCGAATTACGGGGTGGACTCGCTGACCACGGGGGTCTCAGCAACCACGGACTCTTCAGTTTCCTGCGTGGGGTTAACGGTGCTGGTCGGCGGCGGAGGCGGCAGCACGGTGTCGCCGTTAGCGGGGGTGGTGCCGTCGGTGGCGGGCGGCGCGTCTTCGGTAACGGCGGGGGTGACCGCGGCGGGCGGAGGAGGAGGCGGCAGGGCGGTCACGCTGACGGTCTGACCGGCGGCCACGTTCTGGGTTTCACCGCCGGCAGCGTTGCTTACCACGGCGTTGCCCTTTTCGACTTTGATCTCCACCTTTTCATTGGCGGTGATCATCTTTATCTCGGAATTGGGAGTGAGCACCACGTTGTTGCCCGACTCGGTGCGCACGGCCACCGGCGCGCCGGCGCCCAGGGCCACGTTCACCTGGCCGTTGTTGGAGGTAACGGTGAAGTTGGAACCGGTAGTGGCGGTAATGGTCTTGCCGCCGGCCTCCACTTCACCGTTA
>Ga0074197_1001347_pt1 | contig 21253 bp, 20 predicted proteins | sample EPASupsiteSAE305_FD_64526 | JGI IMG/M metagenome (GOLD analysis project Ga0074197, IMG submission 64526) | Bioremediated contaminated groundwater microbial communities from EPA Superfund site, New Mexico - SAE3-05 reassembly with SPADES | ecosystem: Environmental > Aquatic > Deep subsurface >...
GTGTTCAATTTCCTCAAGCTGCAAGAACAGTTCGTAGGGATGGTTGTCTGGCCTGCCGCAGAACTCCCTGCCGTTGTCTGACAAGACGGTGCTGATCCTGGCATTATGTTCTTCAAAGAACGGCAGTACGTCTTCATTGAGTACATGCACAGCGGTGACCGGCAACTTGTTGGTGTAGAGCCTGCCCCAGGCGTAGCGTGAGTAGCAGTCAATGACTGATTGCAGATAGACTTTACCGACGCCTTTCAGGGTGCCGACAAAGAAGGTATCCACTGCTACAAGATCGCCGGTATGCTTTGTTTCAATGTGACGCTCACGGAACTCAGGGCTGAAGCGCTCCAAGACGCGGATCTGTTCATCTGTCAGTTCAAACGGCTGCTCTCTGACGCTCTTTTCAAGCCGAAGAAACCGCTCATGCTTGGTCAGAAGGCTGTGCCTGCTCCAAACACCACGGACGCCTCCAGAACTGACCTGCACTCCTTTAAGCATCAACTCATGGGCGACCCGAACAGGGCCATGGGAGGGATGAGCCAGGCAATGATCCAGAATAGCCTGCTCTACAGCTTCCTCTACACGATTAGGATGTGGACCTCTGGCACCGGGTAGCCGATCAACCAGGCCAGCTGAGCCATACGTCTGATAGTTACGACGGATTTCATAGAACTGCTGCCGTGAATAGCCCATAAGCTTACAGGCTCTGCTGACATTTGAAAGATCAGCGGCAAGGTCTAGCAAACTGAGCTTTCTTCGTGATACTTTCTCTGCGGTGGTCATACTGGTCTCCTTGATGGAAAGATTTAGTCTGAGCAACTTCATCTTTATCCATTCAAGGGCCGTATGGCCACCCCTAGAAAATGACCAACTGTCAGGTGAATACTATCTCAGTACAACAGCTCTCGCTCTCCTTTTTCCTATACACTCCGCTTTGCTTCCAGAAACGCGCCGCACGAAACAAAGTCGTTTCTGAGAGCCGGAATTACGATCCGTTCACTAAACAGTTCTTGGTTTGAGAGGAGCAGTTCACGGGCAAGTTCCGACTCCAACAAATGGGACGTGGCAATCACCAGATGCCCCTTGGTCAGAGCCAACAGCTTGATCTTCCGCTTCAGCGAGCAGATGATTTCATTTACTTCGTTCTCCGACCAAGCAACCTAGCTATAAGTTGCCCGGTCGAACTCAGTGAAGTAGACTCGATTGGTGTTTAGTTGGTCAGGTGGCATCTCAGTTCCCAAAGAGGTTTTAGACCACATCTCAACAGCCTAGCTTCTGGCAAAATTCATCTTTGTAGTGATAATTTCTAGAATCCTTCATAGCGTAATGCTCCAAAGCAAAGGCAATTATCTTTGGGGAATACGGGACGAAAACTGCCCCAATATCTTTTATAATTGGCGGACATGTTGCTTCAACTATCCGGCGTGAGCCATCCAGGTTGACGCCTATAATCGTACAGCCCTTCTCTATTGCCACTTCGGCTTCCCACCTGACATACTTGTACTTGTAGCGGGTATTCTCACCAATAAGCATCACGTATTTGCCTGCCAGATTGATACGCTCGCGGCATTTGCGTTTGATGTATGCCTCATCCTCTGAATTGATTTCTGAATGAAGCTGGCAATCAGCAAAATCAAAGTCAATATGCTCATGCGCTTTCCACGCCTGCATAAGCCGGTAATATTTTATGTCAGTGCTGCTGAAACCTATGAATGTTCTTGGTAATCCCATATCAAATACTCCTACAATCCTGCCGGAACCGGCCAGTTCAACTGCTCACATATTTTCCTGATGATTGGTGGCGTGTTAAAGCCAACAGGACTACCCTGATTATCGGCGTCAGTTATGAACTTAGAAACACTTCCAGTGTATCCCCAAGGCCGGAATGAGAGGATCGGTCGATTGTATTCTTTTGCAACTTTCACCTCATATTGGCAACATCTGCTGTTACTCACCATTCTAGCGGTCACTATAAAAAAGTTGCTTTGCCTGATTTGCTCTCTCAATCCTGCTTCAATCTGTCTCACTCTATGAGCGTCCAATTGATCGTCTACAGGCACAGAATAATTAAGGTGAGAGAACCCGTAATCATCAAACTTTGTTATCAAGCTTTGATAATCATGGTCATATGACCAACGGTGACTGATAAAAATATTCGGTTTCGGCATGGCACATTCCTCCTGAAGTCTATTTCCTTCCCATCCATAAGAATAGTTTGTCGAGTGTCAGCAGGTATGCTTTGACGAGAGCGGCCCATAAAGCTGCAAAAATGGCTGGCGCAGGCAACAGCCAAAACCACCAATAGCCAATCACGGCAGACCACAAAATGATTGTGTTACGCAGCCCTGCCTTGTCAAAGACGATTTTCGTCTGCCAAGTAAACATACAAACCAAAGCTAAAACAGCGACACAGAATATCCATTTCAATAGCGATTTAGGCAGGTTGGCAAACAGATATTGAACAACCTTAAAAAACTTTTTTGATCCGGTCTCCAGCCACCGCTGAATCCTGGTGTTGGTTGGAATTTTGGTTATTTCCTCACCCAAGGTAAGAAACGGCCAGCTGACCGCATTACCGGCTTGTTTCGCAGGGAAAAGTTCCTGTAGTTTTTTTGACCAAAGCTTGTCGGCAAGGTAATAACCACTTGTCATCAGAGCGCTGCATTCAATGTTGGAAAAAGAGTCCAGATCGGTTCTCATGCGTGCCAGGGCCTTTTGGGCTTTCAGATACACACCATAAGTAGTAGCAGGATATTCAGCAGCATGTTGCGATGGATCTTGACAATCAACCCAATCAACTGGCGGTTCATCAAGGCCTTGCATAAGATGCAGAAAACAGAGTCCGTTTTTCTGTGTGGCAGAGGTCTTGGCCGCAATCTCACGATATTGGGTAACTCGCAGCCTGGTTGCCTGAATATCGTTTGATCGAGTGAGAATAGTTACAATATTGTCTGATGGTTTACGGGATGTCTGCATCTGACCGCTGGCATCACTGACCAAAAATATGGAGCAGCCCTGCTCCATTAGTCCAGCCACACCCTGATTATCATACACCCCGCCATCAACCAGTTTGACCGTTCGCTCCGGATAGAGCCTTTTAAGCGGTAGTGGCGGGAAAATACCCGGCACACAGGATGAGGCAGCAACAGCCTTGCCTAAAGCAAAGGGCTGATACTCTTTTGGGGCATCTTCGTAGTACATGCGGCGCAGACGTTCGTTGACGCAGATATCGGCGTCTACACCTTTAGGCGGTTCCCCCATCCAGGTTGGCGTAAACTGCCAATTATGACCGGTATTGAGACTGGTAGCATTGACTATCAGGGTGGGAACCTTGTTTAGACGTTGCCAGTTGTAGGAGCTGGGCCGCTGATTTTCTCTGCTGAGCGGATTAATGCAGAGCGTCTGCATCGTCATGGGGGAAGAAACATCTTGTGAAATAAATGCAGAGAACAGGTGCTCTTCGTACAGCTCACCCATACGGTGGGTGTTGGTATAATTCAGGCTCCAGCCCGAAACGATTCGTTTTATTACCTTAAACACGTTGGTGAAAAGGCGCAGACGAAGATTTTTTTGAACACCTTGGGGAAACTTCACCACAAGGTCATTTACAAGCTGAATATAATCACAGCGATCAATATCTTGATCAGGTTTGCTTTCCAACAGTTGCTTCAGGCCAATTGTGTAACAGGTACCCAGAATTGAGCCACCGGATACGCAGGAAATCACCTCAACATGACGCAGCATATCCAGCTCAGCAAGCTTGGCGAGTACACCAATATGAAACAGGGCTGCCCGAAAGCCTCCTCCGGATAATGCCAACCCAACTTTGCCTGCCGCCAGCGGGGGAACCAAAGAGCTACTTGGCAGAAACTCAGCTAGCACTGCATGAGCTGCTTGTTTGCGTTCTCTTTCATCTTCACGTTCATCCGGCAGGATGCTGTAGAGCGCTACAAGCTGGCGAGCTGTGGACTCAAGCTCCCACTCCGGCACTTCCAGCTCATGACGCATACCCAGATAACGGCTTGCCTCAGCATACTCGCCAAGTCCAAAACAGGCTTCAGCCAGCGTGGCATTGAACCACCATATCCTGCTGTTGTTTTTGTACTTTTCTAATTGTTCATTGTTTTCCGGCGCTGTTGTCAAGGTTCTGATAATTTTGCTGCGAAGCTGTTTCGATTCACTTCGCAGCGACCCAATCGTATCAAACCTTATGGTAGTTCCCTTCTGAAGCAGTGCTTCCTCATGAGCCAATAAATCCAGTACAAAAGCAGCATTAATGGCTGTATAGCCGCAGTCTTCCCGGATATCCAGTTCTGCACCGCGTTGATAGTAAGCACATGCCTGTTCCAGGTACTGCTTACGGCCATCCCATTGCCATTTAAGTTTGTAGATAGCCCCTGCCTGCCCAAGGGTTTCTTGATTGTTTGTACTTTTAAGACTATCGCAGTAATCCAAGATTTTTAGCGCATCGGCAAAACGGTCTGGTGCAGGAAGCGTAGTATCCTTGTAGGTGCTCAGTGATCGTTTCTGCCCAATTTCCAAACGGCATTCAGGGGGGGCCGTCAGTTCGATACGTGCCATCAGACGACGTGCTGTCGCAAAATACTGCCCCCCTTTGAGCACATCAAACAGCTCGAATGCCTTTGTATGGGGAATGACATCCCCTCTGGATAGTAGTTCACATGCTTCTCGGTCGGCCTGTTTCAATTGCGCGTAGCGCTCAGCTAATGTTTCCAAGTATCTGCTCCGGATGGGTTGATAAAAGCTTTTTACGCCTTATAAAAATCACCGAATAATGCCCTTGAGCGATGATTATTGCTCGCATAGGAGAAAATTAGTGACACTTACGCATTTTATTCGTCTAAACGTTCGTTCAAACAGGTGAACTTCTCTCGTTTTCCGAAGATAAACCAGCACGACATACAAAAAATAAAACCATCTATTTCATTTGGTTGCAGCCTTACTCGCCGTACACCACGTACCCCCGCGGCGGCAGGCTGATACAACACCAGCCATTGGCATCAACGGTAACCGGCTGCGGATCAAAGATCGCCTCTGCGGCCCGCCAGGCCAGGGGGCGCAACGTTTTGTTGCCAAAGCCACAGCGTACCCATTCCTGCCGGGGGCCGACGGCGTTGTTGAGCGCCATCAGCAGGCCGGGCTGTTTGTCTGCGCCGCTGCGCTCCATTACGTAAAAACCGTCATCCAGCCACAGGATGTTGGTCTGCCCACCGGCATGGCTTTCATGTACCGCCACCAGCCGCTCGATACCGCTGGGTTCTCCCGGCTGGGCCAGCTTGTAGGTGTAGTAATCCTTCCAGTAGACGCAGGGGTAGCCTTCGTGGGTCAGGATAAAGGCGTAGGCCAGCATCTTGTCATTGGTCACCTCGTCACTGCCGCGGAAATCGTGATTATCCACAAAAGTAACCGCCTCAAGCGGCCGCTCTTTGTAAAGTGTGCCGCCCGCCACCAGGCTGCGCAGGCTGAAGCCGGGTTTGTCGCACAGATCCTTCAGGCGATAGCGCAGGGGGAAGTCAAAGGCTCCTACACGATTGTCGGCCCAGTTGTTGACCGAATCAAGCCAGGCATCAATAGTTGCATCACTATCCCAGCACTCGCCAACACCATAGAGTGAGACCGGTTTCCCGTCTCTGGTATAGCTGCGGTCATGGATTGCCCGGATCATCCAGCCGCCGAACCCCTTGACAAAATCATAGCGGAAGCCGTCAAAGCCGATCTCCTCGACCAGCCATTTGGCGTGATTGAGGATGCCGGTCATGACGCGCGGGTTGGTGTGGCAGAGGTCAGGCATGTCGCCAAAGGTGCCGGGGTTGGGATTGGGATAGGGCGAGGGATTGAAGTAGGTCCAGTCACGGGTAAAGCGCTTGCTCTGGGGGGTGAACCTGGTCCAACGCATCTGGTTAATGATCGGATTCAACTCTTCCGCATCAGCACCGTTGTTGTGGTTCAGCACCAGATCGGCGTAGACCGTGAGCTTGGCGGTATGGGCTGCCTTGATCAGATCCCGCAACTCCTTTTCTGAACCGAACCAGGTCTTGACGGAACCTTTTTGATCAAAAGCCCCCAGGTCGTAATAGTCGTAAACATCGTACCCCATCGACATGCCGCCGATATTGCCTCCCTTGCTGGCAGGCGGCAGCCAGAGTGCCGTAAAGCCAGCCTTTCCCAATTCCTTGACCTTGCCTTTGAGATGCTTCCACCAAGCAAACTCCTGCTGTTCTTCCCGCGGACAGTCCCAGTAAAACGCCTGCATCAAGACACCCATGACCTGACTCCTTTCGCTTTTTGGAGACAACGTCCCCCCTCGCACCACCTAAAACACCTACATGCCGTGTTGTGCAATTTGTTCAGGAGTTTTTTACCCCAACAATTACAACCTGTGTAAAATGCAGATCATAGCGGCAACTGGAATCTACCCCTTCCAGGGTCACAGCATCGTCAGTAATATTGGTAATAGTCACAAGCTTTTCAGTTCCGTTGCAGGCCGCCACAAACTGTTTGTTGGTGTGTTTGAGTTGTTGCAGCATGGTTAGATAAACGCTCATTTTTTCACCTCGTCAGCATCTTGTTGAGCTTTTTTCTTGATTGCATCGATAAATGCGGAAGATTCTTTTTGCTTGATCAGCAACCGGACAGCAGCATCGTCAGCGGCTTTTTTGGCGGTTAACTTTTCCGCCTCAGCCATGGACTTTGCCGAGTCAATGACCTTTCCATACATGCCTGCAACATCTGCAGGAGAAAACTGCATGTTCATGCTTATTTCACACAGCCTGAAAAGAGACTCCCTCAAAAACTGAATCATCTGTGTGCGTTGCGCCAGCTGAAGAGCATTCTGCGATATTTCGGCGCTGGCCTCGGCGCTGACATCACCACTGCCCCCCTTTGCTGTAAACTTATCAACCAATTGCATGGCCACATCCGGCGGCGGCTCGGCACAGGTGCGGAAAGTCTTCCCTTGGGCCGTGGAAATCGGCACGAACAAGGCACCACGCCGGTAAGCATCGTATTCCAGCCAGTTCGGTTTGGATGCGTCAAGTTCATGCTTTCTCGCCGGACTTGTGAAGCTGGCACATCCGGCCAAGACTACTAGGAGCACGATACAAACAACAGGTCTGATGCTATTCATGAAGTTAGCCCCCCTTTCATACATCGTTTCACTGCTTCTCCCGCAGACTCAGCCCGTTGTTTCAAATGCTCAAAGATCTCTTCTGCCATATCATGCCTCTTTCGACAGCCAGAACGTATCCTCATGTCGGGCTTTGCGGTCGTGCAAATATGTCTGCGTACGACCCACCTATTTGTTGTCCCCAGGAGTTCTAGTGGAGCGAAGTGACAACAAAACGCAGTGCACCGGCAATGCCCGGTGCTTGATTGTTTGCAAATGCAACCGATACAACCGCCCTGCCCTGCTCATCACTGGATAAAACCGCCTGTTGCATTGTTTGCCCGCTACTCCCCCAACGATACCTCACACTCCAGCCAGCGTCTGCCTTGGGAGGCGTTATTTCTACCATAAGCTCATCGCTGTACAACTTGCTGCCTTCATAGTGCCCGTCAAACCAGAAGGCGCGGTTTACCTCGTAATCCGGTGACCTCACGGCGAACATCAGGCTGTAGCTAAGCGTGTCATTACTGGGATCAACCTTCCAGGTACTGCCGAGACAGCTGGTGGAGAGATAGATGGATTTGCCGCCCTGGTTCTGCAACGCAGCCGTCAGATCGGTATGGCTGCAACAGGCCACCGAGTCCTCTTCTGACACCCTCCGGGTCAGATACCAGCGTTTCCCGCGGGGAGCGGCAAGCACCTCAAACTGATAAAGCGCATCAACTTGAGCGTTACCCTGTAAGGCGTCCGGCAAGCTGACACTATTCACATCGCACCAGATATCAACCCGCAGATCGCCGAACAGGAAGCGGATCAAGTTCTGGTAGGCTTCCTCGCTGTTGACAATCCCGAAATATCCCGAATGGGAGCGGTAGGTGTAGGCAGTGGCGCAGGGGGTTGTTGGCCTGCCGTTGCCGTCATGCCCCCAGACCGAGGCGTTTTCTATGCGTACCAAACCATCGCTGCCATGTCCGGCAAAGGTGCGTGAAGCCCCCATGGCGACCTCGTAATCATTACGGTTGGTGCCCACCATACAGAAGAATTTGTGCACCAGCTCTTCAGGGACCCAATCCACCCGGTTGGTCAGCGCATACACCCCTCCAAGCCCCAGGTATTCGGCCATGTTGTCGCGGTTGAAATTGCTCATATCATTCAGGCTCAACCAGGACGGTACGTTGACACCAGCCATTTCAATTCCGTTATGGGGTGTGGCATAGGTGAAAATCTTTGCCACAGTCCCGCGCATCTGAGCCGGGTCCAGTGCCGGATTTTGCAGGAAGGCCCGGCAGACCAGCCCGCCCATCGAGTGGGCCACCAGGTGACATTTGAACTCTTCAGGGGTTGCATAGTAGTCCTCTGCCTCCGTCCCCTGCGCCGGTGGTCCCACCTGCACCAGTTCCTGTACCCGTTTAAGCAGGTGGCTCAGCCCCGTGGCAAAATCTGAAATCGTCGGTGTTTTGCCACGTCCAAGCAGTGTGGACGCCTGTTCATAGTAATGATAAATGATGATTGAACGGCGCGGTAGTGTCCCCTCCCAACCACTGTCCATGATATCGAGCCCATTTTCGAAAACATCGGAATAGCCAAAATCGGAATGCAGCCTGATGACAGGGGACTCAAAAATAAACTTTTTGGCAGGTTTATCCTTGTCCGGCGTTGCACGATACACGGTTGATCCCAGATTGAAGCCGCAAAAGGGATCTGCCGTTGTTTCATCGATTTCACTGCGTGTCATGGCATAACCGCGGACATAAATTATGGGATGATAATTGTGACTCATACGTACCCTCCTTTTGGCATTTGTTGTCTACTATGGCAGTACCTGGCTCGGCATTCCGGCGCTACTCTCCTATAAAGACAGCATGTTACGCCTCGATACGCTTTCCCAGGCCCATCAACAGCCATACAAAGACAGCACTGCTATTTCATATTTCCTATTGCATTCTTCTGTATGGCAGTTGCCCCCAAAACCGGACTGTATGCTGTGCAGGGCTGAAACTGCGGCAACGGGAAAAGAGTCGTATTGATCAGGTGGTGACGGGGAAAACAGCCGAAAACAAGATAGATACGCATGTCTGAAGCGGAGCGATGCCCGACGGGATCTGCAGGGCAGACGTTATGGGATGTGTATTGTACGGAGCCTGCAGGCATTGCCACTCCCCCGGGGCGTGTGATTAACAAAGATAGTTCACGCCGCGTGCCATTACCAAGCCAGGGTACTTAGCTGTTATCATTGCGATTATTTTTCATGCCGCTTCAGGCATCTGTAAAGCTTCTTGCCACCTAGCCCAATAAACAGAAAAAAACAAAACAATTCCAAAGCGTTAGTAAAATTGTAATTTTTTTGCCAATTAAAATTTCTTTACATACCCCGATCCGGTCTTTTTCCGTTCCGCCTGATCAGGTCGGAAAAGGTTTCAGCCTGGCAAAGGCTGCGGCACAATCCAGCTACTGGTGAGACAAGAGCGGTTTTCCACTGGACAGTGCCACGGCAATGGACTACATACCGCTGACAGCAAAGCAGCTACCGAGACCAAGCGAGGGACACAATGCCCCGGCCCCCTTCAAATATTGTCCTGATCGGCATGCCGGGCGCCGGCAAAAGTACGCTGGGGGTTATCCTGGCCAAGCTGGCTGCACTGCAGTTTGTGGATACGGATATCCTGATCCAGACCGCCCTGCAGCGCAGTCTGCAGGAGATTGTGGACAGGGACGGCTATCTGGCCCTGCGGCAGGCCGAGGAACGGGTGCTGCTGGAGTTGACGGTGCATAATGCGGTGATCGCCACCGGCGGCAGTGCCGTCTACAGCCAGCGGGCCATGACCCGGCTCAAGTCCGATGGACTGGTGGTGTTTCTTGATCTGCCACTGGCGGTGCTGGAAACCCGCATTCGCAACTACAGCACCCGCGGCCTCGCAAAGCCCCCTGAACAAAGCTTTGCGGATATGTTTCAGGAACGCCGCCCGCTCTACAGCAGGTACGCTGATATCACGCTTGTCCCGGCCGGGCTGACCCAGGAAGAGGTCTGCGGGCAGATCATGGCGCAGGTACGGACCAGGCTGTTCGGATTTCAGTCCCGACAACGCTAACAGCTTCAGTCAGCCACAATCCCCAAACGGGTGATGCTACACAGCAGCACCCGTTTTGCTTTCCGGCCGGATGCCGGACAGCAGGCAGCAGGCCGGTATCACGGCCAAACTCTTTCGGACGGATACCGCGCATCCATGTTAGTATGGCAGAGCCTGTCGGATTGGGCGCATCAAGGAGAGTACCAAATGGAACAGAGCATCAGCACAGTGAAGCCAGGCAGCGGCCCGGAAGACCATCAGAACCGGTTCCACCTGCTTCCGTTTGAAGATAAACGCAGCTATCTGGCCAGCCTGCCCCCCGGGGAGAAAGTGGAGCTGCTGCTGGAAGATCCGGAGGCCACCAGGCTGCTGCGGGCAATGCCGCCCCAAGAGCTGTACTGGCTGCTTAAGGAGATCGATGCTGCCGATGCACTGGAACTGCTGGGGGTGGCAAACCCACGTCAGTGTATCTTTATTCTGGACATGGAACTCTGGAAGGGCTGGAACTTTGAAGAGGACAAGGCGGTCGAATATCTCGGTTATCTCACACAGGGCTCTGATGAGCATTTTCTGGAGCTGCTGCCCCATCTGGATTTTAACCTGCTTTCCCTGTTGCTGGGCAGGGAGCTGATTGTCACAGGAGGGGTCGGTGATCTTAATAACGATGAAGAACGCCAGACAGACTGGGATCATACCTTTGATGATCTGTTCCTGATCAAGTTCAAGAACCCCAAGCATGCCTCGGTAATCGGCGCCTTTCTTGAGCTGGTCTGTCGCTTTGACAATCCGCTGTATGTGGCGCTGATGGAGAGCGTCAGCGGCGAGATCGATATCGAATCGGAAGAGGAGTGCTATCACCTGAAATCAGGACGTCTGGCCGAGCTGGGTTTCCCCCCCCATGATGAGGCATTGGAGCTCTATTCCCGCATAAACCCGGAGACCTTTGCCCCCGGCCAGACCAAGCTGCTGATACAGGCTGGCGAAGCGAGTACGCTGCCCGGGCCCCTGTTGACCGGCACGACTTTTCTGGAACGGGTGATGCTGCTGATGGACTCGGAGCTCTTCCGGATGGAGCTGAGTTACCTCGTCAATACGGCCCTGGTGGCAGACCAGGCCCACCTGGCCGACACGGACCAGATAAAATCAGTCGTTGCAAGGGTGTACGGTTATCTGAACATCGCTCTGGAGCAGCTCTGCCGGGGGGATGAGGCCAAGGGGGTGGAGATCCTTACCGGTGAACATCTGAAACGGCTGTTCCAGCTGGGGTTCAGCATCGTGCTTGGCCTGAAGTTCAAGGCGGACAGACTTTCAGATACAAGCTATGCCACCGGCAAGGTCCTGCTGGGTCTGAAGAGCGCCAGACCGCGCTACTACCGCGGCCTTGATCCGGACGGTATTGACGACTACCGGGAATTCCGGGAGCTGCAGGATGTCAGGAACATGGCTGATTTTCTTGCAGAGCTGAAGGCCTGACCATCGCAGGGACGTAACGCTCTCAGGTGACTACTCCTGCTTCCGGTTCAGCTCTTCATACAGCGCAATCTGTTCCTGCAGCGACAACTGCTTGCGGCAGCAGTCTTTTCTGAGGCACAGGCTGCAACGCTCATCAGAACACCACTGGCAGAAGCGGCAGTCCGGGCAGGGATGTTTTTGGGCAGGTTTGTCCCGGGTCATAGGCTCGCAGTCCGTACCTTACAACGGCAGTGTGCCACAGGATAACGGTGGCACAGGCGAAAGCGGATGAAGAAGGCTGGTTGCCGTGCGCAGAGCCAGCCTCCGCAACCGTTTCTAATACGCCACATTCCTTTTAACCGCATTCCCCTGCATCAGCTGCGCAAAGGCCTTTTCCTTATCGGCATTCACCAGCAGGTAACGGGGCAGAATCAGCTGTTTCTCTCTGGCCGTGGCATGACGGCGTTCAATGGAAAAGGTACTGACAAAGCCGGCTTCTTTGGCTTTTTGCAGCAGGTGATCATCATAAATACCGAACGGCCAGGCCAGCAAATCCACCGGTCCACCCACCTCCTGTTCCAGCTTCTTGCGCGACTTCAGCAACTGCTCCAGCACCAGCTTGTCATAGGCTGCCGGAGCCAGCTTGCGCTTTTCACGTTTGAAGTTGGGGTGCCAGTAGGTGTGGGACTGGATATCAAACAGCCCGGTCTTTTTCAGCTCGCGCAGCTGATCCCAGGTCATGGCGTACTTGGCATTTGAGATGGCCGACGGGTAGACAAAGATCGTGACCGGGTAGCGGTATTTCTTGATGATCGGCAGCATGTCGCTGTAGACCGTCTTATGGGCATCATCCTCGACAATGATCACGGATTTTGGCCTGGGGGCCGCGGCTTTACCTTGATACCACAGGACCAGCTGGCGCAGCGGGATCACCTTGTAGCCGTTGTCATGCAGATACTTCATATGGGATTCAAAGACCGGGGTGGTGATGGTCATGCCATCGGCCACGGTGGGACCAAAGCGGTGGTAGAGCAGGATCGGGACAGAGACGTCAGGAGCTACGGAAGAAAAAGCGGGACAGGACAGGGAAAGCAGCACAACCAGAACAAGCACAAAACGGGACATCACAACACCTTTCAGAATGTAGATACGGGGAGACCCCAGCCAAACAAGCTACAAACATGCGAAAATACCAAAAAACTTAAAGACCGGACACCGGGGCAGCCAGTGGGATCGAGACGGTTTATGCCCGCACCAGATACACCGAGCAGGGTGCCAGCTCAGCCACCCGGCGGGAGACAGAGCCCTTCAGACGACGCTCCAGAAAACCTTTACCGGAACTGCCGATCACGATCACGTCCACTCCCTCCTGCCTGGCAAATTCCACCAGCTTTTCCGCCGGTTCACCTGCCTCAACAATCATCTCAAGGGGCACATCGTATTCGGCAGCAGACTTTTCGACAATATAGAAGATCCGCTTACGCAGCTCATCCCACTGTTCGGTCTCGGTCAACGGCTTGACCGGTACGAAGTCGGAATAGCTGGAACTCTGGGCATTGGGTACCACCAACAGGGCAAAGACCTTGCTTTTGAACTGGCTGCGATTACCTGCCGCCATCCGAACCGCCTCTTCAGCCGCCTTATCCGAGTACGGCGAACCGTCAATTGCCACCAGAATTTTCTTTCTCAAGTTCAGCATGTCTGCTCCGCTTTGTTTTATTTTTAGGCAGATCGTATATCGCAAGCACAGACGTTACGATAAAAATATAATGCAATTATTCATACTTGACAATTATAAAACAAGATTCTATATAATAGTCCTAACAGTATGTTAAGTTACAACAAACTCCACACCATGCCCCTCAGGAACCACACAAATGGCAAAAAAAGAAAAATCAGAATATCTTATTCAGGCAGTATCCCACGCCCTTGACCTGCTGGAGCAGTTCCACGGGGAGACCGACGAGCTGGGCGTCACCGAACTTTCAAAACGGCTGAAACTTCACAAAAACAACGTCTTCCGCCTGCTGGCAACCCTCGAATCACGTGGTTATATTGAGCAAAACAAGGTAACCGAAAACTATCGGCTTGGCCTGAAAACCCTGGAACTGGGACAAACCTTTATCAAACAGATGGGGCTTTTGCGTCAATCAAAACCGGTCATTGAAGACCTGGTCAGGACCTGCAACGAAACCACCTATGTGGCGGTACTGAAAGATTTCCACATCATTTATCTGGACAGCGTTGAAACCAGCATGACCGTCCGGGTTGTCCCCAGAGTCGGGTCCCGTCTGCCTGCCTACTGCACCGCAGCCGGCAAGGTGCAGATCGCCTATATGAGCAGCGACGAGATCGACCACTACCTGCCGAACCGCGAACTGCAGAAGTTTACTGCCAACACCATCGGAGACCGGGAAGAACTGAAAAAACAGCTGGCCGAGATTGCAGAACAGGGCTTTGCCATTGACAACGAAGAGCTTGATGAAGGGGTTAAATGCGTCAGCGCCCCGATCCGTGACTATACCCGCCGGATCATTGGAGCGGTCAGCATCTCCGGCCCATCCATGCGTTTTTCGGATGAGCGGATCGCCAAAGAACTGATCCCGCTGGCAACCAAGGCAGCAGAAGAGATCTCCACCAAGCTGGGCTACCAGAAATAGACTCGGCCCTGCCCCATCTACCAGTAAGGGGATACCGGAAACCGGTATCCCCTTTTTGTTTGGCAACAGGCCATTAACAACCAACAGTTCCTAAAACAAGGTCTCGCGGTTCATCAGACTGTCAATAAATCCTGCCCCCTTGGGCCCCTTGTAATCAACACATTTGGCCCAGGCAACCAGGGCGAGATCAATATCCTTTTTCTGCTCTGCCGACATGGCGTCATACCCCAACTCCTTTGACGGGGTCAGCAGCACCTGTACAAACTGACGGTAGTCAACCGCAGCGGGCAGTTTCTCAACCACGCAGGTACAGTAACTCTCGACACCGACCACCTTCATACACTGGTCCCGCTTGACCGGCAAAGTCTGTTTTTTCAGCTTTAAAGCGGTCAGCTCGGCGATCTGCTGTTCCAGCTTCTGAATCTTCTCCAGCAACTCGGCCTGTTTCTTAGGATCCAGCTCAGCAGCCCGGGCCGGGGCATGCCACAGTAGCGCATTCAAGACCAGCAGGCAGATCACCATCTTTTTCATTCTTCACCTCGTTGCATTTGATACCTAGTGGCTGGGCGACCTTAACGAGTCAAGGACGGCTTGTCAACCAGAACAAAGTCATCCGACGGTCTTCCTGAAGCGCGCCACCGCCACCCCCAGCACCACTGAACCGATCACCAGCAGCATCCCGAACTGTTTCCAGAGGATCGCCAGCCCCACCCCCTTCAGGTACAGCCCACGGATGATCTCCATAAACCAGCGCACCGGGTTGATCTGGGTCAGCCACTGCACCGGCAGCGGCATGTTCTCCACCGGAAAGGCGAAGCCGGACAGCAACATGGCGATAAAGATAATGAAAAAGGCTGACATCTTGGCCTGCTGCTGGGTCTGGCTGATGGTGGAGAGGAACAGGCCGGTCCCCAGCGAACTCATCAGGAACAGGCCGGTGGCCACGATCAGCAGCGTGATGCTGCCCCGCACCGGCACCCGGAACACCAGCCAGCCCACCAGGCTGATCAGGAAGACGTTGGCATAGCCGATCAGCACGAACGGCAGGGTCTTGCCCAGAATGAACTCGTATTTACGGATCGGGGTTACGATCACCTGCTCAATGGTGCCGATCTCCTTTTCCCGCACCACCGCCATGGCAGACAACAGCATGGTGATGATGTAGAGGATATTGGCGATCACTGCCGGTACATAGAACGGCGGACTGGCCAGATCGGGGTTGAACCAGGCCCGAGCCTCCATCCGCACCGCACCGGACAGCAACGGAAAGCCGCTGCGACCGGCCTGTTCCGTCAGCAGCCTGATGTTCTGAGCCTCGGCAAAGCGGGAGAGATAGCCCAGGATCACCCCGGCGGTGTTGGAGTCGGAACCATCCACCAACGCCTGCACGGTGGCGGCCTTGCCCGCTCCCAACTGCCCGGCCAGGCCGTGGTTGATCACCAGTGCCACCCGCACACTGCCGCTATCCAGCAGCCGGGCGGCCTGCTGCTCGTTCTCAAGCCGGATACTGTCACGGAAGTGCCCCGAGGCGAACAGCACCTGCAGCAGCTCACGGCTTTGAGGGGAGTTGTCGCGGTCGATCACTGCCGTGGGGATCTTGCGCACATCCATATTGACCGCATAGCCGAAGATCACGGTCTGCACCATCGGCAGGATAAACAGCACCACCCGCATCCGCGGGTCGCGGAAGGTCTGGATGAACTCCTTGATCAACATGGCTTTTAAGCGTTCGAACATGACTACCCCAGCTTCTTCTTGAACCTGCGCACCGAGATCCCCAGGATCAGCAGGGCGAAGCCCAGCAGAAACAGGGCCTGGGGCCAGAGCACCCCTAGCCCGACATCTTTCAGGTAGATCCCTCGCAGGATGTTGACAAAGTAGCGGGCCACCACGATATGGCTGACCGCCTGGATCGGGGCCGGCATGTTCTCCAGCGGAAAGATGAAACCGGACAGCAGAAAGGCAGGCAGCACCGTCACCAACAGAGCCAGTTGACTGGCCAGCAGCTGGCTCTTGGCAATGATGCTGATCAGCATCCCCACTGCCAGCGCCCCCACCAGGAACAGCAATGACAGGGCCGAGAGCAGCCACAGGCTGCCTTTGAGCGGCACACTGAACACAAAATAACCGACACCTACCGACAGCAGCAGATCCACCACACCGATGCAGAAGTAGGGGGCCAGCTTGCCGATGATCAGCTCCCACTTGCGCACCGGCATGGTCACGATCTGCTCCATGGTGCCGGTCTCCCACTCCCGTGCCATGCTGAGCGAGGTCAACAGCGCCGCCACGATCATCATGATCACCGGGATCAGGCCGGGAAAGATGAAGTTACGGGATACCAGGTCGGTGTTGAACCAGACTCGGGGCCTGATCTCAAGCTGTGGTGAGGCCATATCCGGCTGGATACGTTCGTTGGCTTCGTCGGGTCCTCCTCGACGTACTGCTCGGTACGCCTGCGTCGCCCCCTCCTCGCCGCCTGCTTCTCCGACCGCCTCTGACCTCACTAGGTCTGTTTTCTGGATGTACTTTTTCTGCAGTTGCTGAATCACGATCCTACGCGACCAGGTCAGCACAATCGCCTCGGCATAGCCTTGGGCGATGGTGGCGGTGCTGGGGTCGCTGCCGTCCAGAATTACCTGCAGTGCAGGGCTGTCCCCGGCCTCCAGCCGGTTGGCAAAATCAGGCGGGATCACCAGGGCGATCAACGCCTCACGCCGATCCACCGCCCGCTCCAAGTCGGCGTAGGACAGGGCATGGGAGCGAAGTGAGAAGTAGCGCGAGCCCTCAAACCTGCTGATCAGCTCCCGGCTCTGGACAGTGCTACTCTGGTCCCAGACCGCCAGTGGCACCCGATCCACATCCAGGGTCAGGGCATAGCCGAACAGAAACAGCATGATCAGCGGCATCAGAATACCCAGCGCCAGACTGCGCGGGTCCCGCAGCACATGCAGAAATTCCTTGCGCCCCACTGCGCTGATCCGCCGCAGAGAGGCGTTTGCCACAGAGGACACAGAGTTCATCAGGTTCCTCCTTCCTGCGCGTCCCGCTGCTCGATCAGGTCGATGAAGACCTGCTCCAGGCTGGGCAGCAGACCGTCCACGGCTTGTTGCCGCTTCAGCTCCAGCGGTGTACCGACCGCCACCAGTTCACCCCGGTAGATCAGGGCCAGCCGGTCGCAGTACTCAGCCTCGTCCATGTAGTGGGTCGTCACGAAGATCGTCACCCCTTCGGCAGCCAGGTTGTGAATCAGTTGCCAGAAACGGCGGCGGTTGAGTGGATCGACCCCGGCGGTCGGTTCATCCAGAAAGATGATCGGCGGGCGGTGCAGCAGGGCACAGCCCAGGGCCAGGCGCTGCCGCCAGCCGACGGAGAGTTCACCGGCTTTGGAATTGCGACGTTCAGTCAGTCCGGCCATCTCAATCACCCAATCAGCCCGTTCGGCCAGTTCTTTTGCAGGCAAACGGTAGATGCCACCGTAAAAGGCAATATTCTCTGCCACAGTCAGGTCTTCGTAGAGCGAGAACTTTTGACTCATGTAGCCGATGTTCTCCTTGATCAGCTCGGCCTGACCGGCGACATCGAAACCGGCCACCATCCCGTTGCCGCTGCTCGGCTCCAGGATGCCGCACAGCATCCTGATGGTGGTGGATTTACCGGCTCCGTTGGGCCCCAGGAAGCCGAAGATCTCCCCTTTGGGCACGCTCAGACTGATCTGATTGACCGCCACGAAATCACCAAAGCGGCGGGTCAGGCTGGTGAGAGTCACTGCCGGGGCAGCAGACTGGAGGTCCGGGGCGGGGCGGCGCTTGACTGCCGTGTCGCCCTCTTCTCCCAGTACCGTGATGAAGACATCCTCCAGACAAGGGGTGCTAATGGCAGAATCAGCCAGTTTTTTCAGGTTGTGCGGCGTATCGCAGGCCAGCAGTTTACCGTGATGCAGCAACCCCACTCGATGGCAGCGTTCGGCCTCATCCAGATAGGCGGTGGCTACCATGATGGTAACCCCTTCCGCCAGCAGGGTGTCAAGGATGCGCCAGAAATCGCGGCGGGAGACCGGATCGACACCGTTGGTAGGTTCATCGAGAAACAGCACCGTGGGTGTATGAATCAGGGCACAGCACAGCCCAAGTTTCTGTTTCATGCCGCCGGACAGGGCACCGGCCCGGCGCTTGACAAAGGGGGCCAACCCGCTCATGGTTAATAGCCGTTCTGCCCGGACGGCCCATTCAGTCTTGGGAACGCCGAAGATATCGGCGTGGAAGCGGATATTTTCCATCACAGTCAGATCAGGGTAAAGCCCGAAGCGCTGGCTCATATAGCCGATCCGGGAACGGACCGGCTCCAGGTCATGGCAGGGACAACCCAGCACCGTAGCATCACCGCTGCCGGCATCCAGTACCCCGGTCAGCATCCGCAGGGTGGTGGTCTTGCCGGCGCCATCTGATCCGACCAGACCGAACAGCTCACCCTTGGGGATGCTAAGGTCAAGACCATCCACAGCGGTCAGTGCGCCAAAGCGTTTGGTGAGATTGGAGAGTTCAATAACATTCATCAAGACCAGTCCAGGCGATGTCAGAATTCAGATGATACCAAGGCGGTGAGGAGCAATCGACGCAGGCATAGTTAAGCGCTATGTCGAGGAGTTTTCGACGAACCAACGCCGGTAGCGCTGGATTATGGCATCGTAATCACCGCATCCACCGGCATGCCCGGCTTCAGTTCCTGCTTCGGATTGGCAATCGTGACCTTGATACGATAGACCAGCTTGACCCGTTCAGCCTCGGTCTGTACGTTGCGCGGGGTGAATTCGGCCTCGGAGGCTATGAAGCTGACCGTGCCCTGATAGGTGCGCCCCTTCCAGGTATCACTGCTGACGGAAACCTGCTGACCCAGCTTAATCTTGCCCAACTGGGGCTCCGGCAGGAAGGCCCGCACCCAGACCTCGTCGAGACGGGCCACAGTGATCACCGGGCTGCCGGCAGCCAGCAGCTCACCCGGCTCGGCATGTTTAGCAAGCACCGTACCGTTGAGCGGAGCGGCCAGCACCGCCTGGGACAAGCGGATATCGGCCAGTGAACGGGATGCCGTTGCCCCTTCCAGGCGGGCCCGGGCGGCCCGCACCGCGTCAGGCCGGGGACCGGCCTTGGCCAGCTGCAGGCGCTGTTCTGCCTCACGCACCGCCGCAGCGGCAGCATCCCTGACTGCCCGGGCAGCATCCAGCTCCTTGCGGGGAATCACCTCTTTCCTGAACAACACCTCGGCCCGGACAGCATCCTGGGCGGCCCGCTCTGATTCGGCCTTGAGCCGGGCAAGGGTGGCAGCAGTGGCGGCAATCTCCTCCTGGCGGCTACCGGCCCTCAGGTCGGCAAGCACAGCCTGAGCTGCCTGTTGATCAGCGGCACGGGCCAAACGCTCGTCCTTCAGCTCATCATCCTCCAGCCGGGCTACAACCTGACCGGCCCTGACCTGCTGCCCTTCATCCACCAACCGTTCTTTGAGACGGCCCGGCACCTTGAATGAAACCGCTACCGTGGTGGCCTCTATCGTGCCGGTTAGCCTGAGCCTCCCGTTGGCAGCCTGCGTACGGCGCATAACCGTTACAGCCAGCACTCCCAGCACCAAAACAGCAAGCAGACCAATCAGTACCTTTTTTTTCATCCTGCTACTCCCTTTTGACTTCATAGCGCGTGCATATCTGTTCATACCATAACAGCCGGCATGCTGCCAGACCTGTGCAGGCATGCACCACCCTCCATACACGCCGGCATCACAAAATTCTGCAGGAGAAACAGCAAAAAAAAGACTCCTGAAACGATCTTGTTTCAGGAGTCACGATGGTATTCTGACTTTCTGCTCAGATGTACTGAATACGGTCAGGCGTAGGTAGAGAATCCATAATCAGGACTTTTTACCGCTTGCGGTGCCTGCTTGGAATTATTCTGAATCATGGAAGCAATCTGATTCTGTGCATCAGCGTTCTGTTTGATCATTGATGCCGACAACGCCTGCTGGGTCTGAGACGACTTCATAAGACTGGCTGCACCTGCTATTGAACTAACGTCCATAATGCACCTCCTTCCTAGTGTTTTTATTATTTCACCAGAGCCTGAAGAATGCAAATATTTTTTGACTACTCTGGTGTAGTTACTTTTTAATGTGGCTTTTCAAGCGTAAATCTTCTGCTATACTTTTGTCCAACAAGCTGCCGCTACAAGGGAGGCACAAATGAAAATCGAGTGGTGGTACTGGTTACTGGCTGGCTTTATACTGATTGGACTTGAGTTGGTAATCCCCTCATTTACCATTATCTGGTTTGGGTTAGGCGCCCTGCTGGTCGGCATCCTGGTCGTATTACTTCCCTCATTACCCGACTGGTTGCAGGTACTGCTCTGGGCGCTGGCCTCGGTGGCCTTTACCGTGATGTGGTTCAAGTATCTCAAGCCCAAGGGAGACCGTACCCATGCTGGCCTTTCTAAGGAAGGGATCATCGGCGAGACCGGCATTATTATCAAGGGCACATCTGACAGCTACGCCAAAGGTAGGCTCAGATTCAGGATATCCATTCTGGGAGCGGATGAATGGGCCTGTTTTGCCGAAGAACCGCTGAATGTTGGTGATACAGTCATCGTTGAAGACATTGAAGGCCAAATTTTAAAAGTACGGAAGTTTTAGGAGGAAGAGATGCCAGCACTATTCGTTGTTGCAGTCCTGTTTATTGTTGTTGCCGCCACCATCTTTGCGGGAGTCAAAACGGTCCCACAGGGTCAGGAATGGGTGGTTGAGCGCCTTGGCAAGTTTCATAAGGCGTTAAAGCCGGGACTTAACTTTATTGTCCCCTACATCGACAATGTTTCCTACCGGGTCTCCACCAAAGGGGATGTACTCTCAATCGGCTCTCAGGAGGTCATCACCAAGGATAATGCCGTAATTATTACCAACGCCGTGGCCTTTAT
>Ga0074197_1001351_pt1 | contig 21228 bp, 18 predicted proteins | sample EPASupsiteSAE305_FD_64526 | JGI IMG/M metagenome (GOLD analysis project Ga0074197, IMG submission 64526) | Bioremediated contaminated groundwater microbial communities from EPA Superfund site, New Mexico - SAE3-05 reassembly with SPADES | ecosystem: Environmental > Aquatic > Deep subsurface >...
CGCGTCATCAGGGCCAGCGCCAGGGCGGCGTAAAAGAGCCCGGCGTCGCCGAGGAACAGGAATAGTCGTCTCCAACGGAATATAAGCATAGCCCTTTCCTGTGATAATTATACAACATCCCCGTGCGCCGCTCCCGTCAACCGGCGACTTGGATAAAATGGCCAAAAAATGTACCCTATTAATCACAGAAACTACCCGCCATGACATCTTTGCCTAAAATAAAGAACCGCCTCGGCATAGCGCTACTGTTCCTAGGGGACATCCTGGCGGTCCTGGCTATTTTCCACATTTCTGTGCTGCTCCGGAAATACGTGGCCCCGCAACTACTGCCCGACCTGCCGGCCTATAGCTACGCTTTCTCCAACTATCTCTGGGTATTCCCCGTCTGGACAGCCATCATGATCTACGAGGAAGGATATTCGAAACGATTCGCTGTGTGGGACGAAGTCAAGTTCCTATGGAAGTCCGCTTTTTTTTCAGCGGTGACCATCTTCACCATGCTGTTCGTGATGAAGCGCGGGCATGAATATTCGCGGGTACTCATAGTTACCATGTCCATTGCCGCCATGGTACTGCTGCCGCTCATCCGCCTTCGCCTCAAGCGCCTCCTGTACGCCCTCGGACTTATGCGCCGCAAAGTACTCATAATAGGTTCCGGGGAGACGGCCCTAAGCGCCTATACCGCCATAACCGGCGAGCCGAACCTGGGCTATGAAGTGGCCGGTTTCATAGACGATTCCCCGGCCTCCCCCTCGGCATGCGGTTTCCCGGTACGCCCGGGAATTGAGAAAGTGGAGCGCTACATAAAAAGCGCGGCCATCCACGACGTAGTGGTAGCCAAACCGGAACTGGAAAAAGCGGCCCTTACCCGCCTGATAAACCACATACAGCACAAGGCCGAGAACACGCTGTACATCCCTGACATAACAGGCATAGCCGTCTCCGGCACCGAACTCCGCCATTTTTTCCGGGAACAGACCATAATCATCGAGGTCAAGAACAACCTGGCCAACCCTCTGATCTACGCGGCCAAGCGGTTCGTAGACTACTCCGCCGGCCTGGCCATAACCATCATCTTCCTCCCTGTAATGCTGCTTATCTCCGCCGCCATCAAACTGGATTCCGCCGGCCCTGCCATATTGCGGCAAAAACGCATAGGCAAACGCGCCAGGGAGTTCTACTGCTACAAATTCCGTACCATGCGCCCCGACGCGGAAGAAGCCTTGAGGATCCTCCTGGAGAGCAATGCCGCTGCCAAAGAGGAGTATGAGAAGTACTGGAAGCTTACCGACGACCCCCGCATAACGCGGGTGGGCAGCTTCCTCCGGAAGACCTCCCTGGACGAGTTACCGCAGATCTTGAACGTAATACGGGGAGAAATGAGCCTCATAGGCCCGCGCCCGTACCTCCCCAGGGAATGGGACTACATAAAGGACGAAAGCCCGGTAATTCACGCGCTCCCCCCCGGCATCACCGGGCTCTGGCAGGTAAGCGGCAGGAACAACCAGGATTACAATTTCAGGATCACTATGGACAGCTGGTACGTTAAGAACTGGAGCCTGTGGCTGGATGTAATGATTTTCCTCAAAACAGCGGGCGTAGTGCTCAAGCGGGACGGCGCCCGTTAACCACGGAGAAGCGCCCCGATCCCTTCTATTATCTTAGCCCTGTTATACACGGTCTCCAGCAAGCGTTTAGAATTGGCCGAAAATTTCGTCAAACCGCTTCCTTTCAATTCATAAAATTTGCGGAACCCCGCTCCGATAGCTTCCAGGTCTTCGGGAGGCACGGAAAGACCCGTATTGGCCTCCCTGACCACCCGGGCCACTTCCCCTCCCATCACCGCAAAGATTGGCTTTGAAAAGGCCAGGTAAGCCTGGAATTTCGCCGGCACGGTTAGTGCCAGTACCGGCTGGTCGCACAAAGAAACTATCATTACGTCGCTGGCGTTGAAATAGGCTGGCATCTCCTCCTGCTTCTTACGCCCCCAGAAGACCACGCCGCTTATCCGCTCACGCGCGGTTATTTCCTTCAAGCGCTCCAGGTCGGAACCGTCCCCGACAATGTTCAACTGGATGTCCTGGCTGGCGGCGGAAGCCAGACCAAAACCACGAATAACGTTCTCCAGGTTCTGGAACTTCCCCACGTTGCCCGCGAAAGTAAAATTAAACTTGTCCGATAGTTTCAGCGTTTCCGCCCCCTCGCCCGGCACTACCGTGGGCCAGTTAGGAAAATGCGGCATGGGCTTACCCGGGACATACGGCGCTATACTCCCGGCGAAGCCTGCGCAGGAAACGGCTATCCTGTCGCAGTTGCGGTAGATAAAGCCCACCAGCACATCCAGGAACTTACGCATCAGCCAGGTTTTTTTGAAACCATACGCGTAGACCATATCCGGCCAGACGTCCTGCACCCAGATAACTACCGGTATCCCGAATAGTTTGCGCAGGAGCACGGCAGGGATGGCCTGAGTGAGCGGCCCGGTCTGATAGACAAAAACGCGGTCGTACCTGCGCCCAAGCAGCAGCGCCGCCAATGAGCCAGTGACGGCAAAACTCAAATAATTGAGGAGTTTAAAGAATAGAGAATCCCGGTAGCCGGTTACAGTAAAGATCCGGCGGATCCTTATCCCTTTCCAAGTCTCGGACTGAAACAACTTATTGGAATACCCTTTAAAAACCTTGCCGAAAGGATAGCTTGGCGCCTGGGTAAGCACGTCCACCTTAAAGTCACCATCCGCCCACTCGGCGGCCAGGTCGTTGATTATGAATTCTTCTGGATAGAAGCGTTCGGCAATTATGAGGACCTTAAGCTTCTCCGGCATGTGGCTAGGCGGTCTTGCGCCAGACGGTGCGGTTGATATAGTCAGTGTAGCTCAGGATTATGCGCAGGACTTTTTTTGAGACATTGTCCACGTCGTAATCCCCCACCAGGCGGAACTGCCGTTCTGCGGCTGAATGCTGGCTAACCACCACGTCCACGGATTCAAGCACGCGCTCGGAGTTCAAGCCGCACATTATAAGCGTCCCCTCATCCATGCCTTCGGGGCGCTCGTGCGCCTGGCGGATGGTAACCGCGGGAACGTTGAGGATAGTGGACTCCTCCGTAATGGTGCCGCTGTCGGACACCACGCAGAACGCGTTAAGTTGCAGCTTCACGTAATCGTAAAAACCCAACGGCTTCAGGAAGCTGATGCGCTTGTCCAACCCCTTCATCCCCAGCTCTTCCAGCTTCTTGCGGGTGCGGGGATGGGTGGAGACTATCACTGGCATATTGTATTTCTTGGCCAGCGCGTTCAGAGAGTTCAGCAGGTTCTTGAAGTTCTCCGGGCTGTCTATGTTCTCCTCCCGATGGGTGCTTACCACAAAATAGGCGCTTTCCTTGAGCTTCAGGCGCTTGAGCACGTCGGACTTGAGGATCTTGGGCATGTAATAGGCCAGCACCTCTTTCATGGGGGAGCCGGTCTTTATAACGGTCTCGGGGCGCAGGCCTTCGCTGAGCAGGTAGCGGCGGGCGTGCTCGGTAAGCGTCATGTTTATGTCGCTCAGGTGGTCCACCACCTTGCGGTTCAATTCCTCAGGCACTCGCTGGTCGAAGGAGCGGTTGCCCGCCTCCATGTGAAACACAGGGATCTTGCGGCGCTTGGCCGGCATCACAGACAGACAACTGTTGGTGTCGCCGTAGAGCAGGATGGCATCGGGCTTTTCCTTTTCCATCACCTCGTCGGCCTTGGCTATGATGTTGCCTATGGTAGCCGCCAGCGTGTCGCCCACGGAGTTGAGGAAATAGTCCGGCTTGCGGATGCCGAGTTCCTTGAAGAAGATCTCGTTGAGCTCGTAGTCGTAGTTCTGGCCGGTGTGCACTATCACGTGCTTCAGGTGCTTCTCCGCTTCGTGCATAACGCGGCTGAGCTTTATGATCTCGGGCCTGGTGCCCACTATCGTCATCAGTTTCAAAGGCATATGTTCTCCAGATATCTTTTCAGGGTCACTTCAGCTCGGAAGTCACTTCCGGCAGCTTCAAAAGCAGTTCCTTCACTTGTTTCACGTTCAGGCGCTGGGTATTGTGGGAGGTGTAATCCTCCAGCAGCGCCTCTTTCTTGTCGCCCTCGGTGAAATACTTGTTGTAGTTGAGATCCCGGCCGTCCATCCGCACCCTAAAGTAGTCGCCCATGTCGTCCGCGCGGCGCAGTTCCTCGGTAGTGGCCAGGGTTTCGTAGATCTTCTCGCCATGGCGTATGCCTATGGTCTTAACCGGCACGTCGGACTTAAAAAGTTCCTTCAGGGCCTGCGCCAGGTCCCCCACCGTGCAGGCGGGCGACTTCTTGATGAAGAGATTGCCCTGTTTGCCGTTCTTAAAAGCGAACAGTACCAGGCCTATGGCCTCGGGCAGCGGCAGCAGGAACCTCGTCATTTCCGCAGCCGTAACCGTTATCGGCTTACCTTCTTTGATCTGTTTGATGAACAGGGGTATTACAGAACCGCGCGAGCACATAACGTTGCCGTAGCGCACGCTGCATACTCTGGTATCCGTCTCCGAGAGGCCGCGGCAGGCAGCCTGGGCCACTTTTTCCATAAGGGCCTTGGTCATGCCCATGGCGTTCACGGGCATAACGGCCTTATCTGTGCCCAGGCACACCACGCTTTCAACCTTGTGCTGTATGCCGGACTCCACCACATTATGGCTGCCCACTATATTAGTCAGAACCGCCTGCATGGGGAAGAATTCGCAGGACGGCACCTGCTTGAGGGCTGCGGCGTGAAAAACCAGGTCAACCCCTTCCATGGCATTGTCCACGCTGTCGCGGTCGCGCACGTCGCCTATGTAAAACTTAACCCGGGGGTTGTTCAGGTGGATACGCATGTGCTCCTGCTTCAGCTCGTCCCGGCTGAAGATGCGCACTTCCTTAAAATCCTTGTCTATGATGGTCTTCAGGAGTTCGTGTCCGAACGAGCCCGTGCCCCCGGTTATCAGAATGGTTTTGTTCTTGAGGTTAGGCATAGTTTCCTTAGCGCCAGGAGCCGTAAGGCGTCCTATCCGCGGCCATTTCGGCCATCAGCTGCTTCCACGGCGGGCATACAAAGCCCGCGGCTTTCTCAAAACGCTCCCCCCTGAGGTCGCGCTTCATTTCAAAGCCTTCCTCCGGGGTTATCTCAACGTCCAGTTTATACGCCTCGTTCATCAGCTGCAGCAGGGCGTACTTGGAGACCGTTTCGCTTGAGACATGGTACAGGCCGTTCAGGCCCGGGTGCTTCTCTATCAGATCGCCCACAAGTTCGGCCAGTTTATTGGTGGTAAGCCCGGTGAACAGGGCTTTGGTAAACCCTTTTATCTTCTTGCCCTTCTGCGCCAGGAACCACTCCAGCAGTTCCGTGCCGCCAAAGATCTCCCGGCCTATGAAAGAAGAGCGCAGCGTCAGCGCGAACGGGGCGGATACGTCCCCAAGCGCTTTGGTAACACCATAAAGATCCCGGGCGTCCGGTGCGTCCTCTTCCGTATACGCGCCCTTCTTGCCGTCATAAACGCAGACCGTGCTAAAATGGATCAGCCTCGCGCCGTTGCGTGCGCACCACTCCGCCAGCCGGTGCGGCAGAAGGGCGTTTATGGAGATAGCGGAATTCTTGTCCAGCGCCTCTTTGCTGCGCAGCGTTACCCCGGCGCAGTTCACTATCACGGAGGGTTTAACCTCGTCCAGCACGGCGTTGAGGCGGGTAAAATCCCTGAGATCCAGCCCATCCACCACATTAGGGCTATCAAAAAGCCCGCATTTGGCGTAGAAAGACCGGTTTTTACGTATGGAAACGAAGGTGTCAGGAAAACGTCCTGGCAGCACCTGCCAAAGCTTGTGTCCCAGCGTGCCCCCGCCGCCAAGTATCAACAACCTGTTTTTATCTTTTTTAGACATTCAGAAACCCGCAAAACCGCCTGCCTCCGGCGTAAAGCCATACAATGATAATAACAAATTTTAGCTATGCAGGACAGTGTCCGGAAGGCGCACTAAACCGCAAAATACCGCGTCCTAAAGGGTGGGAAGACAACGAATTACTGGCAAAGCAACATCACCACATCTTTTCCAGGTCGTTTTTGGAGAAGACGTGGTCACGGAATGTAAAATAGGACGGGCCGTAAAGTGCCTTGGATGAGGCGGGGTGTTTTTTCGTAAACATCCGAAAAATAACAGACAATGGCGTCAGCACCAGAAAGTAGACCAACCCGAGTATCAGCCGGGTATTGAACGTCCCCAGCAGTTCGGCGAACCTCATCCAGAGCGAGGCCAGGCGGGAAGCTAGCGCTTTTGAAAAAAGCCCCAGCAGCAACAAACCAGCCGCCAGGTAAACAAAGGCGGGGTAGTGGGTAACAAAGTGGAACACCAACGATGCCGCGGCCAGGACCGCAATGGTCTCAAGGTCTTTCTCTCGTGTCTTCTGTTCGGGCATAAGATCTAAAAAAGAGTATAAATGAACGGCGCAACCGCGCTGCCTGAAGAAAAAACTATCAGCGCGCCTATAAGCAGAATCACGAAAATAACGGGAAAGAGCAACCATTTCTTTCTTTCTCTCATGAACGCCCACAGGTCTTTAATAACGTCGAACATGGTTCTCTCCCCTCTCTCTCAGTCTAAAGCGTACTTCTGCCGCCACATCTCCGCCCCAACGGTGGGCTGTCGCTTCTTATCGAAAACAAGGTCGCCTATCACAAGATAATCCATTTCCGTGCTCATAAAGCACTTATATGAGTCTTCCGGGGTACAGACAATAGGCTCACCACGCACATTAAAGCTGGTATTTACGACTATCCCGTAACCGGTGCGCTTCTTGAACGCGCTAATGAGCGCGTGATACCTGGGATTAGTATCGGAGTGGACTGTCTGAACCCGCGCGGAATAATCCAGGTGCGTGATAGCTTGCAGGTCTGAACGAAGATGGTAAAGCCTCTCTTTCAAAGGAAGCGCATGGTAATTCGCGGGCAGCGCTTTGCGGCGCCCCTCTTTGACATAGTCTATAAGGAGCATATAGGGAGACGCGTAGCCCTTCTCAAAACACTCCTTTGCGTCCTCCACCAGCACAGAAGGGGCGAAAGGCCGAAAACTCTCCCTGTACTTTATCTTCAGGTTGAGCTTCTTCTGCATTTCCGGATTTCTGGCGTCTCCAAGGATACTGCGGTTGCCGAGGGCCCTGGGCCCCCACTCTTCGCGTCCTTGATGCCAACCAACCACCGCACCGGTATCAAGCAACTCAGCCACCCTCTCATACAAGGCGGTCTCGGGCAACTTCTCAAACACGGCCTCATATTTTCTAGCCATCACCTCGGCGTCTAACTGTGAATACTCCGGCCCCATGTAGGCCCCGCGCATTTTGTCGGTTCTCTCATCCGCATGTCTGGGCTGGTCGAAGTAGATATGATGGGCGGCCAAGGCGGCCCCCAAGGCTCCGCCGGCGTCGCCAGCGGCAGGTTGGATCCAAACATCCTCAAAAATATTCTCCCGCAGGATCTTGCCGTTAGCCACGCAGTTCAGCGATACGCCACCCGCCATGCACAACTTTCTGGCCCCTGTAAGGCGCTTGGCCTCAACGGCAAGTTTAAGAACGATATCTTCCGTGACATCCTGTATCGCCAGGGCCATGTCGCAGTATTCCTGGTTGACCTCGGTTTCTTCACCACGCCGGGGAATACCAAAAAGCTTCGTCCATCTATCCTCACGGACCATTTTCAGGCCGGCGGCGTAATCGAAATAATCCTGGTTAAGGAAGATAGACCCATCGGCATGGACATCCAGCAATTCGGAGCAGATCAGGTCTTTCATCTTCTTTACCCTGGAAGAGGCCGGATCGCCGTACGGGGCAAGCCCCATCAGTTTGTATTCCCCGGAATTGACCTTGAACCCGGTGTAATAGGTGAAAGCGGAATAAAGCAGACCCAAGGAATGCGGGAATTTCTGCTCTCGCAGTATCCGAATCTCTTTGCCGTTGCCATGGGCTATAACGCCCGTGGCCCACTCCCCTACCCCGTCTATCGTAAGAATGGCGGCCTCTTTGAAAGGTGAGGGATAAAACGCGCTGGCCGCATGCGAAAGATGGTGCTCGGGGAAGAGAACTTTAAGCTTGGCCGGATCGAAGGGCCCCAATCTTGAGAGTTCGTCTTTTATTACTTTTTTCAAAAGGAGTTTCTCTTTCACCCACACTGGGATGGCGGAAAGGAACTGTGAAAGTCCCGCGGGAGCGAAAGCGTAATGGGTTTCCAGCAGACGCTCGAACTTCAGCAGCGGCTTTTCATAGAACACCACCGCGTCCAGATCAGAGAGGGTCAGCGCTTTGCCTCCCGAATAGCTGGCACCGTGCGCAAGACAGGCTTTTACCGCGTTATCAGGAAAGGAAGAGTCCTGCTTTTTGCGCGTCAACCGCTCTTCCTGAACTCCGAACACCATCTCTCCGTCGACCACCAAGGCCGCCGCAGAATCATGATAGAAAGCTGAAATCCCCAGTATTATTTTAGCCATACGTTCAGCAGGACGACATACATTTTACAATTTTCACCTCGCGAGATGCTGAAGGATACCGCGGGCCACTAAGGCATGCCCAGCGGCGTTCCAATGCACGTCCCCGGGGATGAAATATGCTTCCACTATTTTGGAGGCGGAGGTCTTGTTTATGAAATACGGGAAGAGGTCAATGAACCCTATCCCCCGTTTACTAGCAAAATCCCGCCAGAAAACCACCTGTTTTGAATTCAGCCTGTGCCCAAGAACCTGAACCGGCCACGGGTAAACACCTATATCCAGCTTTACCCCGTGTCGGGAGCAAAGTTCGGCCAGCTTTGCCATTTGCAGGGATGCTTCCGCCAACCCTGTTTTACCCCATTTTCGATAAAGCCCGTCATCTGCATCCCAGTTGCTACGCTCTTCCTGCAAAAGAGCGTCAGTCGGCCAGATGGCGCGCCGGGGAGCCATGAGGTCGGCAGCACGATCACGCTTTTTGGCGAAATACGAGTACATGAGCGAGCGTGTCTTTAAAAAATTGTCAATGCGCCATTTGGGCCGATACTCCTCAGTAGAGACGAAGTCTTTCTTATATATTACCTCGTCCTGTATATCGGAAATATCCACCATTACCAGGACTCGATCTATCTTCAGATGGTCCTTTTCCAGAAGTTTCTTAAGTTTCAGATGGTAGATTACCGGAGAGTAGCTGGAAACCGCCCCATTTAGAACCTCCACCCCGGGATAAAGGCGTTTGTCCATGATCCCGGAGAAAGTCAGCTCATACGGCAAGCCTATTCCTTCGGAGAAAGAATCCCCCAGGATGAGGAGTCTCTGAACCCCAGGGGCAGGAAAGGTGGAAACTTTACGTGTGGACGCAGCCTTGAATCCAAGTGAGTTTGTAATTATGCGGTACTGCGCGGTGCCCCACTTTATTTTCAGGCTGACCCGTTTTTTTAGAGCGTGGTGCAGGTATAGGTCTTCCACTCCGGAAACCTGCTCTTTTGGCCCCAAAACCCTGCCCATGTAATAGATACCGGGCATTTCCGGACTACCGTCCTTCAACTCAAGGAAGTGCCCGCATAAAAAATCAGAAAATATGACAAAAATCAAAAACAATACGGCTATTGTTTTAGCAGGGTTTCGCTCGAAGATGCTGGTCCGCTTTGTCATTTGGTGGATTTGGTACGACTAAAGACCTGAAGCGTGCTTTCAACGGCCTTCTCCCAGGAAAAAGCCGTGCCTCTTTCCAGAGAAAACGCTGCTTTGGACTTCCGTTTTTCAGGGTCTAAGGAGATAGCATTAAAAAGCGCCAATTCCAAAGCAGAACAATCTCCAGCCTTATAGTATTCAGCGGCCCCCCCCAGAATCTCAGGAAGGCAGGCGCTTTCAGCAGATACCAACGCGCAGCCATGCGACAGCGCCTCCAAAGCGACAAAGCAGAAAGACTCCATGCGGCTGGTAAGCGCGAAAGCCGCGCAGTTAGCATAGCACCAGGAAAGTTCCGCTTCAGGGAGATTCCCCAGCCAGGCGACATCATTCGAAAGCCCTAACTTTTCCGCGGTCTTTTTCAGCCCGGAGAGATATTTTTCCGTAGCGGGCCTTGCCCCCCCGGCGATAGCAAGTTTAACCCCGGGGCGTTTCTCCTTTATCCCCGGCAGCGCACACAACAGATCTTCTATCCCTCTATAAAACTCCATGGACCCGGCCGTAAGAATGAACTCCTGACCGGGAAAAGGGAATCCTGCTGGAGGGAGGACGTCCGGAACCGGGGCATTATGTCCATAATGCACGGCGGAGATCTTTTCGGCGGGAATTCCTTCGCTTTTAGCGAGGAAATGCTTTACGTATTGTGTGGGCACTATGACCTGGGCTGCGCGCCGCAAAGCCACCCGCGTTTCGTAGCGCCTGGCCATCCCTATCAGGACCTCTTTCAGGCCGGCCCCGGTCTTTACATGGGCCAAAGGGGCCATATTCTGCAGCATAACCACTACAGGCAGGTCCCTGTAATTTATATAGCGCTCGACCGGGATAAAGAGCAGGTCCGGGGAAAATGCGTCCAGCGCCGCACGCAATCCGGAGTCGGGAATATGGCGGAAGGGGCGAAAGGGCTCGCACACCGCGTAGGACACTTTTGGGATGGGAGGGAGCCAGGTTTGAACAGCCATAGAAGCCGGGGCAGCGCAGAGGACTGCCTCCACCTCAGGAGCGGCTGCCAGCAAAGGCAGCATGTTCTGCAGATATTTTTTATGGCCGCCGCTTATCCCTCCCCCAGTCAGGTTGAGTATCGCGACTTTCATTCGTGGTTCTCAACAGCAGCCGGGGCAGGCCCTGCCGCCCTGGCAGCGGATCCAAGCCCCGCCACCAACCCGAGCGCTATCCAGAATACGCGCTCGTTTATATAATCACAGGTCAGTATCCACGCGCAAACTGAGATCAGCCCGGCGGCAAAAGGAAACACCCGGGTGTCCCCGCGGATAATTCCGCGGAATACCACGACTGCCACCAAAGCCAGCAGGAATAAAGCCGGGATTATGCCAGCCTCTACCGCAAAATACAAGTAGGAATTATGCGGGATTTGTCTCGGGTTGGGGTCGAACCTGGAATTATCACCAGAATAAAAAGTGGGGAAATATTTTTCGTAGAGATCGGGGAACTTCGACACACCAATGCCCCAAAGCGGTGACCCTTGTATCCCGCCTACCGCTACTCCCCAAGCTTTTGCCCTGGTATTAACCGATGCGTCGGTCACAACTGCTTCAGCTGGTTTTGAGGCAAAATTACCGATGAAAGCCAACTTCTGGTCGATATTTGCCACGCCAGGATGCGGTAGCAAACGGAAAAGGACCACGAAACAAAAAATCGCAAAGACGCCTTTAAGGACCCGTTTTCCAGCAGCGGATCCGGACATGAATGCGCGTATGGCAACTACGGATATTCCCGCCGCAAGCCCAAGCCAGGCTCCGCGGCTGAGGGTGTAAAACACTCCCCCCGCCCCCAGACCGAGCGAGCAAAGCACCAACGAATCCTTCCAGCCTGCTTCCGGAACTCCATTCGGAACAGAATACCTCCCCAGCAGAACCGTAATCATCCAGGCCAGCATTCCCCCAGCCAGAATATGGGTATTGGCGAACCCCCAGGCTTGGCAGGACTTGCCGAAATTGGTTTCGCCCAAAAAACCCGCCACATAAAAACCGCCAGCGAAATTTACCTGCAGGAGCATAAGCAGTCCGGATGCCGCCAACAGGAGACCTAGGCCGAAATAGAACCTTCTCTGAGGCAATACGGGCGCGACCAGACGCACGAACAGGAAAGAAATGAAAGAGACCATGTAGGCCTGGACACCGGGTCGAGAAAAGTCGGCGTAATGGACCACAACCGAAGAGAATAGGAACAACGCTACTAACCCGTAAAAAACGACCAAGTCGGGAGCGAACCACCCGCCCGTTGTGGCAACGGCCTTTCGCAAATTCGGAAGCAATAAAACAAAACCTGCCCCGAGAGCCAAAGTGTGAAAACTTACAGGCAAATCCCATGGCTTGTATGGGACAAGGAAATACAACACAAAGTACAGGAGCAGAAAAATGGGCACAAGGCGCTCGGAGGATATCTCCGGAATTTTAGGAATGTCCTTCAGCATATTAATGTTCAGCAACCGCTAACCGATTATATAAAATTCTCATCACGGCACTTCGGATAAGCGACATCGCAAGAAAACTCTACCCATTATAGCGAGCCCGGAACACCGCTTCTTTGAGTCTCCCTGTCAGCGGCAGAAGAGCGAACAGGAGAACGGCATACCCATAGGCGAGGACCTTGATATGCGTGCCGCATTTCAGGGCGTGAGCCAGGTTTGAGGGGCTGAACAATCCGCGCAGCAGAGGGAAAGCCTCGCGCCGCTTAGACTCCAGCACCAGGTTAAAAGCTCTGTTGATGTTATCCTTGAGCACCAGCATTGAATAATTCAGACGCTCCGTTGGCCCGAGAATAGCCGCGCCAGGGCCTTGGATATAGGCGTCAAAAACCTTGAACATCCCGTGAGGGGCGGTCTTGGCCCTGGCCGCCTTATAGCTGTAACTGCTGACCGAGCCCACACGGTAGCGCAATAATGGCGCCCTGAGTATGCCTATCTTGTGGCGCTGCAGGATACGCAGCCAAACGTCGGCGTCCGAAGAATGGCCGAAGCCCCCCGCATCCCACTTCCGGATCTCGTCCCTGTAAACGGATGTTCTCGCCATGGCGGAAGGGCAGAAAAGGAAATTGCCGTACTTGAGCATGGCCCTGAAAATATCCGAAAAAGCATAGGCCTCCTTCCCCAGGCTTTCGAGTTCTGGCGGAAACTTGTGCCGCAGGATGACCTTCCCCGCCTCGTCGATGTTAACCGCCATGGAGAACACCGCACCGGCCGCCCGGTTGCGCTCCAGGAAAGCCACGGATTCCGCCACGATAGTCGGCTCATAAAGGTCGTCCGAATGGTAGATGGCAGTATACTCGCCGGCAGCCAGCTGCAGGCAGCGCGTGAAATTCCCCTCCCCCCCCACGTTCTCGCTATGCGGCAGCACCTCGACCCTCTGGTCTCCGGCCGCGAACTTGCGGGCGACGGCCACAGTGGCGGCGGTGGACGCATTATCTACTATCAACACTGACAGGTTGGTGTAGGTTTGGGCGAGTATCGAGGCCAGCGTTTCAGGCAATGTCGCCGCGGCGTTAAACGTGGGAACGCAGATGCGTACCAGCGGGCCGACGGGCATGGTCACAGCGCACCGCCTTGCGGCCGTTTTGAATACAGAAAATACTGTGCGATTCCCATATAGCCGCCAAAAAGCGCCAGCACCAGGATGGAAACGACCACGTCCCCATTGGAGTTCTTGATCAGAAGGGCCAGGGGGAAGGGGATGGAGAGCAAAAGCGCCAGGCGCAGCCCTTTGCGGCCCAAAGCGAAGGGCATTACCTTCCGCATGCTCAGGAACATGGACAAGAGAGTTGTCGCGCCCCCGAGCAGGAGCGCGGCCGGAACATAGTATGGGACCGGCCCATACTTGGCAGCGAGGGAGACTCCGGCCGCGGTGACAAGCCCGCCGTAGATATAAGGTTTAGGCAGGGTTTCCGTACGCATTTCGGAATGGGCGACATTAGAGAGAAGATTGGCAGTAACGCGCGAAAACTCCACCCAGGCCCCGAACACCGCAAAACCCCAGGCGGAACGGAACTTCGGGTCTACCAGCAAGTTGACAAGATGCCAGGCCAGAAAAGAGACAAAAATAGCCGTCATCAGATAGAACGGGAGTATCATGCCTGCCATCTTATTCCATGCGGCCCTACGCCGGTCCTGGTCTGCGCCGGAGATCTCGCTGTAAAAAAGCGGGTAATATATCTGTTGGGCCAGGGATTCACCTGCGGACGCCACAGCCGCGGCTATCCCCAAACCAACCGCCATCATGCCCAGGAACTCCAGCCCCAGGTAACGCTCTACTATGAGGCGATAGGATTGGTTCTGTACCCACATGAAGGCCGACGTTATCAGGAGCGGGAGCGCGAACCTGGCCACCCCTTTCAGGTCGGGGTTTCGCAGAGAGCGCCAGACGAAACCGGGATCCACCCCGTACTTCAACCTCGACAGCAGATACCACAGGGCGACCGCGGCCAGGAGGAAATAACCGGCTATCTGCCCGGATATCCACATTTCCGCGGAAGGCCGGACGACCTTGGCCAGTCCCGCCGAGAAAACGACGGCGGCCAGCAGGGTGCCGGTGGTAAAGACCACAAAACTGAACCGGTGATGCAGCATGTTCAAAGCCGGGATTACGGTCGAATTCCATGTCCCGCACAGAATATAGCCAAAAGCCAGAACACACAGACTGAAAGTTGGTATTTCAGATCCCACCCCGAATACCCGCTGCGCGAGGAAAAGTAACGGGAAGGCGGACACAGAAACCAGGACCACGTAGACACTGTAGGAGGCGAAGTAGTTAAGGAGGTTGAGTTCCTGGTGCCAGGAATGGAGCCGGCGGTTCATGTACAGGCCGACAGGGCTTAAGAATACCAGGGTAAAGTAGGAGGTCAGGGAGAGGATGAGATAGACATTCCCCACTTCCGCCCCGGAAAGCAGGTGCGTCATCAGGCGCATGGAGGCCAGCGCCACCAGTATCTGGAGCGCCCGCCCGACGCCGATCACCAGGAAGTTTCGCGTCATTTATGGAACAGGGCCATCCTCAGTTTGCGCAGACGCGGCAGGACCTTTTTCGAAGTTTCCACCGGGTGAAGGAATTCCAGGAGGATGCGCTTCACCCACTGACGCCACGGCTGACAAGCCAGGGTTATCTTAGTCACCATCCGCTCCAGTTCCTCCTCGCTATGCTCCAGAGTAAAGAACGGGACATCCTTATCTGTGAGCCAATAACTGTCGTCTATGCGTCCATGGGCCCGCAGGACCTCGTAGACCTCGGTATTCGGATATACCCAGAGGCGGGCTACTCCCGCGAACTCAAAGTATTTAATTTTCTGCAGGGTCTTTATCAGATCTATCGTCTCGTTAACGGTATCCTCGGTCTCGCCGGGGAATCCAACCATCAGGTAAGTGGCTATCGCTATCTTCCTGTCTTTGAGCATTTTAAACGTGTTGATGACATCGGCCCTGGTAATACTCTTGTGGATCGCATGCAGAAGCTTGTCGCTGCCGGTTTCCAGACCGAACCCGATCCCGACGAACCCCGCCTGCTCCATGACTTCAAAAAGCTCCACGCTGGCGGGCTTTATTCTGGCCGAGCAGAGGAACTTCATTTTTATCCCGCGGCGGATTATCTCGCGGCAAATCGCTATCGCCCTCGGCTGGTCCAGTGTAAAAGTGTCGTCCGATATCTGTATTGTCTTGATCTGTTTGAATGTATCGGCGATATGGGCTATTTCATCCACCACGCTATCGACAGAACGGCGGCGGAAGCGGCGCTTAGAGATGGTATGAAGACAGCAAAAGCTGCATTTGAAAGGGCAGCCCCTGGTGGTCAGGATGCAGGCCATTTCCGTATTGGGCCCGATAAAGAGCCCGTGCTTCGGGAAAGGTAGCTCATCAAGCCCCTTGTCCGGTATCAAATCCCGCTGGGGCCCGGTAATCACCCGGCCGCCGCGCCTGAACGCTATTCCTTTGACCGCATCCACGGAAGCGCCCGCAGAAAGGGTGGCAAGGAGGTCTATTATAGTGTGTTCGCCTTCGCCTATCACCACGTAGTCCGCCCCATAATGTTCCAGGACTTGCCCGTAATAGATGCTGGCGTGCACCCCCCCGGCTATTACTGGGATGGAGGGTTTTATCTTCCTTGCGATCTCAATCGCGCGGCGGCAGCCCACCCTGTTCATGGTAAAGACCTGAACCAGGAAGAAGTCGGGGTCCATGGCACGTAACTTTTCTTCTATCTCCTTTTCCGAAATCTCCATCGCGACGTTATTGTAATTGAAGGTCTCCACTGAATATCCCGTCTTTTCCATGACGGCGTGAAGATACGCCAGCCCCAGGCTTGAGGAGTTCTCCTGTGAATTAACCTGCACATTGCCCTGCAGGCTGGGGCTTACCATGAGCACTTTTTTCATAAAGACTCCGATTCAGGACCGTTGCCGGCCTCCAGGTAGATGGGAGACAATAGTCCCCACATAAGCCTCATTGGAAAAAAGGAAACCCTTTTCACCTTTAAGGAAAACTTCTATGGCTTTAAGGCGCAGCGCATGATCTTCTTCGGAAATGCCCTTCAAATACGCGTATAGCGCCCCATAATCCGGGAAACGGCGTTTATCCACGAAACACTCGGCGGGGATGTGGTCCAGGACGTTCGGTGCGCCCCAGTAAACCGGCACGCACCCAGCGAAGAACGCGTCGAATATCTTCTCGCTGATATACCCGGTAAAATCCCTGGCGTTCTCGTAACAAATGCAGTACTTGTACCTCTCAAGGACAGGGCGCTTCTGCCCAACCTCGCCTCTGTAAGAGGGGAACGGCCTGGCCAGCAGCTTCTTAAGGAAGCGGAGGCGGTTCAGGGCCCTTACCGGACGGCAGCCTTGGAACACATATTCAGTCCAACCGCGGCCGTAAAGGTCGAAATCTTCCGGATGGTTATGCTCGAACCAGCGGATGGCATCCGCTCGCGCGGAGTAAAGTTCCATGGGGTGATCCACCCTGTGATTCCCGGCGATAACGGTGCAGAACCTGTCTTTCTTGAGCGCGTCGAAGGCCAGCGCCTCGGGGAAGAGGTTGGGATTATTGAATTTGAAGTAACGGGAATTGTCCACCAGACTGTCGTTCCAAGTAAAAACAAGGTCGAACTGGGCGTGATTACGAACATCCCAGTTATGCGGCATGATCATGGCGTTTTCCTGAAGCATGACCCACTTCTGCGTTTTCCCGGACCAGTCCCCCAGGAGCCGGTCGAGCGGCGAGAAAGGAATATCCAGGAACAGGACTACTTCGGGGACGATGCCCTTGGCCCAGCAGACGTCCTGGGTATGACAATCCCACCCTAGCATAGAGAGTTCAGAGCGCAACAGGCGGAAAGGCGACCACCTGTCGTCCACATCTATCTTGTTATCGACGGTAAAAAGGGCGTCATTATCATAAGGGCGTCCGACCCATATCGCCATGTTCCTCTGGTGCATAATCCTCTAATATACCTTTCAGGCCCTCGCCAGACTGCGCCGGCGCAAGAACCGCTGGTATCCTCCGTAAAGCCTGGAATAAAACCCGGGGAAACTTCGCTGGAGCTGGCCGGCAAAGATACTCAGTAAGATCTTCCTGTTTTTTGGCATTAGGAGGACCCGGGTTATGACACCCGGCATGCTCAGGAAATGATTGATGAACCCCTTGAAAGTAAAAATTCTGAGGAAGGAAAGGTTGACCATGAGCCTTTCCTCCAACCGGATGAGCCCCTGCAAATCGTGCTCCACGGTAAAATATGGGACCGGCTTGTCCGTAAGCCAGAAAGAGTCGTCTATCTTCCCCGCAGCTTTCATGACAGAGTAAACTTCCGTTCCCGGATAGACGAACAGCTTTCCCACCCCGGCGATCCAGTTATAATGTATCCGCTGGGTTTCGCGCACCAAGGCGATAGTCTCGTCTATTGTCTCAAGCGTCTCCCCGGGGAATCCGCACATCAGGAACGTAGTAATGTCGAAATCAAAAGGCCTCAATGCGTTGAAGAGATCCAGGACGTCCTGCCGGGTTATTTTTTTATGGATAGCGTCCAGCAGCTTTGGCGAACCAGTTTCAAGCCCGAACATTATCTTGGTGAACCCAGCTTTACGCATCCAGAGGAACATCTCTTCTGAAATGGGCTTCACGCGGGCGCTGCAGACAAAATCTACCCCCAGGTCCGCCTCCGCCAGCTGCTTGCACATTTTTATGATCCGCTGGTTATCCAGAAGGAGAGTGTCGTCGTGGAATTGGATCTCCTTTAGTTGCGGGTAACGCGCCTTAAGCTCCTTTATTTCTTGTACCACCTTTTCCACCGACCTGGCCCGGTAGCGCCGGCGGCTGACGGCCTTCAGGCAACAGAAGCTGCAATCGAAAGGACACCCTCGGGAAGCCACCATGTGGGCGATATCGCGAGCAGGCTCGCTTTCGAAGAAAACCTCGTGGCTGGGAAATGGAAGGCTATCCAGATCGGTAATGAGCTCCCTTTCCCCTGTTATGACCGGGCCGCGGCCATCAGAGTAGCAGATTCCTTTAACCTCACGGAGCTGCCTCCCCCCCTGGAAGGACTCCAACAGTTCCAGGAGCGTTTCTTCCCCCTCACCAATAACGGCAACCACGTACGGGAAGCGCTCTACTATCTGGGCGGCCATTATGGAGGCATGCACCCCTCCAACCACTATCCTGACATCGGGGTTCAACGCGCGCAGTTTTTCGATAGCCGCGAAAGTGGAAATGCGGTTCATGCTGAATATCTGGAATCCCACGACTTCCGGGCGCATTTCATCCAGTTCGCGGAAAAAATTTTCATCCGAATATGAATAATCGAAATTATTGTAAAAAAGGAGCCTGGCAGTATGGCCTGCCCGCTGAAGGACGGCATGAAGATACGCAAGGCCTATGGGGTAGGCCGCGTTCCGGAAATTGTCGCTCCGGGTAGCCGGTTCTATGGCAAGACTGGCAAGTAGAACTTTCATTTCTGATATATCCGCGTTACGCCACGCGCGCAATCCTCAATACCTGGCCCTAGAGATACGGTCCCTGGCCTTCGGCGGCAACGGCAGGAAAGTCAGGAGGAAAGTAGCGATCCCCATAAAAAGGACCTTTAACCTGAGCCCCGACGAAGCCGCCTTAACCAAGACTTCCCGGGAGAACAACGGCGAAAGCAGACGCCTGGCCGCCACCGAGTCCCCCAGTGAAAAAGAATTAAAGGCACGGTTAACATCATCCTTAAGGAGCAGGAACTCGTAGTTCGCCCTATCCTCGGCCACCAGCCGGCCCGAATATTTATCGATGTAGTGGGCCAGGACTTTAAATAAGTCATGGCGGCCTGTTTTGGCCCTCAGATGATTATAACTGAAGCTCTCCTTAGCCATCCTGTAACCAAGCAATGGGGCGTCGATAATTCCCACCGGATAGCGCTCAGCTATCCTCAACCAGAGGTCCAGATCCAAACTAGTCCCGGCCATCTCCTGCCTGAGTTCGTGTATGCAGTTCTCGTAGACTTCCGTGCGGACCAGCGGAGACGGCGTGAACAAAAAATTACCGTTGCGGAGTATGGAACGAAAAAGTTCCCAGAAATCCAGCCCCACAGCCGCCTTTAGCCGCAGTTCTTGCGGCAGATTGAAGATCTTGCCGCGGACCCCGTTGGAATCTATCGCGGCGGCCATGGAGAACACCGCCCCCGTTCCAGGATTGCGCTCGAGGAAATCTACCTCACGCTCTATCATTTGAGGGCTGTAAATATCGTCCGCGTGGAATATCGCGGTATACTTTCCCGCTGCGAGTCGTATGCACCGCATAAGATTGGGCACGGCACCAATATTAGTGCCGCTTTTCAATACCTTGACCCTCGGATCGGCGGCGGCCCTGACTTCCGCGATCTCCAGTGTCCCATCGTCAGAGCAATTGTCCACCACCAGGACCTCTATGTCGCGGTAAGTCTGGGTCAGTATGGAATCTAGCGCGGCCGGGAAAGTAGGCGCCGCGTTGTATACCGGCACGCAGATCCTGACCAGCGGAGCAAGTCCTGGACTATTCATAAAAGCGCTATACCGGCCCCCATAACCGGGAGAAAACCTCCTGAAACCGGTGGGAGTAGGTATGCTCGGCGGCCGCCCTGCGATGGCCCCGGGCGGCCACGTCCCGCCGCTCCTGTTCGTTAGCCAGGTAATATCCTATCTGAAGGGCGCAATCCTCAGGTGTGGAATAAACCGCCACTTCACGGCCCACGTCGAGATATCTCTCAAGGCCGGGAACATAGTTGGTCAGCTGAAACCCGCCGAACAGGGGTATCTCGAAATTCCTGGCCTTGATCTGTTCCGCGAACTTGGGTGACCGCAGGAATCTGGCAAAATTCAGCGGAGATCCCAGCACGAACCGGACATCCCTGTTCAGGCTGTTGGACAGGTTGAGGTTCACCCGGCTTTCCCTGAATATGCGCGCCATCTCCTCGAAAGAAACCTTCCCGTTAGGCCAGCCCGGCCCGAAACAAGCGACTTTCACTCCCCGCCGCTCCAGCATTTTCACGAACCAGTCACGCGCCTTGTTATAGCCGCCCACAAAAGAAACGTCGAAACTATACTTTCCCTCCGGCGGCAGCGGGCCCTTGAGGCCACCTACCGGCTGCCCGGCCCATTGGGTAAGTATCGGGTCAATTCCCAACCGCCGATAGCGCTCCACGCTGAAAGGATCTGTGGTAAGCACCTTGGTGAAATGAGGAGAAAGCTTTGAAGAAAAACTGTCGAACCGCCAGGTATCGTCTCCGAACCACGCACAGGTGGTCCACCGCGCTTTCAGGGCTTCCAGCGTCGGTACGTCTAGCTGTTCCGTGTAAGGGTTGAAGAATATCAGGTCCGGCCGGGATCTCTCCGCTGCTTCCAGCAGCTTCGCTCTCAGGCGCGGAAGGTCGGCGATATACTCGTCGTACCAGAAACCTTCGGTGCGCTCCACTAGCCCCGAAATAGAGTCGAAAAAAGCCGTCTTTTCTCCGCCGAAGCCCTTCTTGGGATCGCAATACTCCCACTGCATCAGGACGGTAAGTACCTTCTTATTCCATTTAGGCGCCATTTTTTTAATATTTCCGCAGGCAGCTCTTGAGCATGTCCATGTCAGCCCCGGTCAGCTCCGGGTAATTACCGAAATAGAACCCGCACTCATGCAGGAACTCCGCCCCCTTCAGGTCGAATTTCCCGCCCACGTACTTGTTGTAAAATGGCTGGCGCTGCATATTGCCCGCTATTATGGGCCGTATCTCCACCCCGTCTCCGGAGAATTGCTCTATATACTTGCTGCGCAATTCCTTGGTCTTGCAGATCACAGGGAAGGCGAAGTTGGAGACAAAGGACAAATGCCCCGTCTCAAGCGGGAGCAGATCGGAATTATTCCTGACCTCGTCCGCCAGCGCACGGTAATTCTCCTGGCGCTTCTCGCAATTGGCCTCTAGGTAGCGCAGCTGCGTCAGCCCCAGGAACCCGGTTATCTCGGTCGGCCGCAGGTTGAATCCAAGGTCGTAAAAGGTATACTTTGCTTCGAACTCGCTCTTAACACCGTATTTTTCCCTAAGCCGCAGACCCGCTGC
>Ga0074197_1001352_pt1 | contig 21223 bp, 16 predicted proteins | sample EPASupsiteSAE305_FD_64526 | JGI IMG/M metagenome (GOLD analysis project Ga0074197, IMG submission 64526) | Bioremediated contaminated groundwater microbial communities from EPA Superfund site, New Mexico - SAE3-05 reassembly with SPADES | ecosystem: Environmental > Aquatic > Deep subsurface >...
GCTTACCGTTTCCCTCCCGGATAAGCTCAAGGGCAGGGCCGACACCCTGCGGATTACGCCGAAGATTGCTGAACTGCTGACAGGAAAACTGGATCTGGGCAAGGTTGAGCTGAACCGACCGGATATTACCCTTGAACTGGCGGAACCACAGCCAGCCGGGAGTCAGGGTATTTCCTTTACGCCACTGCTTTCCGTTTTACCGGCTCTCCATTTGAACCTTATCGATGGGCGTTTTTCGGTTGCCGCCGGCACCCGAAATTTTGCCGGCGAGCATCTGGATCTCACCCTGAATGGTGGAATTGAGAATGGTCGCTCGGGCAGCGCCACGCTGAAGATGGCTCTTGCCGAGCTTGTCATCCGCTCGGGTGAGCGCAGGGAAATAATCAAGGGTGTGCGGCTGAAGGGAAACATCCGTGCGGAGGAGGGCAGCCTCACCTGCCGGCTTGACCACCTGGTGGTGACCAAACCGGCCCTCACCCTTGTCGGCGATCTGGCCAGGGTACCGGGTGTCGAGGATATAACCCTCAGTCTTTCCGGCACGGATATCGATGTCGAGGCAACCCGCAAGACCGCCCTGGCGCTGGCTGGTGACATCGCCCCTGTCACTGAAATTTTCACTTATCTGGCCGGCGGCACGGTTCCGCGAATCCAATTCAGTTCCCGGGGAAAAAGCATCTCCGAGCTCGGCGATCTCAAGAACTTTCGCATCGAAGGGCAGCTGCGGAATGGAGCGGTCTCGATTCCCGAGATCGAAATGAATCTCACCGAGGTCAACGGTAACGTGTCGATTGTAGAGGGAATATTGACCGGTACGGGTCTTCTCGCCCGACTGGCGGATTCTACCGGGCATTCCGGCAGGCTCAAGCTAGGGCTTGCCAAAGAGAATGATCTCTTTCAATTGGAGCTGATGCTGAACGCCGACCTGGGTCAAGTGCAGCGCATTGTAAAACGTATCGTCCCCCGATCGGGATTTGTCGGGGAGCTCGATCGCGTTACCCGCCTGAAAGGGACAGGGGCCGGAAAACTCCTTCTTGGTGACAGCCTGGCCGATATGAGCGCCAGGATTGAGAATGCGGAGATGAACCTCTCCTTCGACTATCAGAGGGTGCCGTATCCGATCAGCATCACCAGGGGCACTGTCAACCTGACCCGGGGTCGGGTCGAACTGCGCGGGGCGAGTGCGACTGTCGGGAAATCCGAGGTTTCAGGCCTTGGCCTTACAGCCGATTGGGCGAAGAATGGACATCTCGAAATCAGCGCGCAACGCTCCGGGCTGTCTCTGGACGAGCTCTATCCCTGGTTGAACTCGATGAAAGAGGTCCAAGTCTTCCTTAAGGATTTCAAGGAGATTTCCGGGCGCCTGGAGCTGAGTTCCGCAAGTTTTACCGGAGATGCGGGCGCACCGCAGCAATGGAACTACACGGCTGCAGGCTCGGTAAACGGATTGAATTTCAAGGTCAACGATTTTCCAGGATCAATCAAGCTGGCCAAAGGCAATTTTAAACTCGACCGCACCCAATTGAACGTGCAGGGCGTTGCGGCTGAAGGCCTTGACGCCAATCTTACTCTGAACGGTACGCTTACCGGCTTATCCTCTCAATCCGGGCAGAAAGTGGATGTAACCGTCGACGGCGCCATGGGCCGGGATTCGGTTGCCTGGCTGCAGGATACATTCCAATTGCCGAAGGCGTACGCAATCCGGACACCGGCGATGCTCAAAGGTGTCCGGATTGCGGGGCAACCCAAAAAGGCGATGCTGATTTCCGGCGGAGTTGCCGTCAAGGAGGGTCCGCAGGTGGGCCTGGATATACGGTACCGGCCGGAAGAGCTGAAGGGGGAGAAGCTGACCGTCAAAGACCCGTATTCAGAAGCGGGTCTGACCTTTTTGTCCGGGCCCGATGGCTTGGGCTTGAGCTTCATGGGTCGCCTGAGCTCCGAGACGCTTGCAGGCTTGTTTGTGGACCCGAAGTGGGGCAGGGGCCGCCTGGAGGGTGATTTTTCGGTTAACCTGCCCAAAAAAACGAAAACCAAGGCTTCGGCCAAGGGGCGTCTGAAAGGAACCGACCTCCTCATCCCTCTGGCCTCGGGCGACGAGGTGTCGATCGGGCAAGTTCTGCTGGAGGCAAAGGGTTCCGGGGTAAAAGCCGATGCCACCACCTTTTCCTGGCGGGACTTTACCTGGAGCCCGCTGGTTGCGATGATCAACTTTGAGCAGGATACGTTCACAATCCAGGTGGATCAGGCCGCGCTGTGCGGGATTGACTCGCCGGGGGTGGTGCATATTACCGGAAAGGACTACGATCTCGACCTTACCCTGCAAGGAAAGGATCTCGATGTCGGCACCAGCTATTCCTGTCTTACCCGGGGAAGAGTCGAGATGACCGGTACGATGGAAATCTCCAGCCGCATCAAGGCCAAAGGTGAGATGGGTGAGCTCATCGGTAAGCTTGCGGGACCACTTACCCTGACCTTCAGGGAAGGGGTGATCAAGCAGAATAGAATACTGTCCACCTTGCTGGAAGTGCTCAATGTCACTGAGATCGTGAAAGGCCGGCTCCCCAATATGGCCACTACCGGCTTCGAGTATACGATCATAACGGTGGAGGGCCAGTTCAGTAAGGGGAAGCTGCTCGTGGACAGGCTCTTCGTGGATGGGGAGACCCTCGATATCCTCGGTTTTGGTGAAATCGACCTTGAGAGGGAAACGGTCAACCTTGAATTGCTGGCGGCGCCATTCAAGACGGTGGACACCATTATCAAGTATCTGCCGGGGATCAACTACCTGATGGGGGGCAGCCTGGTGGTCATTCCGGTCAGCGTGAAAGGAGATCTGGCAAATCCGACGGTGAATGTTATGTCCCCCTCTTCAGTCAGCAAAGGTTTGCTGAACCTCGGAGCGCGGGCCCTTAAGCTCCCCTATAAAATGATGGAATCAATTATCATGGGGGGAAAAGCGGCGGGAGAAGCGGTTTTTTGAAATAGACGGGTCGGAAAAACCGAGGTTGAACAAGGGCAGGTCAAGACCGGAAGAATTCTCGTTCGATTTCCGCCTGGAACTATTCGGTAAGCCCACCTGCCCGCATATTTTCCGGGCAGGTGGGCTGAAAAGCAGCAGGGGATAATCAGGCGGCCGAAGTCGAATCCCGGCGGTCTTCTTGCTGTTATAACATCTGAAGTGCCTTTATCCGATCCTCAAGGGGCGGGTGACTTCTGAAGAGGACTGCCATGCCGCCCGCTTTGGGCCTGATTCCAAAAGCCGCAACCTGATCGGGCAGATGGGAAGGCTCCTGATTTGCCTGCAGTCGGCGCAGGGCGCTTATCATTTTTTCCTTGCCGGTCAGATACGCCCCTCCCCGATCTGCTGTGTACTCCCTCTTCCGTGAAAACCACATGGCGATAATCGAGGCAAACAACCCCAGGACGATCTCCAGCACGATAGTTACCGCCATGTAGCCAAAGAAACCGAGCCCCCCGCCTTCTTCATCGCTGCTTAAGAAATTGCTGATGATGTTGGCGGCAAGACGCGACAGCAGGATCACAAAGGTGTTCAAAACCCCTTGGATCAGCGCCATGGTCACCATGTCGCCGCAGGCCACATGGGTGATCTCATGGGCCAGCACCGCTTCGACCTCATCCCTTGCCATGTTCTGCAGCAGCCCGGTGGAGACGGCCACCAGGGCCTCGTTTTTGTTCATTCCCGTGGCAAAGGCATTCAGGTCGGGAGAATCGTAGATCGCCACTTCCGGCATCCCGATCTCAGCCTTCTCGGCCATCCGGCGAACGGTATCCTGCAGCCACTGTTCGGTGGGGTTGCTGGGATGGACAATAACCTGCGCACCGGTCGATTTTTTGGCGATCCATTTCGACATGGCCAGTGAAATAAAGGAGCCGCCCATGCCAAATATCGCCGCCATCACCAATAGTCCCGAGGTGGTGCGAGAATCAACCCCGAGAATGCTCATCACAATACCGAGCAAAACAATGACGGCCATGTTGGTTGCGAGAAACAACACGATTCTAAACACGATTAATCCTCCATTAATGATTGATTATTCAGGTTCTCTTGTCTTGATACAGAAGGACCTCGGGGAGAGGACCCATTGTAGAGCCGAGAGATTCTACAGCTTGAATAATTGTTTTTCATTCCTCGATTTTTTTGATCAATTTTACCGGCGCGATGGCTTTGTGGCGGTGTATCTTGATGTTGAGCAGTTCAACCAGGAATGAGAAAGCCATCGCAAAATAGATGTAGCCTTTGGGAACATGGACATCAAACCCTTCAGCCACCAGAGTAAAACCGATCAACATCAGAAATGAAAGGGCCAGAATCTTGATGGTGGGATGGGAATCAACAAACACCCCGATCGGTTTGGCCGCGAACAGCATAACCATGACCGCGCCGATAATGGCGATAACCATGACGGAAACATGCTGTACCAACCCCACTGCGGTAATCACCGAATCCAATGAGAACACGATATCAAGTAAGGTTATCTGCATAATGGTGGCATAGAATCCGTACCCTCCCCGTGTTCGCTCTCTGTCGCCGACGGATTCCAAACTGCCGTGAATTTCATGGGTGGCCTTGGCCAGAAGGAAAAGCCCGCCCCCTATTAGGACCAGGTCTCGGCCTGAAATTTCCTGCCTGAACAGGGTGAACCAGGGGTCCACCAGCCCGATAATCCAAGCCAGACTGAAGAGCAGGGCCAACCGGGAGACCATCGCAAAGCCAATCCCCAAAGATCTGGCCAGGTCACGCTGCTCCGTCGGCAGCCTGCCCACGAGAATGGTAATGAAAATGATATTGTCGATGCCAAGAACGATTTCGAGCGCAAGCAGCGTGGTCAGCGCCACCCAGGACTCGGGCATGAGGATCCATTCAAACATCGTTTACCCCTGAGAATGTACGGCATGAGGAAAGTTTGATCCCCTGATTCGGAATAGGAGGACGAGTTCTTTAACAAAGTCTTGCACTTTGAAGCTTTCGGAATGTGTCTGGTTGTACCATTTTCTTACAGTTTCGATGAGCCAGTGCGGCAGGGCCTTGCCATCAATCAAATGATAGTGATGATGATAGCCTTCCTTCAAATATTCCCACCTTTTATCATTTCCTGGTTTCAGGTATTCGGAGACATCGATAATTTTAGCTCTGCCTTGATGAAGAAGAATATTCTTGAGATGGATATCTCTTGGGTTCAGTCCTTGTTCAAAGGCGTATCTTCTTGCATTATCGACATCGTGGATGACCTGCTCCGGAATATGAACGCCTTTGAGCAGGCAATCGTACAGAGTGAGCCCTTCTTCGTAACTGATAACCAGGAAATTCGACCCATTGCCGTAATAAAGAGGATAATACTCCGAGTGTCCGAGTTTCAAATAAACATCGGTCTCTACTGCAATCTTGTCAATTTTTTCATTGCTGAAAACTTTAAAAGCATAGCTGGGATTATCGATAAAACGAAAAACAGCCGCATCGGTTCCAACACCTACACACTCGAAGGCATCGGAGTTTTTCTTTACAGTAACAAGTTCGTTTTCTCCATTTGAGGTGATTTTTACTTTATCGAGTTCTTTTTCTGCAATTTTCCAGTCCATTTCATCGCCTCGTCTGTTGCATCTGTAACTTTTTATTGGCTAAAGCAGGCAGACTTTATGTTGTTGTAATTTTCGGCAAGGGGTTTTTCAAGCCAAACTTCGACATTCATAAAGCTTTTTGCTGTATTCCAACAGCCGGCATTTGCAAGGGCCGGCAGGTTTTTGATCTCGGTTTCGAGATTCAAGATCTTTTCCTGTACGACAGGGTTTGTTCCCATGTTTGCAACGCCCCTGAAGGCCGCAATTCCTCCCCATACCACGAGGGCGCCGATCATCAGGAAACCGGCAAGGGCCACCCCCAGAAAGATTTTGAATTTTCGTTTCAACTGACGGTTGGCTGTAATCTCTTTCAGTGATTCCGATAGAATGATGTTTTTCATACTGAGTTTCCTCTTTTGGCTTAGGATATTGTCCGATGCTGAGAACTTCTCGCATCCCGGTTCTGCGCTGATTCCGAGGCAAAAAAAAGACCTTTACCCAGGCAGACTTGCCTAAATAAAGGTCTTGTTTACAGGATATCTGTTCTGGCCCCGGGTCTTGCGACCGTATTGACGGAATCCAGGTCAGCCATTTCTCCAGCTGATAACTACTCCCCTTTGTGTGGAACAAACTAATTACTGAAGAGGGCCTTTGTCAAGAGAGTTTCGGCAACTAAAGATCCGGCGAAAATTCTCCGCCGGATCCGAAGGCACACGGTTTCACATGGAGTTTGAGCCGTTGTGATCGTTATTTTCACCTGGCCGAATTGCTGACAACGGTCCGGGCAAGATCGTTCAAGGCAAAATGGTGCAGTGGAAGGACCGAATACCAGTACAACCTGCCCAGAATACCCCGGGGCAGGAAATGAGCCGTCTGGACGAGCTGGTCAGATTGGACATCAAACTCCAGCCACCCCTCCCCCGGCAATTTCATTTGGGCATAGAGCAGCAGCCTTTTTCCCGGTTTGATATCGGCAACTTTCCAAAAATCAAGGGCATCACCGACGCGCAGTTCCCGGTTTAACCGCCGCCCCCGATTAAGTCCGCAACCACCGGCAAGCTTGTCTATAATTCCTCGAATTTCCCAGAGAAAATGATACTTAGCCCAACCGTTGGCGCCGCCGATGGCACAGGCGGATTGAAAGACCTCCTCCTGACGTTCTCCATTTTGAAAAGAAACAGTCCGCACATCCCTTAAGATCGCCCCTGCGGGATTATCGAAATCCTTTATGTCGCAAGCCTGCCCGCCGGTGCTGTCGCACCACCGACTGAGCACTTGATTATGCGCAAGTTCCCGTATTGCTCCTGCAACCGCCTGCTTGAACGAAAGAGGCTGTATCTGCGGATACAACTTTACCGCGTTATCGTTCTGCAGCACGGTTTCACTCTTAAGCCCTTCAACGAGGGCGGAAGCGAGCTTGTAGGGGATAGGGGTGAAGAGGATCAACCAGTAGGACGACAGGCGAGGCGAGAGCACGGGAACGGGAAAAAGGTATCTTTTCAGTCCCATGACTGTTGCTGCCTGCTGCATCATTTCCTGAAAGCTGAGTTCTTCGCTGCCTATATCGACCACGAGGTTGCCCTGGTGCCGGAGTTCCATGGAGGCCTGCAGATACGAAAGCACATCCTCAACGGCGATGGGCTGCGTACGGCTCCGCACCCAGCGGGGAGTTATCATCGCCGGCAGCTTCTGGCAGAGATGGCGGATAATTTCAAAACTGGAACTGCCGGAACCGATGATCACTCCCGCGCGTAACCAGATCGTCTCAATGCAGTCGGGTTTTGCCGAGAGAATTTCCCCTGTCTCGATTCGGCTCAGGAGATGCTCGCTGGCACTCTCCCGTACGCCGAGACCGCCGAGATAGATGATCCGCCGTACCCCGGCCTCTATGCAGGCATCTCTGAAATTCTCGGCACTGACGCGATCCAGGTTCCGGTAATCGTCCGTGGTCCCCATGGAATGGATGAGGTAAAACGCCGTATCGACCCCTGTCAGGGCTGCGGCAAGAGCTTCCTTGTCGAAGGTCGATCCCTCCCGGATCTCAGCCAGGTCACTGATTGAGGCCTGGACCTTGTTCCTGTTCCGCACCAATACGCGGACTTTCAACGCGGAGGTTCCAAGCAGACGGTGTGTCAGCCGCCTGCCGATATAACCGGTGGCGCCGGTCACCAGTACGGTTTTGGTATTTACGGTATCAGGCATGATTGTGAAGTTTCAACTCGGTTGGGTGAGGTTGAGATACGGCTGTTTCCTGGTAGGCGGGGGATCGATAACACCGGTTCAATTCTCTAAAAAATCATAATTCGTGGATATTCCTCCCTCATTTTTTCCCAGAATCCACCGCTCCAGTCCATGACCACTGCCAGAGACCAGTCTTGGGGCGTAGCTTCCACAACGGCGGCCACGATCTTTCTGCCATTACCTTTCTTGAACGAGACGATGGAGAAAAACTGGACGGTTTTAAAAGCAGGATCAACAAGCAATTCCACACCGACAAGGTCAGTTCTGCCGGTTTCAATGAGGGGGTCTTTTTTTCCGTCATTGCCCAGCAGATTGGAGGCGCAGAGCCTGTCATTATAGATTTTGATAAATCGCAGAAGGGGGACATTGGAGAGGTTCTCGGCAAGTTCGAGGAACACCGGATGTATCGCTTTGATTTTGACATTGGTGGCATGGAAGACCCTGTCACCGTCTATGATCGATTTTTTTGATGAGATTTTCATGCGTTCAGCCTGGAATATTCCATGTTGAGGATTCAAATGGTTGATGATCTAGCAAAAAATTGGCGCAGCGAGAAGTCTCTGGGATAATTGTGAGAGATTTATCGTCGCTGTGTTCCTCGAAATGAACAGAATTGACTTTTTGCGAAGCCATCAAGTTTCCAGTGCCTCTCGAACCTTGGCGGCCATTTGTTGGACGGAAAACGGCTTCTGGAGAAAACACACCCCTGCATCCAGCACGCCGTGATGAGCAATGACATTGGCCGTATATCCGGACATGAAGAGACGCTTAATGTTTGGGTAGAGGGACAATATGTTTTTCGCGAGATCCCTGCCGTTCATCTCAGGCATGACCACGTCAGTCATGAGGAGGTCGATTTCTCCGGTGTTTTCCCTCGCCAGCCGAATCGCTTCTCCCGGTGTTCTTGCGCTCAACACGGAATAGCCCTGACTGTCGAGCATCAGCATGATCATTTCCAGTATTGCCGGTTCGTCCTCGACCAACAGGACCGTTTTGTGCGCCTGGGCAAGCCGCACCTCCTGCTTTTCTGCTGACACCTGTTCGACTGCCTTACTTGCGAACCGCGGTAAATAAATGGTGAATGACGTTCCCTGACCAGGTTCGCTGTACAACTGGATAAAGCCGTGGTTCTGCTTGACCGCGCCGTAGACCGTGGCCAGACCGAGACCGGTGCCCTCGCCGATAGCCTTGGTTGTAAAAAAAGGTTCGAAAATGTGGCTCTGGGTTTCTTTATCCATGCCGCATCCGTTGTCACGCACCGTCAGCCGCACATACTCCCCGGGTTGAAGGTCCGGGTGATCGACGCAGTAGGCATTGTCGAAGGTGCTGTTTCCTGTCTCAATGGTGATGCTGCCGACGTCGGTGATGGCTCCTCGGGCGTTGAGGCATAAATTGGCGAGGATCTGGTCAATTTGAGCGGGGTCCACACAGACGGGCCAGAGATTGTTTTCCGGCTGCCAATTCAATTGAATGTCCTCGCCGATGAGTCGTCGCAGCATTTTGAGCATCCCGTCCACGGTCTCGTTTAAATTGAGTACCTTGGGGGAAACAGTCTGTTTGCGCGCAAAAGCCAGGAGCTGCTGGGTAATATCAGCGGAGCGCTGGGCGGCCTTGCGGATCTCTTCAAGATTGTGGAAGAGTAGGTGGGACGGGTCCAATTTGTTTTGGGCAAGCTCCGCATACCCAAGGATGACTCCGAGCATATTGTTGAAATCATGGGCCACACCGCCGGCCAGGCGCCCGATTGATTCCATTTTTTGCGCCTGCATCAGTTGTTCCTGGAGGTGAATCTTCTCTCTTTCAGTCTGCTTGCGCTCCGTAATGTCTCTGATGACCTCAATAGCACCGGTACGTGTGCCATATCCATCATAGAGTGGGGCGGCCACGCCGAAAAGGTACGCGCCGCTGCCGTCATTCAGGGCCTGGATAAAGGTTTCAGCATAGATTTTTTCACCCGATTGCCTCACATGGGTATAAGACTGCTCAATCTCTTTTTCGGAGATATCGAGGAGATCTACCAAGATCGGCCGAGGTTCTCCATAGAAGGGTACGGCATAGGCATAGCCTCCTTTACCGATCAATTCATCCCTCTTGACCCCCGTCATCCCCTCGGCGGCACGGTTCCAGGCAACGATTCGCTTATCAGTGTCGATGACAAAGGTGGCATCCGGCAGGAAGTCGATGATATCGATCAAATACTGGCGCTCCGCCAGCAACTCCTTCTCTACCCGCTTGTGATCGGTGATATCCGCCAACAGGGCTAAAATATAATCCACGGAACCATCAGGGCGTCGCACACAGCCAACCGAGAGATGTGTGTAGATCACCGCTCCATCCTTTCGGATGAACCGTTTCTCCAGGGAATATTCGTCAATCTCGCCGGACAGGAGACGATCGAACTGAGCCACATCCATGGCGAGGTCTTCAGGGTGTGTTATCTCCGCCCAAGTCCGGCGGAACAGTTCCTCGGGCGAATAACCAAGCATCTGGCTTAATTTGTCGTTAACTTTCAGCCATCCTTTTTCCAGCGAGGTGATTGCCATGCCGACAATCTGCCGCTCGAAAAAAAGGCGCATGCGTTCCTCGTTTGCCCGCAACGCTTCTTCTGTTTGCTTGCGCTCGGTGATGTCCCGGAATATCCCCTCAATGCCAAGAATTTGCCCGTCCTGGCTGTAATAGTAGCTGGTGGTGGTCGAAACAACTACGGGCGAACCGTCCTTGCGCTTGAGGAGGACTTCAAAGTCGCGGACAACACCCTCTCGCTTCAGTATCTCCAGCATCTCGGGACGTTTTTCCGGATGCATCCAAAAAGAGGCATTAGGCTGCCCGATCATTTCTTGAGAAGAACCGTAACCCAGCAATCTCACCCCGGAAGGGCTGACGAAGATGAGGGTGCCTTGAGCGTCTGTTCTGTAGAAAGTGTCCTCGATATTCTCGATGATGCCCCGATAACGGGATTCGCTCTCCCGCAGCTGCTCCTCACTGATTTTCAGCTCGCCGGTGTGTTTTTCCACCGCTTTTTTGAGCGAACGATTCCAGAAGAACAGAGTAAGAATGAGAAGACAGAGGGCTCCGATTCCAACGATAAAATATTTGACCGGAGCAGAGCTCAGGAGAGGCGCGCCATACCATTTTTCCTCAATCTGCCGCAGTTCTTTGGCTGATATCAAGGCAAAACCCGCTTGAATCTCCTTCAATAATGCCGTATCTCCTTTTTTGACGGCCCGGTGAAACTCGCCGACATTAAGAGGAGCAGATTCTTTGTAATGATCCTGGATCCCGTATTTATAGAGAAAATAGAGAGCCGGAGGTTTATCGATGACAAAGACGTTGACTTTATGCTCTTTGGCAGCGCGGACGATGGCCTCGTACCCCTTGAAAAACATGAGATTTTCTATCCCATGACTTCGTAGGAGATCGATCGCGGCATCGCCTTCCTTGACGGCCACGACAAAACCCTTCAGGGAGTTGACATCGGTTATTCCACTGATTTCATTTTTAAAAAATACCGGAACCTCAATGCGGGCATAGGGCCTGCTGAAATCCAGCCAACTTAAACGTTCCTCGGTTTTGAAAACGGTGTCGATGACATCAAATTCGCCGGCTTTCATGCCCTTGAGAGCACTGGTCCAATCCATAACCGTAATTTCGACCCGAATGCCGGTCTTCTTTTGCCAAAGACGCCATTGATCGACAAGAATTCCCTGATGGATGCCGTTGTTATCCAGAAATACGTAGGGCGGATAATTATTATCCATTACCACCCTGAGCGTTGGAGAGGGCGTATTTTCCAGGCCGGCGGAATGGGCGGTCAAGCTTTGAATAAGAACCAGTGACAAGAGGAAGAGAAAAGGAATGAAACGGTGCATCAATGAACTATTCCGTCCGGAATTTTGATTCATGAATTATTTTTCCCGTCAAAGATGAATCGGATCAAGAAGTACTCCCCCTTTCACAGGGTTCCGCTGTTGGAGAAACGGGATTTGAACTCTCACCGTGTGCTGTTGAAAAATTACAGACTATACAACTCCCTGAGGTGTCAAGTGAAAATGGAAAGCATGTCAGGGGAGTGGAAAGACCGGTCGGAAATCCTTGCTCCCCTGCCCGTCGCGCATGAACACAGGGTTGCTGCTTGGGATTGACCGGGTGCACCGCTCTCGGATCAGTTATGGCGTTTTATCCGGGACAATGTAATATCCAGTATTTATAGTGTAATCCACGACTTATTAAAAATTGGAAAACAGCCGTGAGTCATTTCGAGTGCAGCGAGAAATCTTTGGGATAGGCGAGAGATTTCTCGTCGCTGTGCTCCTCGATAGGACAAAAATCGACGTTTTATGAGACCATCAAAATTAACCAGGGGAATTTATGGGATATATAGACGATTCGCTTTCCGATGGCGAGAAAGTACACGAGCGCTTCAGGCTGCACTGGATAGCCCAACTACCGATGATTATGTGGATTATATTGGCTCTCCCCACTTTTGGGGCAACGCTGCTTTTGGCTCTGTGGGAATGGTTGAAATTGCGCAGCATTGAGCTTGGGGTTACCAACCGCCGCCTCATTTTCAAAAAGGGGATAATCAGCAGGAAAACAGAAGAGATGAAATTGTCCTCTGTTGAAACTGTCGAGATTATCCAAGGCGTTCTTGGGCGAATATTAGGGTTTGGCAATGTTAAGATCACCGGGCGAGGACTCAGCGATCTTGTTTTTCGGAACGTGGATGACCCGATGGAAGTAAAAAGAAGGATAGAAAGCGTTAATGTCAGCTGAAAAAAATCCTTTGCTGGATATTTCGAGGAAAACGAAGAGGCGCCACAAGGTATTCTGCTGATATTAAAATAAAATTTACCACCAACCCATGCACGGTATCATCTCGAACGAGCTTATTTGGGCCATTAAAGACCAGCTGCGGATCAACTGGGACGGCATCCATGGGGTCAGCCATTTAGCCAGGGTTTATGAGAATGGACTCCACCTGGCGGACTCTACCGCGTCCTGGCCGCGTCCGGCCTTGCTTTTCCGGGAAGGGCACGGTAGAAAGCGCCTTGGGGTGAGTGAAAAACGAGTGAAACCGGAGAACTGCCTGCCATGACGACCTTCAGATGGTTGCACCTGACAGACCTTCATTTTGGTATGCACGACCAGGCGTCGCTTTGGCCGAACATGGAAGAGATTTTCCTTCAAGACCTGGACTTTCTCCGTAAGCAGGTGGGCTCTGGGATATGGTCCTTTTCAACGGAGATCTCACCCAGAGTGGCGGAAAGTCCGAGTTCGATGAATTCGACCAGTTGCTGCGGCGGTTTTGGGACCGATTTAAAGAGTGGGGATTCACCCCGGAATTTTAAATCCGCAAGCACATCTTCGGCCCCCAGCATCCGGCCACCCGGCGCTCCGAAACATTGCTGGCAGGTATCAGGCGACCGGGATTTCGCACTGGCGCCGTCGGGAAGAGCGCGGGCAAAAGGAAAAAAGGAAAAGGCGGAAGATAATTCGCACACCGTGGGACAATGAACATCCCCAGGTCCCGCCCGGATAAATAGGAGGTGGGGTCACGTCTTGAAAAAGCAATATGTTTTCTTCCGCAGGGAAACATTCCGGGGAACTTATGGATTTCTGATCCGACGACTACTTTGGGACTTTAGGCAAGTTCATATAACTCCTGTTTCCCTTGATTGGGAAAATACGATCAATATTTTTGTAGGAATAAATAATGTGCGACTTATGTTCAAAGCACGGTGATGGCGCAATCTGGTACAAGAACGCCAAAAACTACGCTAATGACTTGATGGCTGATCTACGGCGACGGCAATATATCCAGAACTTCCTTGAATCGACCATTGGTGAGGGGATCTCCGGCCTGGGTCGTCTTGAAACTATCTTTGGTAAGAAAAAAAAGCTGCCGGACCGTCTAGTAAAGGCGATGGTGGAAAAAGCCAAGGAAGAACATTTTGGTCAAGTGGTGCCAATCGAAGATGTTCGCACCATCATCGAAAAGGCGGCAACCGTGGTTCGCATGCCCTGCGCCTGCCGGTGGGCAGCAGACAAAAAAGAGAAACGTTGCTGTTATTCCGTGAGTTATTCGGCCGAAACCTGGCACCAAGGCCTTGACATGGGATATTTCGGCAAGACCGCTGATGAGGGTTTCGAGATCCTGAGCGGAGCGGAAGCGGTCGCCCAGATGGAGCGTCTTGAAAAGGAAGGGGCGATCCATACGATATGGACCATGATCACTCCCTTTATTGGTGCGATCTGCAACTGCACGACCCAGGAGTGTCTCGGCCTGCGCACCCTGGCTATGGACGTCGGAACTTTGTCCAGGGGTGAATATGTGGCCACGGTAAACAGAGCCCTGTGCAACGGTTGCGGTTTCTGTGCGGAATCCTGCCAGTTCAACGCCATATCCAGCCAGGTAGGAGATAACGGCGATGCCGTTGCCATGGTAACTCCGGAAAAATGCTACGGGTGCGGCCTCTGTCGCAGTCATTGTCCGCAAGGGGCAATAGCATTGATCTGAGACGCAGCATATATTTTTTGGTTGGCTTTTCCTGAGCCGGGATGATTCAGGGGAAAGTTGGCGCCCAAACCCCTGTGAGCCCGAGTGCTTCTATCAAATCTCGTTGACCAAAATAGTCTCCCTCCGGCTCCGGGGCGCATCCGGGAACCGCCTATTTTACCGCAAATTTTGCCTTGATCTCAGCTCATACCCCGTACCTTTACCGGCTCTGTTCATGCAGCTGCAGCAGGGTGGGACGGGGTCCCTTCTGGCATTCCCAACTCCTCGGTATTCAGTCCAAACATTGACATCGGTATATCACCCCTTAATTTTTCAAGCAGGACTCCCGCTTAATTATGCTGGCAACCAACTGGAAGCATTGTCGTATGTTACGAGTGACTTTTGCGAACACTGCCAATCCGGCACTGATTTTCAGCAAACAGCTTGGATGATAATCTCGCTACAGGAAGAGGAGGATTAACCATGATGTATACATGTCAGAACTGCGGCTATACCGCAGATAATTCCAGCAGCCTCTGCAATCCAACCGAAATAATCGAGGATAACCTTTGCGGTATCTCCGAAGACATGGTTTGCGAGGATAAACTAGCGTCCATGAAATACTCATGTGACGCATGCGGTAAACTGTCGGCAGATGCCGAACTTCTATGCGATCCGAATGTGATCAGTTAATATCACGCAAAACCAACGAGTTGCATGTTGGTCCCCCCGGAGTGCAAAAGGACATCTGTCTTTCATGGCTGCCTTCGCAAATAGGATGAAGTTGATTTTGATTGGTTGGATACTTTTTCAGTAATGCGCGATGCGCTGGGGACGGGAAGACGTGTTAAAAGATCTGAGGAGGGCACCTTAAAAAGGCTCTACTTATACTAGAGCGCGGAGGTTGTATTATGAAAGGGAGAATACGAGGGAAAAAGAGGGAATTAAGAAACAGAAGCGTCCCGATGAACGATCCCGGTCGAAGTCAATATATTGTGGAAGCGATGAGGTTAGGTCGTTGCCCTGATTGCCAGGGAAAATTGATTGACTCATACAGTCCTGAATTAATCGATTTTATGGAAGAAGGAATGAAAGCTCTGGAATGCCCAAAATGCAATTGGCAAGGTATCTTCGACGTTTCCGGAGGATTGACACAATTGAAGGTATAAGTTTCCAGCACTGAGGTGGCCGACATCACTGGAACAGGCGGTTGACCCGACCGGAAGCGGTAGGCAGGTACTTTTGCCTGCATTGACAGCGCCTTTGTTTACCTTACTTTTTTAGCAAGAGGTAAGGAAAGCATCTGAATTGTGTTGAAAGTAATTCGGCAGCAATGCCGGGAGGTTACAAATTATGCCTGAACTGAGATGCCCCGAGTGTGGAAATGAGTTATTACCGTCAAAGCTTCAAGACGCGGTGGATCCATGTGTCTGCCAAAAATGTGGCAGAAATGTCTATGCGTGGTCAAAAGCAGAGGTTCGGACTAGGTGTTCCAAATGCGGCAAGGAGAACAAAGCGACCGTAATGAGATAAGTTTCCGCCTATTCGCATGGCCTGCGAGTATCAAACAGATACGCTGTCTGTGCTGAGAAAGCAGGCCTCTTTTGTGTAAAACCCGCGGAAACCATTTAACAGAGGAAAGGGGGTAGGCAAAAAGAGGAGGAATATCATGAAAACGATGACAGTCAGAGAAGTCAGCCACGGCAGGAAAACAAAAATAAGCGCCAAGACAACATACCAAACAACTTCCGGAGAGTGGGTAGCCGAGGTGGATGGAACGGAATTCCGCCAAGCCTGTTCTTATGTGTGCCAAGGCGTTAGGGATTGCGCCTGCGAAGATTTGCAGATACAAGCGGACCTGGATGATGACGGAAAAGAATACAGGGTGTTGAGCAATTAACCGCTTGGATGCGAATTGAGATGGAAGAATGGCAGGGCTTACGCCACGACCACAAAATCTGCTGCTGTGATGTTCGGTCTGGTCGTGAAGGGGGCAACTGGATGGCCCGTTTTATTGGTGGACAATATACAAAATATATTGATTTTACAGACAAAGAACTAAGATGCCTATTCCGGTCAAGTCGGCAGTTCTAATGAAGAAAGGTGCATCAACCTGTGAGTTGATGCACCTTTCTTTTTTAATCATCAATCTCCCCGAACCACTATGGTTTTGGTGGTATGGCAGGTGTTGCAGGCAAACATGTTTCGATGCTTTGCATGCATTGCCTCCCAACTCAAGTTTTCGCGACCGTGACATTGGGTACAGGCTTTAACCGCCGCAGGAACAGTGTGATACCCTAGTTTGGTGAAAGGTACTATGCCGGTCCCATCGGGGGTGTTACCGAGATTGTTATGACATTCGCCACAGGTGGGGGCCTTTGCTTTTGGTTCGACGCCGTGGGTTATCAGCATCTCGGCGTCGACTTTAACCATGGTGTACGTACCGGTCATGCCCTGTTCCTGCATGCCTTTTTGAACCGCATCGTCAAACCTTCCGGTCATGAACATCCACATAATGGCCGGGGGGACCATCTTGCCGCTTTCATGCAGAGGCATTACTGAAGCATGTCTCTTTATGGGGACAATTGAAGATTTGCCATCAAATGCAGCCCCGTTAGCCTTGGCCATGTGGTAGACGCCTTGCGCATCGGGTTTGATGGTCTCGCCGACATTATACACATAGGATGCTCCGTCAAACCAGATGTATTCCGGTTTGACATTAGCCTGCATGATCGTCTTGGCGGTAAAGCCACCCTGGCCATTGAGGAGAGCAGGATTCCACACCGGGACGCTCCAGTCTCTGGACATTTCCGTAGCGCCACCTTTGCCGAATGTGCGGATATGACAGACCTGACAGCTCACTTGGCCGGCTGCATGCCTGTTCAGGGTAGCATTTGCGTGGGGAGCGAAGGTATGACACTTTGCGCAGGTGGGCGCGGGAGCCTCTGTTCCCCGCAAGTCAATGCCCCTGCCGCCTATTTTGTGATTCAGGGCTGAGTGACAATCAACACAGGTTAGATTGGCGCCATCTGGCGACAGGTGGAAGTCCTGATCAACAGTTGCCGTGGCCGTATTCAGGCCCATGTCGCCACGTTTAGCCCAGTCACCATCGTCGGCTGTGGCATGACATCGCAGACACGTTTTGGTGGTTGGCAGGTGAACGTTTCTGGCCACGGAGACCATATCGGTACCTGCCGGCATCTTGCTGAAATTAGGTCTTGTTACGTAGTTTCCTAGACTATCGACCTTGCCGAAAATATAGGTTTTCGTTTGTCCCAAAACGTTCGTCACGGTCACCTTGTTGGTGGGGTCGGTAACGAATTTTCTTTCGTAGGTGTCGCTATGGCACATCAGGCAGTCCACATCTTTTGCCCGTGCAGCATCCGGTGCATTGCCATCCGTGCGTACATGACAGTCGAAACATGTGTTTTTTGACGACATGGCGTAGGTGCAGAAGGTGTTAATCCCGCCCATCGCTTTGCCGAATACCCCGCCTGCGGTGTTGGTCAAATCCGGCGTCGGGGCGGCCCATTTTACGTGGATACTGTTCAGCATTTCCTTTGCCTTGTCTGCGTGACAGGCTGCTATACAGGTGGTAGCGGGACCCTTATAGGCAGTAATTGTTTGGTGGGCCGCTACAGGGCCGGGGGTAGGTGTGTTTAACAGTGCGTTTTCTATTGCCGTGATTTGGGTGCTGGTCAAATTGATAGAGCCCATGCCGCCAATATTGGCGGTAATCGCACTCTGTATCTGGACAGCGGACCTGCGTCTTTTCGTGGATGAAGCCAAGGGGCCATGACAATTCTCGCAGTTTGCCTTGTACAGGGCTGCGCCGTCAGTTGTGGCCGGTGTCGGTACCGGTGTTGCCGTAGGCGTAGCTGCCAGTGCGGCTGCAATGGCTGTGAGTTGGGCGCTGGTCAATTTGATGGAGCCCATGCCGCCGATATTTGCGGCAATGGCGCTCTGAGTCTGGGCAGCAGTCCTTCCCTTTTTGGTGGATGTCGCCAAGGGACCATGACAACCAGCGCAGTTTGTGTTGTACAGGGTTGCGCCGCTTGCAGGGGCTGGGGTCGGAGTTGGTGCCGGTGTTGGTGTCGGGCCAGTGACCGGCGTCGGGGTTGGGGTTGCAACCGGTGTTGGCGTAGGCGTAACTGCCAGTGCGGTAGCAATGGCTGTGAGTTGGGCGCTGGTCAAATTGATGGAGCCCATGCCGCCGATATTTGCGGCAATGGCGCTCTGAGTCTGGGCAGCAGTCCTTCCTTTTTTGGTGGATGTCGCCAAGGGACCATGACAACCAGCGCAGTTTGTGTTGTACAGGGTTGCGCCGCTTGCAGGGGCTGGGGTCGGAGTTGGTGCCGGTGTTGGTGTCGGGCCAGTGACCGGCGTCGGGGTTGGGGTTGCAACCGGTGTTGGCGTAGGCGTAACTGCCAGTGCGGTAGCAATGGCTGTGAGTTGGGCGCTGGTCAAATTGATGGAGCCCATGCCGCCGATATTTGCGGCAATGGCGCTCTGAGTCTGGGCAGCAGTCCTTCCTTTTTTGGTGGATGTCGCCAAGGGACCATGACAACCAGCGCAGTTTGTGTTGTACAGGGTTGCGCCATCAGTAGCTCCTGGTGTCGGGGTGGGACCTGTGACCGGCGTAGGTGTAGGTGCCGGCGTTGCCGCAGGCGTACCTGTGAGTTCGGTTGCAATGGCAGCGAGTTGGGCGCTGGTCAAATTGATGGAGCCCATGCCGCCGATATTTGCAGCAATGGCGCTCTGAGTCTGGGCAGCAGTCCTTCCCCTTTTAGTGGATGTCGCCAAGGGACCATGACAACCAGCGCAGTTTGCGTTGTACAGGGTTGCGCCCTCAGTAGCCCCTGGTGCCGGTGTAGGGGCCGGGGGAAATGCGCTAGCGATGTCGGCAATCTGGGCGCTGGTCAGCGTCGACAGGTAACCCATACCGCCGATATTGGCAGCAATCGCACTCTGTACCTGGGCAGCAGTCCTGCCCGGCATACTGGAAATCGGATTGTGACAATCCATACAAATCGCATTGTACAGGCTTACGCCAACAACTGGATCCGCCGCGTTGCTCGATCCCGCTGCCAGGAGAACAATCGCTAATACCATACCTTTAATTTTCATCCGACATCCCTCCACTTTTGCTGCTGTACTTCGTTGAACAACAACGAGCCTCCATGAATGGGTGTTCCAGATGGAGTTCGTCAATACGCCACATGAGCGTTAAATCAGTAGTGTGCTGGTCCTTGTCAATTTGGACCGTCAGCGTGTCGCAGTGCCGACTTACTTCAACCAATCAGGTTTGTCGTTTTCGGTCCGTTCTCTGATTGGGATACCTTTGAAAGTGTTCCGGCTTGCGTCCTGGCTATTCAAATTTAATGGGTTGGTTCTGCAATTAAAGGAAATATTAAGATTGTTTTGGGTAGCAGCAAAAGGGTGGGCTCATAGTGGCAATCGTCTGGCGGGTGACGTCAGACTCTCCTGGTCTTTTCTGCATCAGTTTGTTTTTCTGGAATTTTGCATCTGCCGTGCTGTTCTCTGTATCTTCGCACCACTCCCTGACAAGTTGCTATATTTTGCTATAAATATAGAAAGATTCAATAGGAGAAATTATATTAGTTTATGAATACGAAAACTATCACTTGAAATGAAAATGCGACGATTTTTCTCGTCATCTGTGGCGATGTCGGGACTGAATGCAGGACTGATATGAAATGTGAGCCGGTGGCAGGATGGCTTTTTTGTTTGTCATGCTTACCCATATTGACTGATGTCATTAATAGTTTACCGTTACGTGAATGGAGAGGGTACCACTTCAGTTGTCGCTGTCGTCAGTAATTACAGGTGGTTATATATATGAATGTAAAAAACAGGTAGAAATGAAAAAACTTATCTTTATACTTGTATCATTTTTGTCATTTTTTTATTCAGCATATGCAGTCGCTCGAAATACACAAGCTGCATTCTATTTGGGCTTAGAACCTGAAATTTCAACACTAGATGATACAATCAGAATATTAGGAACTCCAAGTTCAAAGATAATTAATGATAAATTCATAATTTGCAAATATAGAGCTGTAGAAATAACTATAGATAAAAAAACAAAAAAGATTGGAATTATAATTATCAAGGATCAAGCGTTTAAAGATGCTAACGGATTTACGATTGGTGATCCGTATGAAAAAATAAGCACGGCTCTAAATAATTCAGGAAATGGAAATGCAATTTATGACAAAAAAAAGAACATAATTTACATATTTAATGAAAACGATGTTCTTGAAGAAATAGTATACGGCTCATTGTCAAAATAGATAATTGATTATCTTCTCCTTTTTTGCAGAGTCTGCAGTTTCAGCTGGTTTTCCCCGTTGCATGCGGCAACAGTGAGGCGAGATATTGTCCAATGCGAGCTCTTGTTTGCACCGAGTGCACTGAAAGTGCACTTTTTTATTGGTCGAGGAATGGGAGGATAAAGAAAAAGCCGGGTCAGATGGCTGAATGGGTTCCGCCCACTCTTCTATTGATGTAGGTCAACATCATTGAAACGCCAAGAGACTCGACCTCTTCGGTCATTCTGGCGGATAGCTAGTTCGGTCCATTTCTACGCTCCAGGCGGTTCTCGGACACCTAGCAGGCTGTTGAAAAATAGGAAATTACGAGACAAGGGTTCTTTTCTTGCCCTTCGATAGCTCTTTGACAGTGAGCACCTGACCGTTTTTTCGTCATTGTGCGTTGCCGTTTTTCATTTTTCGAGGCGCACCAAGCCATTCTCATGAGGATTTTCCCCTTACCCAGAGGCAACTACCCCCAGATTGCGCATTCGGACCATGTTGTAGGCGGCAGCCGAGAGCGTGAACAGCCAATCAATCTTCTCCTCTCCCTTGTATCTGGCTTTGCGTAACCAGGCGA
>Ga0074197_1001353_pt1 | contig 21214 bp, 19 predicted proteins | sample EPASupsiteSAE305_FD_64526 | JGI IMG/M metagenome (GOLD analysis project Ga0074197, IMG submission 64526) | Bioremediated contaminated groundwater microbial communities from EPA Superfund site, New Mexico - SAE3-05 reassembly with SPADES | ecosystem: Environmental > Aquatic > Deep subsurface >...
GTCGCCCTCCTGCAGGTATCGCTGGTAGATCCGCTTCGCCTGCCGATACGACACTTTAATCTTCAATGCCGCCTCTTTCAGTGTAAGCTGCTTCTGTACTACCTGTTCCATCACCTTTGCCCGCATGAGCTCTTTCTGTCCCATCGGTAATTTCCCAGCCATGTTCGCTCCTGGCTGCTATTCTACCAAGGGGACATTTTAATTGAGTTCACCAGGGGACATTATCATAGAGTTTCAACAGCTAGAATATGGAATAATGTTCCATAATGCAGAATCGCCTCGGAGCGATTTGGTTTATGGAATGAATGCGGAACATTGTTCCATAATATGGAATGGCGACCGGCTTTTCTCATGATCCAGGAGGAGGAAGGATGCATACACGTGAAGCAGTCAATTCAGAATTCGCGAAGGCTTTGGATACGCAAAGGCTCAGGGAGCATTTTCTGATTGAAAGAGTGTTTGTTCCTGGCGAGATGAGTATGGTCTATTCTCATGTGGACCGAATGATCGTTGGAGGCATTACTCCAACCTCTGTCCCTCTTGCGCTGCCTGTCAGCAAGGAGCTCGGCACCGATTTCTTTCTGGAGCGGCGCGAAATGGGGATAATCAATATTGGTGGATCTGGGGCTATCGAAGTTGATGGCATAAGGTACCAGGTCGGGCCAAGGGATGCTTTCTACATTTCGATGGGCACAAAAAACGTGGTTTTTTTGAGCGAAAATCCCAATGAGCCTGCGAAGTTCTACTTCAACAGCGCTCCTGCGCATCGGGCTTGCCAGACCAGGCGCATAACGATCGATCAGGCAAAGCATGTCGAGATGGGCAGCGATGCTGAGTGTAACAAGCGCGTGATCAATCAGTACATTCACCCGGCAGTGCTCGAGACCGGCCAGCTCGTGATGGGCATGACCATGTTCTATGAAGGTAATGTATGGAATACAATGCCGGTGCACACCCATGAGCGGCGTATGGAGGTATATCTCTACTTTGATATGCCTGAAGACAGGGTAGTGTTTCATTTCATGGGGAAACCCGAAGAGACGCGGCATATTGTCGTTCGAAACGAGCAGGCGGTCATCAGCCCGAGCTGGTCGATCCATTCGGGCGTAGGGACAGGTAAGTATACATTCATATGGGGCATGGCGGGAGAGAACCAGACATTCACTGATATGGATGCGGTTCCGATGGCTGTGCTTCTATAATTGTTGCGGAGGGGAATATGATTCTGGATTCTTTCAAGCTTGATGGCAAAGTGGCCATTGTGACGGGCAGCAGCACAGGGCTGGGTCAAGGATATTGCATTAGCCTTGCTGAAGCTGGAGCTGATATTGTTGGGGTAGACTATGCTGAATCGCCGGAGACCGCACAGATTGTCCGGGCTCGGGGACGGAGGTTTCTGGAGATTAAAGCGAACCTCATGTCGATCGAGCCGATACAGGGCATTATCGATGCAGCAGTCAAAGCATTTGGGCATATCGACATTCTGGTTAACAATGCAGGTATTATCCGCCGCCAGGACGCGATCGATTTCTCTGAAAGAGACTGGGACGATGTGATGAATATCAATATCAAAACAGTATTTTTCTTAAGCCAGGCGGCTGCGCGGCAATTTATCGCTCAAAAAACAGGGGGCAAGATAATCAATATTGCCTCGATGCTCTCTTTCCAGGGAGGAATTCGCGTTCCCTCGTATACTTCCTCAAAGAGTGCGGTCATGGGGCTGACGCGGCTTTTGGCGAATGAATGGGCGAAATACAATATCAATGTGAATGCGATCGCTCCAGGATATATGGCGACAAACAACACGGCGCCATTGAGGGCTGACCCAACGAGGTCGGAGGAAATCTTGTCGCGCATTCCAGCCGGGCGCTGGGGAACGCAAGAAGATGTGCAAGGCGCAGCAGTATTTCTCGCATCAAGCGCAAGCGATTATGTCAATGGCTATACGATTGCGGTCGATGGCGGCTGGCTTGCGAGGTAGCGCTGGAATTGGGCGTGGAACTGCCTTGAGGCTATGCAGGCAAGGCTTGAGCTGAATTAGGGGACAGAGGTGCTGCTCGAAGCGGCAATCAGCGCGTCAAATGAAAAAAGGATAGATCAATCTTCGAACCAGGAGGAATGAAATGATTGTTACGCGACTAGAGGATATCAATAGATATCGTGGACTCAGCACCAATCTCGATACTGCTTTCGATTGGCTTCTAAAGGAGAAATGGCAGAATCTCGAGCAAGGCAAGCATGCCATTTTTGGAGAGGCCATCTACGCGCTAGTTCAGAGTTATAAGTCGAAGGAGCATGCAGCCTGCAGATTTGAGGCTCATCGTTCATTTATTGATATTCAGATGCTGACCTCTGGTGAAGAAATTATAGAAGCGCTCCCCCGCGAAGGGCTTGAAGTGCTCGAGCCCTACAAGCCCGATATCGAATTTTATGTAACACCAAAAGACTCTGCCGCTTGTCGGCTTTTCATGAAGCCTGGTTTGCTTGCGATCTTCTTTCCTGAAGATGCACATCGGCCATGCATGATAGCAGGAGACGGTCCTGAAGATATTGGCAAGATTGTGATTAAGGTCGCAGTTTAGAGAGAACTCTAATGTGCGTTGGTTTTCATGCAGCGCTTCACTAAATATAGAGGATTTTCCATATGAAAGATCTGAAGGCTTTGTTTTATTCGACAGGAATAATTCCTGTAATCAAAATCGAGTCGCTTGACAAGGCTGATGGGCTCGCTCAGGCTCTGCGTTCGAGCGGTATACATGTTGCAGAGATTACATTCAGGACCAAGACCGCCCCTGGAGTGATCGAGCGCTTCGCGTCCCGCCATTCTGATATTCTTGTCGGGGCGGGAACGGTTACGACAAAAGAAGAGGTCGATAGCGCTCTCTCGGCAGGCGCTGCTTTTGTCGTCTCGCCAGGATTCAATCCTGTGATTTGCTCCTATTGTATTGAGAAAGGCGTTCCTGTGTTCCCGGGTGTCAACAATCCATCGCTCATCGAGCAGGCTATAGCGATGGGGCTTAGCGTGCTCAAATTCTTTCCGGCAGAAGTTTCTGGCGGGGTGAGAGCGCTTAAAGCTTTTGAATCAGTGTATTCCTCGGTCTCATTTATTCCTACCGGCGGCATCCAGGAGAATAACATCAATGAATATTTAGCGCTCAAGAATGTTCTCGCCTGCGGCGGCTCGTGGATTGTACCAACCGATCTCATTGAGGCAGGCAAATTCGAAGCAATAGAGGGGCTCATCGGGTCAGCACGCAGGACAATGCTTGGATTTTTGCCGTTGCAGCACGGGGACAGAGGTTTGAACCGGGAGAAGGCTGATGCCGGAGCCAGGATAGGGGACGGAGCTGCAATCGAAGTGAAAACAACCTCACTACGCCGTTCTTTAGCAATGCTCCAAGCTGAGGGGTTTTCTAGTGTGCCTGGTTCGGAAGTCATGAGGGGACAGAGCATGGCTGCTGCAGAAATCGAAATACCAAGCCTTCATGGCCGAATTCGTCTGGTTGAATAGCATCATACATTTGCGAGGAGAGAAACAATGAGCGTCGTGACCTTTGGCGAAATAATGCTAAGATTGAAATCCCCAGGGCAGGAGCGATTGTTTCAATCGCCGCTTCTTGAAGCGACTTTTGGGGGGAGCGAAGCGAATGTAGCAGTTGCTCTTGCGCGGCTCGGCATTCCTGCTCGATTTGTGACTTTGCTTCCTGACAATCAAATTGGGCATGAATGCATGAGAGAATTGCGCTCTCATGGCGTCGATGTTTCTGGCATTAAATTCAAGAAAGGCCGAATGGGCATTTATTTTTTTGAGAATGGAGCAAATCAGCGCCCTAGCAATGTCATCTATGATCGCGCTTATTCAACGCTATCGGAAATGGAGCCAAGCGATATTGATTGGGGGAAAGCTTTTGAAGGTGCAAAATGGTTCCATGTTTCAGGCATTACACCAGCTGTATCCCAAAAATGCGCTGATGCTACAATTTTTGCGGTGCAGACAGCAAAAAAAATGGGACTTATGGTCTCGTTCGATCTGAATTATCGGGCCAAGCTATGGAACTATGGAATTGAAGCTCGTGCTGTAATGTCGGAGATCGCACGCAGCGCCGATATTCTGATTGGGAATGAAGAGGATTATCAAAAGTCATTAGGTATCAAAGGGCCGAAAGAAGCCAGCAGTGGCGAGCTAGATATTGATGAATACCAAACTATGTGCGAAAGCACGCTGAATGCTTTTCCCAACGCATCTATAGCTGCAGTGACACTGCGCGAAAGCCATTCAGCAGACAGCAATGACTGGTCTGGGATGGTAGTCGCTAGGGGACAGAGGTTTATATCACGCAAATATCATATCGCAGATATTGTGGACAGAGTCGGAGCTGGGGACAGCTTCTCTGCAGGTCTTATATTTGGCCTTATAAAGTATGGCGAGCCAGGAGCAGCGCTTGAATATGCGGTTGCGCTTTCATGCCTAAAACACTCAATTCCAGGAGATTTTGCCCTGATAGAGCCAGGAGAAGTTGAAAAGCTGCTCGGCGGTGATACTTCAGGCAGAGTGCAGCGCTGATATTTTGGGGTAGGGTGACTTGGTTGCAAAAGAATGAAGGATAGCTTCTTGGAAGTGTGCTTTGTTGCGCGTACATTCCATTTTTTGGGGACAGAGGTTGAGTCAAATAAAAAACCTCTGTCCCCGTCAAGCCTTCTATCTTGGCTTGGATGATGGACTGCAATCTAATTCATGGAAGCAGCAATTTTGGTAGCAAATAGATTTCTTTTACATTGTCGATCAAAATGCCGCTCATCCCCTCATTCAGCGCTGGATGTATATCGATATCGTATCTATCTCCAATAACAATACAGTTTTCTGCTGATTGGTTCATGCTTTGGAGAAGGAATTGAAAAGGAGCGGGGTCTGGTTTTGATTTTCCTGTATCGTCCAGAGCTATAATTGTAGCTATGAGAGAAGCAACACCCAAAGCATCCAAGCTCTCTTCTGCGATTACACGAGGATTATTTGTTATCAGAGCCAATTGATAGAATTTTTTTAAAGCATTGAGCGATTCGTACAATAAAGGATCGGGAGCAAGCCAATTATGGGGACGGAGCTTTCTCTTTCTCCATTCTATGATGAGATCATCAGGAACACCAATTTCTTTAAAGATATTCGCAAGGCTTGTGGGAGGAAGCTGCCTCTCTTTTCTTAGCTTTTTTCTCTGCAATACAAGGGAAGAAGCTGCTTGATTGGGTATATGCAAATAATCGGCTAACTGCTCAATCTGCGATTCTTCCTGAAACTTTAAATACTCTGGATTATGATAGAGTGTTCCATCAAGATCAAAGGCTAGCACTCCTGCTCGATGGAGGCGGGGACGGAGGAAAAGCTTCATTGCTTATCGGCTGCCCCGTATGGGATGACGTCATCGATGCTGTTCGAAGCTCCGTCCCTCTGATCACTCTGCGGATTGCTCGGTACTGATTTCGTATTCGAATTGCTTTCGAGCTTTCGTTTAATCAAGCGCGCGACAACGTCTCTATTATCCAGAAGAGAGCTCAAGGATCTATTATGATGCAACAAGCTGATTACCTGGGCAAAAAGGCCTGTAACATCGCTTTGGATATACCATTCTTTTTTCAGCAATTCATTATGATAGATGGCATTTGTGCCTATGATTCTGAAGAAAAGTCCTTCTTTGTAGGCAGCATCAAAATCATCGACAGCATTGCCAGAAAAGAGCGGAAGACTGACTGCGCATATTACTTTTGTCGCTCCTAGATCTTTTAAATATCTCATTGCTTTTATAAGAGTTCCGCCAGTACCTATCATATCATCAGCCATAAATACAACTTTATTTGCGACATCGCCAAGCAGACGCACTTCACTGATATTTGAATCTGCAGCATTCTTGCTGACTTTCGAATAGTCCCTCTCTTTATAAAGCAGCGCCAAAGGTTTTTGCAGAGCATTTGCATAGAATTTATTTCGATCGACGGCGCCAGTATCGGGAGCCAGAACGACCATTTCTTCTTTTGCAATATCGACGATGGACATCAGTTTATCGATGATTTGGAAAGAAGCATGAAGGTTTTCCATTCTAAGTCGATCAAAGGCATTCTCGATCTCTTTGGAATGGATGTCGAGGGTTATTATGCGGTTGACGCCCAGGCTTTCAAGCATTTTCCCTATCCGCGCGGCGGTCAGACCTTCTCTTCCTTTTTTCTTGTGCTGTCGAGAATAAGGATAGATTGGAAGCACGAGATTGATTTCTGCGGCACCGGCTTGCATAGCAGCATCTACGGCTACAAAGAGATTAAAAATATGATCATTGACAGAGAGTACTTTATGTACTGTTCCATCATTGAATGAAATAGGCTGATGGTTTTCGATGTCTTGAAAAATATAAATGTTTCTGCCACGGATTGACTCAAGGATTTCGGTTTTAATTTCGCCATTAGCAAAAAAGGTATGCCGAACATTGATTTTGAACTGAGGTGGACGATAGCGATCGGTGTTTCCAGGGAGAAAAAGCATCCCAGTATTGCAGTCATTTGCAAAATTGATTTTTCTTATGACTAGTTCGGGAGTAATATGATAGCGACTGGCAATCGCTTGAGCTTTTCGTGCAAAGCGATGTTTATAGATACCCGATAGCTTTCGAATGACCTGATTCGCAAATGCTTCGGCTCCAGGACAAGCGATAATACCCAAATGGGTAGGATCAGAATAACTCATTCAAGGCCTTCCATAAATGAGAAAGATATAATTGAATATAAAATGTGACTTATCAATTTTTATTATAGCCGAAATACGAAGAAATGCATAGGATCATCAAATAGGCTGAAGAAGGTTTTGGAACATGGTCATTGAAGACAGTTTTTTGAGAATAAAGCAGCAATTGCTGAATGAGGGACGGAGGTTCGCGGTGATAAGCTTGGTTAATACTCAAACCTCTGTCCCCCAGAAAGCTCCTCAAAATGCTCAAAAGCTCATCTTGTGTGAGAATGGCCAAAGTTATGGCTCTTTAGGAGGCAGAGAATTTGAGATAGAGGCGATCGAACAAGCGAAAGCTTGTTTAGCATTGAGGTCTAGCAAATTTGTTTGGATCGACGAAATGCCTCCTTGGATTGACGAATCCTTTCCTGATTCAGCTAAGAGAAAAATTGAAGTTTTTATTGAAGTGTATGAACCGCCACCCAAACTGATTATTATTGGAGCAGAAGACATTAGTCTTGCAACTGCAATAATTGCACAAAACCTTGACTTTAAAATCATCATCCTAGATGAACGATCTGAAATCGCAAATAAGAGCAAATTTCCAATGGCGCACTCTATTATTTGTGGGCCGAATCTCGAGCAAGCTCTGTCCCCAATCCTAGACCAATCAAGCTACATAGTAGTTAATTTTCAATTCAATTATGAAAGAGCCGTTCGATATTGTCTGGGAAAGGAATGGGCATATTGCGGGATACTTGGTTCGAAAAAGAAGATTGTTTCTTTGCGAAAGAAGCTGATCGAGGAAGGATTTTCAACGGAACAACTTAATAGAATCAATGCGCCTATTGGTCTTGATATTGGAGCTCAGACACAGTATGAGATTGCGATATCAATAATTGCAGAGATAATCGCAGTCAGGCATAACAAAAAGGCTGTCTTCATGAAATCTGTAATGTGAAAAGATTAGATTTAGGGGAGATTTATCGATAGGTGAACTCTATCGAGATGTGAAGATCAGCATCTGTTTGGCTATTATTGATAATCTCTTTTTACTAAAAGATCGGATGCTTTTCTATTAGGCTAAAATCATTTATAGAAATAAAATATTGTCCACTATATTTATATTCAGATGCGCGTGAGCATAAGCCTGCTTTTATTGGATTATTCGTAATATATTCAAATGTTGAAAGAAATTGCTGCAAGCTGTTTATAATAATGCTCTTGAATCGATCGTACCAAACATGTCCTTTTGTGTTTGCCCATTTATTATAATGAATTGCAAAAACTGAAAGTATCCATTGCATTATTCTTGATAAGGATTCCCCATGTGCTGGCTTTAGTAAGAAGTGGACGTGATTACCCATAATGCAGAAATTCGCAATTTCAAATCGATAAGGATGCTTTTTATTCTTTTTTGCCCTTAAAACGATATTGAGAAAAAGGCGCTTTATTTCTTCATTGTCGAATATGCATTCGCCTCTGTTTATCCTGGCGATTATATGATACCAGGATCCATCTTTCAGTGTTCTCGTTCGTCTCACACTTTAATGACGCATGAATTGGCTTATTCAATTTAAAAATTCAAGAGCTATTTACTCCTATCTTTTCAGATGCAATAATAAACCATCATTTTTTGCTAATAGAAAGGGAATATGATGAAGAGGACAGTTTTGCAAATGTTGAAGGAAGCCGAACAGAAATATCCTGACATCCCCTATGCGCTAAAAAAGACTGATTCTGGCTATATGCCGACGACTTTTAAGGAAGTGCGGCAAAAGGCGCGTCAATTTGCTGCTTGGCTATTGGCAAATGACCTCAAAGCTGGGGACAGAGCTGCAATTATTGCGGAAGGTTCGCCAGAGTGGCTTATCTCAGAACTAGGTGTGCTTTCTGCGGGCATGATCTCTGTCCCTCTTTCTATCAAACTTCTCCCGGATGAAATACCATTCAGAATTCAGCATTCTGAGGCAAAAGTGATTTGTACTACACACAATCAGCTAGAAAAGTTGGCAAATGCTCTCAATTTAGCTGGTCTAAAGAAAATTGATATCGTATATCTTGATGATGATATCGAATGGGGACAGAGCATTTTAAAAAAGCACAAAGTGCGGGATGATTCTTTTATTACATTGCAAAAAGCGCTCTCTGTAGGTTCTGTCTTGCTAAAAGAAAAAAAAGAATATGAAGAACGATTAAACTTAATAGAAAATGAAACAAAAGAGAATGATGTTGTGACGATATCTTATACCTCTGGCACCACAGGCAATCCAAAAGGCATCATGCTTACTCATTTGAATTATTGGTCGAACTGTCATGATGCGGTGGAGCTTTTTGATAATCCTCTTTATTTTCGAACTTTGCTGATTCTCCCTGTCGACCATTCTTTTGCTCACACTGTAGGTCTTTATACAGCAATGCTATGCGGTATTTCTCTATATTTTGTTGATTCACGAGGTGGAGGGATTGCTACTCTAAGAAACATTCCTATAAATCTCAAAGAAAGCAATCCAATCTTTCTGCTTACTGTTCCTTCTCTTTCGGGCAATTTTATGAAGAAAATCATTGCAGCGATTGAGGAAAAGGGCGGTTTTATAGAGAAAATATTCAAGAGCGGAATTAATGCTGGGATTCTATGGCATGGAGATGGTTTTCATACACCACCTTTTCAAGATCGGTTAAAATCATTCTTTCCATATTTTATAGCCAGGTTTCTTGTCTTTAATAAAGTTAAAAAAGCATTGTTTGGAAATTCAATAAGATTCTGTGTTGGAGGCGGAGCTCTGCTGGATATTAAGCAGCAACACTTCTTTGCAGCTCTGGGAGTGCCTGTATATCAAGGATATGGGCTGACAGAAGCAGCTCCAGTAATCTCGTCAAATTCGCCAAGAATTCATAAATTTGGGACATCTGGGGCTATCGCCCCTTCTGTAAAGTGCAAAATCATGGATGAAATGGGGACGGAGCTTACACCTGGCACCATCGGGCATATCACCATTACTGGTGAAAATGTCATGTTAGGATACTATAAAAATCCTGAAGCAACTGCTGAAGCTCTTCGTGAAGGAAGGCTATGGACAGGCGATTTGGGCTATATTGATGAAGACGGTTTTCTCGTGGTTGTGGGCAGAGAAAAAGCTCTTTTAATTCGTGAAGATGGCGAAAAATACAGCCCAGAGGAAATTGAGGAAGCGATTACAGCATCTACAGAAGTATTTGATCAAATAATGGTCTGGTGTGATCATAAAAAATATACCATCGCATTAGTTACACTTGATGAAAACAAAGTAAAGCATTTGATTCGCAGCAATTCAATCAATACCGCAGAACAGCTTCTAAGTATCCTGACTGATGAGTTTTATCGCTTTAAGACAGACCCCAAAGCGAAAAAAGTTCAGCCAGCATGGATTCCCGCAGTATTTCAGATATTAGAAGAACCATTCAGCGAGCAGAATGGCACTATCAATTCGACAATGAAGTTAGTTAGGCACAAAGCTGCTCAAATTTATCAAGATTTGATTGCTTTTTCATATACTTCGGAGGGTTCCACAACGCTTAATAAGCAAAACCTGGAGAAGATTAGGAAGCACTTCTCATTGAAGTGATAGTCGCATTTTGGGGACGGAGGTTTAGATTGCATTCCCAATCAATCCGTTCTTGCAGATTGATTAGATCTCCTAAGCCTCTGTCCCTATAGCTTTCCTATAGCATTCTTCTCCATATCGAAGCACTCCCCTTGGGATTAGGTTTTATGGTAGAGTTGCGGCGATATGAAAAAAAAGATAGAAATAGATGACACTCAAGCTCTTGCAATTAGGTTGGTCAGAGCCCCCAGTGTGACAAACACCTCAGGCGAATCATCTTTCCCGGATGTTCTTATTTCGATTTTAAGAGAGCAGCCATTTTTCAGCTTGCATCCGGAATTAATACATGATGTGCCGATTGAAGGTGATAGCAAAGGGCGGAGAAATGTTCTTGCTTTTGCCCCGGGCAAAGGATCTTCATGCGTGGTTCTTGCTGGCCACTATGATGTGGTTGACACGAATGCCTATGGTGTACTTGAGCCTTTTGCTTTCGATCCTGAAGCCCTTTCTAAGCGAATGCTTCAAATGCTTTCCTCAAAAACAAATCTTTCTTCTTCTGAGCTCCTTTTAAAAAAAGATCTGGAAAGCACAGCTTTTATTCCTGGCCGCGGAATGCTCGATATGAAAAGCGGGCTTGCTGCTGGTATCGCTGCTATGGTCCGCTTTTTAAAAAAAGATGATCGCACAGGCAATATTCTTTTTATTGCAGTCCCTGATGAAGAAGGCTCCTCTACAGGCATGAAGGCTGCAAAAAAAATGCTCTCCGATTTTGCCGATGAGCATGCACTTCATTATGAAGCGATTATCAATCTTGATGCTTCTGTAGATTCTGGGGACGGAGATGAAGGGAAAGCGGTCTTTCTTGGCTCAGTGAGCAAATTGCTTCCTTTTGTTGTATTTGTCGGCAAGCCAGCGCATGCGGGGTCTCCATTTGATGGGTTTAATCCTGTAATTGCTTCAGCAGTCTTCGCAAGAGAAATTGAATGTAATAGCGATAGTATGAATATCAGAGCATTGGTACCAGGAGAAGAACCCCCGCCACCTTCTATTTTATACTACCGAGAAATGCGCAACAGATACGATGTTACAATGCCAGCAGATGTATTCTGCGCTGTCAACATTCTTACTTTTGAGAAAGATCCAGAGAAAGTATTTGATCACTTCAAAACGATAGTTCAGAAAGCGCTTGATAATTCTATTTCTCTCATATACGAAAGAGCTTCAGCATTTTCTCGAAAAAAGAACGAACATGTGACAATGTACAAATTCTCTTCAGAGATAATTGAATTCCATGAATTAGCAAAACGCGCTGAGCGAGTGGTACCAGGCATTTTAGATCGCCTTCAGAGATTTGCTGAAAAGAGCTTCCCTGAAGACAAGGTACAGCAGACTTTCAAAATCGTACATGAACTATTGTCATATGCCCAAATAGAAGGGCCAAGTGCAATCGTTGGTTTTGCTCCGCCATTTTATGCAAAGGCCCAACTTGATTCGGAACGGGATCAAGGTTTTCTCTCGATTATTAAAGATGAGGTTATGAGCTTTAATAGGGATTATGGAGAATCAATCAAGCTCCGTCCCTATTTTCCCGGGATCTCAGATATGAGCTTCCTTGCACCTTCGGTCAGTCGTGAAGCAATCGAATTTGTAAAGAAAGAGTCTGCTGTGCTGCAATCAGATCTGGATAAATATCTTGAAAGCCCATTGGATACTCCGGTCATCAATGTTGGGCCTTGGGGAAGGGAATACCATCAAAATGGCGAGAGGGCACATCGTCATTACGCTTTTTCTCTTCTCCCGGAATTATTGTTCAGACTGTGTAATAGGCTTTTTCATGCAAATAACTGATTTCCCGCTATGGAGGCAGCAATGAATATAGTGATATCGCTGGGTGGTTCAATTGTAGCTCCGCAGGAAGGCCCAAGCGGCATTTTTCTTATGCAATTTCGAAATATTCTTTTGTCTTGGCTGAATGGAGACGACAGACGCGCAATTATAGTTGTTGGCGGGGGCGCTGCAGCGCGGAACTGGCAGAAGGCCTATCGGGAATTTCTCTCGAATTTTTCAGAGGTGAATGGGGACAGAGGTTTACGAGATTTTTCTTGCTCCAACGAAGCACTTGATAGAATTGGAATCGCTGCAACGAGGCTCAATGCGCAGCTAGTCAAGGAAGTCTTTGCAGATTGCTGTATTGATCCCATAATCACTGATCCTTCCTCTGGCTTCGAAGCGAATGGGCGCATTCTTGTTGCAGCAGGATGGAAACCAGGATTTTCAACCGATTATGACGCAGTCCTGCTTGCGGAGCGTTTCAGCGCTAAAAAAGTAATCAATCTTTCGAATATTTCTCAGATATATGATTCTGATCCGCGAATAAATCCTGCCGCGAGGCCTCTTTCCCGCATCACGTTCGATTCTCTTATAAAGATGACAGGGGCGGATTGGAATCCTGGAGCAAATGTTCCTTTTGATCCAGTAGCTGCTGCCAGAGCGAGAGAAATAGGGCTTAAAGTAATTTTTGCTTCTGGCACAAATTTGCAAAATTTGTCTGATATTTTATATGAAAAAGCGTTTGTCGGGACAATAATTGAGTGAATTATACAGTACCATTCTGTGAGGCTATACAGGATTATATCGCGCATGTTTCAAATAGTCGGGCTGGATCAAATTATCTAAGCCAAGGAGAGGGCAATGAGCAGAGAAAGGAGAGACAGAAGCGCAAGGGAAAGAAGCTACCATGATCAGGGTTTCGCAGACCCCCGCGAAAAAGCGCTTGATCAGCTTACGAACTTGTACGTTAAAGATGCTATTTCCCTCGAGGAGTATGAGCGACTTGCAGATGAAATGCAAAAAGCTTCTGATCCTCAGAGCGTTTTAAATTCGGTGATTGTCGCTGGTTCTGGTGGCAAATCAGCGCAAGAAGGCAGTAACCGTACTCCATTTGATAGTACAGATAAACCTCTGTCCCTCAATCAAGACATCTCAAGATCAAAGGCCTCTTTTGAACCTCTGTCCCCCAATTCCGCTCTCAATTCTTTTCCCAGGCCTGGAGACTTCTTTCTCTGCATCATGGGGGAACGGAAAGTGAATGGCAGAATGCTTTTGGGGAAGTCAGCTTCGAGCATTACTTTGATGGGCTCGACGGTGATAGATCTCAGGGACATCGAGGTGCCGGCTTCTGGCATGCATATTGAAGTAATTGCGATAATGGGAGAGACGAGGATTATTGTCTCTCCGGACATGCTGGTGCATCTTTCTGTCGTGCCGATTATGGGCGAAGCGATAAGCCGAGCTGACGTTCCTTTTGGAAGCAACAATCAAGGGATTCTGGAAATTGGCGGCGTTGCTCTTATGGGGTCGGTATCTGTGCGCGTAGTCCCATGAGTTCTTCGAGGGCGCATCTACGAGACAGATGCCCCGTCTGTCAGCTTAAATTTTGTCTATGAGCATCGAGCATTTGCCTGAGGGAATAGGGAGCGTTTTTTTCTTTTTCCCGAGCACATTTATAGTGAAGTAATAAAGTTTTTCGCTTTCCATATGTATCTCCCATCCCCGACCTGACTTGCTGGAAAGAATCGTAATCATATTTCTTTTCAGTGAAAGATTTTCGATGCCCATCACTTCGAGATTGGGTATGATCCAGTCGACAGTTTTGCGCGGCAGAGAAATGTATAAGCCAACAATATTCTCAATGATCAGAGTGACCGTCGAGAGGCCGTTGGAAGGGAAATGGTTCGGAAGAGGCCAATCAGGATGTTCATCCCAAATTGCCTTTCCCTCATTCATAGGCTGATAGGCACTCCAGACGGTGGGGCGGCTATGATGCCGGTTCGATTCATGATCGCTCGCATGCATTGAATCAAGGATATAATACAAATGGCGAATTGCTGAATCTCTTGCGAGTTCGTAGAAGTAATATTTTTCCAGCCCTTTGATCACCATAAAAGTGAGCCACGGGAAAACCGATCCGCGAAAACCCTGGCCTTTTCGATCGAATGCGGGGTGATCAGCAGAAAGAGAGGGGAAGGGATTTTCCGTGCCAAAGCAATGGGGATCTTTGAGCTTTGCGACGAGCTTTTCTGCTCGTTCCTCGTTCGGAATTTCGGCAAGAAGAATCCAGTAGGTGCCAATTGTCTTGGTTTTTACCTGGTTCTCATTTTCATCGAGGTCATAATAAAATCCGTCATCGGCGTTCCACATTTTGGAATTGATTCGTGTTTTGATGGAGAAATAATCGCGCTTATAAAGAAATGATGCATCCTTGTCGTTGAGAATATCCCCAAGTGCAGAAAGATAGAGCGCATTCATCGCTATTGCGGCATTGAAATCGATAAAGTATCGAGCATTCTCCCGCGGAGAATTATCCATGCCGGTGGAGGATAATGGTGTCGCAAAAAGGCCATTGGGCATTTTGAAATTTGCTTCAAGCCATTTGTAGTGCTTGCTCAGAGCTGGCATTACTTCTTTTACGCGCTTCTTATTTGCGGTTTTGTGATAGAGATTGAATTCCGCCCAAGCCAGAAGCGGAAGGGTTACACCAAGCGGATTATCAGCGGGCATCACAGCCTGCCCTGTCTCGATATCGTATGCTGTTCGAATAGCGCCATCGGGTTCTTGAAGCGCATACAAGGCATCAAGGCCATTTGATGCTGAGTAAATTCGATTGCTGTAGACAAGAAAGAAGCTGGAAAAGACCTGCTCAAGAAAATCAAGCTTTTTCTTTTCAGGGTAATAGAAAAATTTAATCTTGCCGATTTTTGTCTGGCTGCCTCCATTCGTCCAGCAATCAGCAATCCATGCCCAGGTTCTATCATAAATATCGACGAAGTCTTGATCGTAGAAATGGATATGAGGAAAATCCTTCTTGTTCAAGTATATTACCCTCTTGTTGAATGTTTGATCTCAATCTTGTTCATGAATAGCTGGAATATCTTTCATGATATTACATAAAATTCAAGCATATCGTAAAATACTATACTCATTCCATAGCTGTTTGTCAAATTTGCATAACTTCAGTATAAAGATTCTTATCCTGTCAGGAAGTGAAGAATTTTTTTCACAAAATTTCACCTCGCATTCAAGTCGATAGGCCTTCTGAATGAATGTTCTCCTTTGTGCCTTTGCTATATGGGTGTTCCAGAAGGCGGCAGTCCTCAATCGATGCAAAACCCCGAACAATATCCTCAGCAAGGCAATCGCAATCGGGAGCTCCGCATGCCCCACAATCGATACCTGGCAGCTGTGCATGGATTGTATCGATTTTTTCAGCCATTTCAAGAGCTTTCGACAAATCGGCATCGAGGACAAGGACGGGCTTCGGCGATACCTGTTCTGTCCAGATGTATGATGGCAGTTCTTCTTGTTCTGGTAACTTTGGGGACGGAGGTTTGATTGCTTTCATCGGGGAACTGCTTGCTTCTGCCGCGAGATTGTCCTTTTGACAGCGCTGGCGCATATTCGAGCGCGCGATATGAGGATTTTCGACAGCCATCGGTCCGCCGACACAACCGCCCGGACATGCAAGTGCTTCAATATATCGGATTGATTCAATATTTCCATTTTCTATTGCTTCGAATAGATCGATGACATTCGAAATGCCATCGACAGAAACAGAATCAGGAATCCGCAAAGCATCGAGTTCTCCATCGGAGCGAGCCCAGCCCATTCCTGGTTCGAGATTGTCCATCATGGGAAGAATTGGGCTATGCCCAGAGGAGGCTTGGGGGACAGAGCTTTTGAATCCTTTCTTTGGGGACAGAGGTTTAAGTTCTTCAAGCGCTCGCTTGAGCGGTAGAAAGATATCGGCAAAAGAGATGACCGCATCGATGGAGGATTTAGAATATCCTAAAGGCATGCGGACTGCAGTTACTTTGGCGGTGCAAGGGCTAAGAAAAAAAATGCCGATTTTCCTTGAATTTTCTGAAAGACGTTTTCTTGCTTCGCGCGCAGCAATCTCTGAAGGGGGAAGGATGGGCATGAGATTGGGTATGAGGCTGGGGAATCTTTGCTGGATCAGCCGGACGATGACCGGGCAAGCACTTGATATTCGGGGGGCTGGGCCAGGCTTGGCGAGGATTGAGCGAGTAATTTCTGTAGCAACGATTGCTCCCCAGGCAACATCGAATACCTCGTCGAATCCCATATGGTGGAGCGCAGCAAATATATCTGATTGAGAATATCTTGTGCCAAATTGAGCATAGAGGGACGGAGCTGGGAGAGCGACTTTGAGATCATATCCATCAAGGATGAACAAAGGATCAGAGATTGCCTTTTTTGCGCCTTTTGGGCATCGGCGGATACATTCACCACAATCGATGCATCTGTCTTCAAAAATTTTCGCTTTGCCGTCTCTTATGCGGATAGCTTTGGTAGGGCAGAACTTGATGCATGTTGTGCATCCTACGCACAGATCAGCATCCAGCTGCACTGAATGGAATGTCCGGATATTATTTTCTTGATTTTGTAAGGTTTTATTGTTCACTTATAGTTCTCCTGTCTGGAGTTTGAACCGCATGATGACGGTCGTGCCTCTTCCTGGTTCGCTCTGAATGATAAGCTCATCAGCATTCCGTTTCATGTTGGGCAATCCCATGCCGGCGCCAAATCCCATATTCCGGATTTCTTCCGAAGCCGTCGAAAATCCCTCCTGCATGGCGAGTTCTATATCTGCGATACCTGGGCCTTTATCTGTGAAGCGTGTCGAGATGCAATCTTCGAGAATTTCGACTTCGGCTTTTCCTCCGTCCCCATGGATTGCGACATTCATCTCGGCCTCGTACATCGCGATGGCAATACGCTTAATCAAGGCTACAGGAAGTCCGAGCTGGGTCAAACGGCGCTTCATGTCTGTTGAAGCCTTCCCTGCAGCAGAGAAATCCATCCTTGGGATGATGTATTCAATTAACACAGGCGGCATCCTTATTTTGCCTGTTTGGACGAAAGGCAGAATTAGAATGTTCCGGCGGCATTTTAGCGAGCTTGATATGCAATATCTCCCATTATTCCAGCTTGATATAGCTTGCCGCATGCGATAAACATGCTGTCTTGAGTGCTCATGAGCATAATGCTCTGTTCTTTTGCCATCTGGATCATTTCGCTTGAAGGTTTTTTGCCTCTCACAAAAATAATCAATCGGATATCCATTAATTCTGCCGTCCGGATGACTTGCGGATTGGTCAGCCCTGTGAGCAGCGCGACGCGATCTTTCACAAAAGCAATGACATCGCTCATCATATCCGAACCGCATGCGGTGATAATCTCCAGGTCATCAGCAAGTTCTTGGCATGTTATGACTTCAGCATTGAGCACATGAGCAATCGCAGATGCACGCATTTGGAATCTCCCTCAAGGAAAATCTGATGAGCTATGATATATTTGTTTCAATAATATTATATCATAAAATCTAGACTAGCAAAATGCAGGCTGAATTAGGGCAATGCTGAATAGCTTTGTCGCAGAGACGCCGCTCTTGCTCTCCGTAGCGCAGCCTGGAAAGGCTCCGATGATCTTGCCGAAAAGGCAGCTACCATTGCTTCAGAGCGCTGATCTTCCATGGAACGAACGCGCAAGCGTCAATCGATCTGCGTACTCAAGATCCCCACCGACTGGTATGCCTGTCGCAAGCCTTGTAACTTTCACCGGTTCCTTTTCAAGGAGTTTCTTGAGATAGAGCGCGGTCGTGTCGCCTTCGATGGTGGGGTTTGTTGCGATGATAATTTCCCGAATGGGGACAGAGGTTGAGATTGACGAATGGATTCGCTGGATAAGCTTGCCAATATTGAGTTTGTCTGGCCCGACGCCTTCAAGAGGAGAAAGAAGGCCGCCAAGCACATGGTAAAGTCCTTTATATTCTTTCGATGCTTCGATTGTGATGACATCTTGAGGCTGCTCGACAACACACATAATGCTGCGGTCGCGAGATGCATCTGAGCAGACCTGGCACAGCTCTGATTCTGCATAAGAACCGCATTCAGCGCAGAAATGGATAGTAGAGCGCAGCGTCCTGATGTGATCCGCAAGGGCTTCACTGAACGCAATGTCCGATTTCAGCAGCGAGTAGGCAATTCGAAGCGCGCTTTTTCGCCCTATTCCCGGGAGCCGCGTGAGCAGCGAAACAAGATCCTCGATGGCTTTCATTTTGTATCCTTTGCGAGGCAATCAATCAAATCAAACCTCTGTCCCCGAAAAGTTCCCCGGCAAATTCCCGAAGGGCATGCCCGACCCGAATCCACCAAGCGATCCAGCAAATTCGTTCTGGATTTCTTCCTTTATTTTTTCAGCTGCGTTGTGATGGGCTGCGCGAATCAAGTCCTGCAGGAGGGGGATATCTTTGAATTCGGAAAGCTCAGGCGAAATTTCGCATTCGAGCATTTCCATGTTTCCAGAGAGCGTAATTTTAACCATGCCACCGCCTGCTTGTCCTGTCGCGCGAATAGCATTCATTTTTTTCTGCATCTCTTCGGCTTGCGCTTTCAATGCCTGAGGATTTTTCAGCATGTCGAAGATGTTCGATAGGTCCATTTTAACCTCCAGCTTCTATGCTGTTGTGCAATCATAGATGCTTAATCATAGCTTTCTTCTTCTGTATCTGTATCGGGAAATTCTTCTGGCTCTTCTGGAATATCTGGCGGCTCGATGATGGGGACGGAGGCATGAGCAGAGGTTCTGCTTTCAGCGGAAGGCTCGAAGGCAGGTTTGGTTTCTATGACTTTTCCTTTGAACATTTTTCGAACGAGCTCGATTAAGCGGATATCATTTTCGTCGAGGCTTGAAGGCGGCGCTGGGTTATTCTGTGGCAGAGATCCTTCATCAGAGCCGTTGAAGGCATCTTCGGCGGATTGAAAGCTGCTGAGGGTGCTTTTCTCTTTGAGCAGGTTCGTTTCTGGAGTCTGATCATGTTGCGGAACTTCATCAGACGAGATTTGAGCGCTTGCATTTCCGGTTTCGGAATCGCGCATAAGAGCGCTTTTCTTTGGCGAATCTTCATCGTGGAGCACTTCCTGAAGTTTTTGAAGGTGTGCTTCGATCGCGCAGGGAGCTCCCATAAGTTGTGCGCCTGTCGATGCAATGAGAGCCGAGAAGCGCGAGATAAGATCAAGCTCCACTTTATTTACAACGGGAATGATAAAACCATTGTGCTTCGGAATCCATTCGCCGGACTTTTCGAGTGCTGAAGCTAAAAAGAGGTTCTCTGCTCTCAGTTTGGCAATAATTCTTTTTCTCAATTCTGAAGGCGAAGACGATACTGAAGAGGTAAGCTCAACCTCTGTCCCCGAGCGCGACGCAGATAGCTGGACCGAGGGCTTCTCCTGGTCTAGTGGGCTACTGTACTGGCTGTTGTTTTTCTGCGCCAGGGTCTCTGGGGGCTGGCTGGGGCGGCTGGTCTGCCGGGCTGATTGAGCACTTTGGGATTCTGGTTGGCGCGAGCGCAGATCCCGAAGAAGCGGGGCTTCTTCAGCGCTGTCATTCTTGCTCGCGCGTTCCTGAAAAGGGAGAGGAAGTCCTTTCTGCGATGATCCCTGCGGCAAAAATGTATGCTTGATAGCTTTGATCGCATCGAATAATTCGGATTGGCTAATATAGGCTGAAATACGGCTGAGTTTGGCAGTGGCCAGCTCCAGCTCGAATCGGGGATCGATGGTCTCCTTGAGGTGGCGATAGGTATCCAGAAGCACCGCGATGGCATATTCTGCTCGCTCTTTAGTCAGCACCCCAAGAACATCAGCGTCGAAAGCGCTGCGAGGTGCACACAGAAGGCCTTCCTTTTGTATATCATTATGAATGAGCAGAATAGAGCGGCAATAATCGACAGCATCGGAGAGAAATTGCTCGGGAGACACGCCGCGGATAAGGATTTCGTCGAGAGTTGTGAAAGCTGCTTTAGTATCATTCGCGACAATCGCGCGAAACAGTGCATTGAGGCGATCGAGTCCCACAAGCCCGAGTGTGTCGCGTATGTTTTGCGCAGTAATTTTAGTGCCGGAAAACGAAGCGATTTGGTCGAACAAGGTATACGCATCCCTTACCGAGCCAGCGGCCTCTCGCGCAATCCAGAGGAGTGCCTCTTCTTCTGTCTCTACACCAGTTTCTGCTGCGGCCTGTCGCAGCAGCTCAAGGATGGTTTCCACCGGAACAAGCCTGAAATTGAACTGCTGGCAGCGGCTCTTGATTGTTGCGGGAACTTTATGCGGCTCTGTCGTCGCAAAAATAAAAACGATATATGGCGGCGGTTCTTCGATTGTTTTGAGTAACGCATTGAAAGCGCTCATTGAGAGCATATGGACTTCGTCGATGATATAGATTTTGTATCGTCCGGAGTTGGGAGCGAACAGCACTTCGTCTTTTATCTGGCGAATGTTATCTACAGAGGTGTTTGAAGCGCCGTCGATTTCGATGACATCGAGCGAGGAACCGCTGGAAATCGAAAGGCAGGAAGCACATGTCCCGCAGGGGTGTGGCGTAGGGCCATTCTCGCAGTTGAGTGCTTTTGCAAGAATGCGCGCAGTGCTCGTCTTGCCGCATCCCCGAGGGCCTGAAAAGAGGTACGCGTGCGCGATGCGCCCCTGTTCCAACGATGAAATCAACGTGGCGGCGACAAAATTCTGGCCAGCAAGCTGTTCGAAATTTTGTGGACGCTTTCGTGTAGCGGTTACTTCAAAGGGCATGTAGGAAAAATAGCATGATGGGGGTGAAGGGTAAAGCAGGCAAAGCGCATAAAGCCAGGCGCTCTGCGGCACCGCACCTGCTGCGTACCGTTGCTTCCTTCCGGACCTGGCGGGGTTAGGCAGTGGTTACGAGCACAGTGCCTGGCCTTATGCGCTCAAGCTGCAAGCGGAGAGAGAGGGATTTGAACCCTCGGTACCCTTTAGGGGTACTCACGACTTCCAATCGTGCACCTTCGGCCGCTCGGTCATCTCTCCAGGGG
>Ga0074197_1001355_pt1 | contig 21210 bp, 27 predicted proteins | sample EPASupsiteSAE305_FD_64526 | JGI IMG/M metagenome (GOLD analysis project Ga0074197, IMG submission 64526) | Bioremediated contaminated groundwater microbial communities from EPA Superfund site, New Mexico - SAE3-05 reassembly with SPADES | ecosystem: Environmental > Aquatic > Deep subsurface >...
ATCCTTTAAATAATTTCATGCTATTGTTTCATAGAACTGTTAAATTTGTGTTAAGTCTTAACACTGTTGTAACAAAAATTATTTAAACTATTGATATTCACTAAAAGGTTTGATTATGCACGGTATCGAATGGTGGCTCATAATTTCGATTGCATTCGCAGGAAGTTTCGGTCACTGTATCGGAATGTGCGGAGGCTTTATCGTCGCGTACAGCTCTACTAAAATTGATGATTCTATGAGTCGCAGTGCGCAGTTTATTCGACACGGTGCCTATAATATCGGACGGGTTAGCTCTTATATCATTTTGGGGATGATATTCGGCGCTATCGGCGCTTTATTCGCACTTTCAATGGAGATGCACGGTGCGCTCTTTATCTTCGCAGGAATTATTATGATTATCACTGCATTGGGGATGTTTGGCGTATCGTCCCTTATTCATGCACTGGAGCGTGGGTTTTCGAGTAATACATTATTTAAAACCCTTTTTTCCCGTCTTATTAAAAGTAAGAGTATCGGAAGTTTTTTTGCATTGGGAGTTATGAACGGATTTTTCCCTTGCGGATTTGTCTTTTTCTTTGCGGCAAAAGCGGCAGCGTCTGCTTCGATTATCGACGGAGGGCTCATTATGGCGGCATTTGGTTTAGCAACGGTTCCGACTCTTCTTGCACTTGGGCAATCGGTTAGCTTTTTCAAAGAGATTGCATTCCGTCAGACTATGAACCGTATTGCTGCTTTGGCTATTCTTATTTACGGTCTTTACAGTATTTATTACGGATTGGCCTATTTTTTCGATTTACCGTTGTAAGGATGCGATTGCCGCTTCAAAAGCCGTTCGATTCAGTCCGAATTTTTGTATAAGCTCTAATGCCGAGGAAATCCCTTCTTCGCTAAAAGTATTTTGCAGATTGAGTGTTTTCGTAACAACGCTTAGCACTTGAGCGTAAGGGTTTTGAGTGTCTTGGTTGGATATTTCTCGTAAAGCATCAATGAGAGCTTCATCAAAATTCCAATGTTCAAACATCGTTGCCGCAATTTCATAGCTGCATATTCCGAGATAATTTCGTTCAACTTCTTCAAGCGGTTTCCCTTGTGAAATTTCTTCTGCAAAAGCCTCTAAATTACCGGATGTGATAATCTTTAAGGAACCGACAAGCTTTCCAAGTTCCATTAAAAAAGCACTGCTTTGTAGTAATGGCAACATAGATTTATCTACGTTCCGATACCACTCTCTTGCTAGGGCCATTTGTAATGAAGATACTTTTGTTAACTCATCAATCGTTACGCCATAAGGGGTTAAATCAATAACTACTACTTTTTTAATGGCACTTGCCGCGGCAAAACCTCGGATCATTGAGATTCCAAACAACATGATTGCTTGAGGAATAGAAGATATCTCTTTACTCATGCCATAGAGAGGAGAATTGACCGATTTTAAGATATTGGCACTGAGCATCGGGTCATTTTCTATGACACGAGAAAGTTCATCTATATTGGTGTCATTGCTCATGCACAATTCTTGAATACGTACTACTGAAATCGGCAGAGGAGGAAGACTTTTAATCTCTTCAAGCATATGTATTTAATTCCTCGCAAGTTAATTTATCAAAAATATACTCTTCTGATAAGTGTTTATTAACGTGAGTGTACTCGTACTCCATTTAAACTATTATTAGTTTGGGTAAATTAACGCTATACTAATCCAACATTTTTTGAGGAGTCACTATGTCTGGAGTAATGTTTTCGTTTTACAATTTTGCATCGTTGATCGATCTCAATATCGGAATATCGGATCGACTTGATGAAAATCGTTCAGAGAGTTTTTCGATTATGTTTTGCGATTTTTCAGGTATTTCACAATCATTGGTTGAAGCCAATCTAAAAACATTGCTTCGTACTTCTGATTCTATCGTCCATTATGAACATTATTACTTTTTTGTGATGCCTTATACGGATAAATACGGATGTGGAATGGTGGAGAAAATGATGGAAGAGCTTTTTGCAAAACCTATCTCCTCGGCAGCGGTTTGTTACCCCTCAAACGGAGAAAATCCGTCTGAATTATTTGAGTCGCTTCATGCTGAAGCAAAAAAAGTGACGGGGATTGACCTTGATTGCCTCTACAGCGCCGCAAATCGGGAGCCGTAAAAGTTTAGCGTTGGGATAATACTGGTTTGAAGGTATGATACGGGGACTTTTTATAGTACTCTATTGCTTCGTGAATATCGCTTTTTCGGGCAAGATTACGATCATACACATAGACTGAATTTGAAACGTTTTCACACGGTTGAACTTTACACGGTTCACTTTTTAATTCTTGAGTCACGGCGCTAACAGCATTGTTTGTAACCGGAGTAGTGCTCACTACCGAGACAGGCTTAGTTGCTTCATGCACGACCGCAACGGCTTCTTCTTTTTTCAAAATAGAAGGAGAGGTAGAAGCTTTTGCCTCTACCGTAGCCTTTGGCGTAGATGTTTTGGACTCACATACTTTCGGTGTCGTCCGGTTGATTGGACGGACAAAGGCATCTTTACTGATTGCTTTTGCTTTTTTAAGATCATGGTGTGCTGCTTTTGCGGAAGTATATTTTCCAACCGTCACTACATTGCACGCCCCCTCCTTTTTCTTTTCGGAATGGAGGGCACTTTTTTGCACCTTTTTTTCAAAAGCGGGAGTGATCGAAGCCTCTTTTTGGGCACTGATCGTTTGAATCGTATATTCCTCCGCACTCAACACTACATTTGTCATACTGAATATCATAATTAGGGCTAACTTTTTCATGTTATCTATATCGACAGAAGAAGAATAAAACTTTATAGAGGGATCTTTTTTTATTCACATTGACTTTTAAGAGCCCTAATCGTATAATGGCGCTCCAATATCTTTGGGCCCTTAGCTCAGCTGGGAGAGCGCGTCGCTGGCAGCGACGAGGTCAGCGGTTCGATCCCGCTAGGGTCCACCATCTTCATTTTATCCTCGTTATTAACATTTACGTAATCTAACCTCACTATAATAGCTCTAATACTTTTCCAAAAGGAACCTTATGATGAAACTTACTTTAGCAATCGCATCCCTTGTTATAACCTCTTCGTTCGCCTTGGCTGCTCCTACAACACTCGCTACTGTGAACGGTAAAGCGATTACATCAGGAGATGCAAACACTTTTTTATCCAAAGCTGCACCGGGCATGAGCTATGAAAAACTCGATCCAAAAATGAAACGTCAGGTTGTCGATCAGCTAGTTAATCAGACACTTATTAAAGACCAAGTTCTCAAAAGCGGTATTCAAAATTCGGCTCAATTTAAAGCACAGTATGCTGCCATTAAAAATGATTTGGCGGTTGATATGTGGATGAAACAACAAATGAAAAAAATTTCTGTTAGTGATAAAGAAACAAAAACGTTTTACGATGCCAATAAAGACAAAATGAAACAAGGGGAAAAAGTGATTCCTTATGAGAAAGCTAAAGCTGAAATCACACAGTTTTTGAAACTTGAAAAATTTAAAGCGCATATGGATAAAACAACCGATTCCCTTCGCTCCGCGGCCAAAGTCGAAATCAAGCTCTGATAATTTTTTGGAACACGTGCGTACGGCTAACCCTTTTATCCTTTCGGTAGGGATTCATCTTGCTTTGGCTGCTTTGTTGATTGGAGCACTTAGTGCGGTTCAAAAAATTGTTCCGGCTGTACCCGAAAAAACAATCTTAAAAATTTTGTTACAACCTTCTGAAGCATCGGTTAGTATACCTAGGGTGCAACAGCCTAATATTGAACCGATCGAACCAACAAAACCGTTGGTTGAACAAACGCGAAAAGTAGATACGTTGAAGCCTCGTCTCCCCATCGAGACTAAACCGAATATTCCTGCACCGTCAATAGTTTCGAAAGTGGAGGCACCCGCTCCTATGGTTTCTAAAATAGCGGAAGCGGCGACGGTTATTATCCCAAAAGCACCTCTTCCAAAAGTAGAAGAAAATTACGAAGAAGAGAATTTGGGGCGTATTCGCTCTATTTTAGCGGAACGGCTCAAATATCCTAAAAATGCTTTACGCTTAAAACAGCAAGGAGAGACGACAGTCACATTTACCCTCGGGAGCAATCGCGAAATAAGTCAAATCACAATCTCTCAAAGTTCCGGGTTTGAGCTTCTGGACGATGCGGCAAAGGAACTGATTGAAAGTTCTGCGACGGAATTCCCGAAACCGAAAAAATCGGTACGGATAAGTGTACCGATTGCCTACCGTTTGCGGTAAGACTATCCCCTAGCCGCAAGTCCTCGAGCAAGAGATTGTTCAATATCGTGTGAATAATTTGGATTATTTGTTCGAAGTGTTTTTTCAAAACGGAGTATGAGCTGAGAGTTGGTGTGGGGATGCACGCAGAGCGTTTCAAGCAAAGCTTTGTACTTGCCTATCGTATGTGAAGTCATTGTTCCAAAGCGATTTAGAATCACGTCAACAGCATGATGAAGCTCTCTGCTGCTTGAAGATCTATTTTTAATAATCTCGCTTAAAGACTCAAACGTTTCGATGTGTTTCGGATCATTAGAGGTGGGTTTGCTCTTACTACTCCAGACATAAAGTGCGACGAGTAAGATTAGAATAAACAATAATCCTACGATGGTGAGTATTAGATTTACAGGGATCATAATAGGGGTTCTCTTAGATTGATATGAGAAGTATTGTAGCTAAATTTTTTATTAAAATAATCTCTTTTTGAAAATGATGTAAGTCTAAAAAAGAATTGTTTACTTCAATAGGCGCTATAATAGAATCCAACTAGATGGAGAGGGTAGTGCAATGGAACCGTTATTTATTCAAAACAGTATTCTCTCTTTAGTCTTAGGATTTTTGATCGGATTGCAGCGTGAAATGCATACTATTTATTCACATAAAGTTCAAGATTTTGGAGGGGCACGGACTTTTTCCATGATTGCTCTTTTTGGGTATCTATCGGCATGGTTTAGCGCCTTCTCTCCCTATTTTTTTCTGATTGCATCCATTATGATGGGACTTTTGCTTATTGCCGCATATGTCGTTAACAGTATTTCAATTCTCGAGAAAGGGGCGACGACAGAGTTTGCCGCCCTTGTGACTTTTGTTATCGGAGGAATGCTCAATTTTTCGCTCCCTATCTTTTCGGTATTTATTACGATTATTGTTTTGTTTGTGCTGAATATCAAAGATACCGTAAAAGAGTATGAGCAGACGATTACGAAAAAAGATCTCGCTGCCGCTATCTTGTTCATGATTATGACGTTTGTGATCCTCCCTATCCTCCCCGATCATCCTATTGATCCGATGGGGCTTATCAATTTGTACCGTATTTGGATTATGGTTGTTTTGGTTGCGGGGATCTCTTTTTTCGGTTACATAGCCATTCGTATTTTAGGCGCCACTCACGGTATTGTGGTTGCGGGTATCTTTGGCGGGTTAGTCTCTTCAACCGCCGTCGCAATGAGTATGGCGAGGCGGGTTCACGAAAACGGATTTTTAGTGAAAAATCTCACACTGGGAATTATTTTGGCATCTTCCATGATGCTTATTCGTGCGGGAATAGAGATGTGGGTGATTAACCCCGTCCTCACAAAAGCGTTTATCCTCCCTATAGTGATAGGCTCACTTGCGGGATATGGGTATATCGGTATGCTGTATTTTTCCTCTAAACCCGAAGAGATACCTCAGAATATTGAGTTTAAAAATCCTTTTAGTATTAAAGAAGCTCTGATTATGGGACTGGTATTCGGGGCTACTCTCGCTCTAATAACTCTTTCTAACCGGTATGTAGGTGATATGGGGGTGTACGCAGTCGCTATCGTTTCAGGGATTGCCGATGTCGATGCGATTATTCTTTCTCTCTCCTCTTTAGCCAAGAACGGTCTTAATGCGACCACGGCACAGTATGCTATACTTATTGCCATTATCAGTAACTCTTTTGCAAAAGCCGCATTGGTGCTCTTCTTTGGAAACATTGCCCTCTTTCGATTGGTATTGATCTATTACTTGATTTCGGTTGGGGTATTTACGGCAACGACATTGCTGATGCTGTAAGGATTAATTTTTTTTAGATACGATGTCATATCAAATCAGTAAGGAACAGTAATGTTTTTAGACTATTTTCTCTCGTTCGGCCTCTATTTTGTCACGGCAATGGCCGTTTTTGGAATTTTTCTTTTTCTTTACGCGAAAGTCACCCCTTATGATGACTATAAAATGATTTTTGAGGAGAATAACACTGCCTCAGCACTCGGACTCGGCGGAGCGGTTTTAGGATTGTCTATCCCTCTTTACAGCGCACTGGTTCACTCGGTTTCGTATGATGATTTTGCGATGTGGGCAGTTGTGGCTATGGCTATTCAGCTTATTTTTGCTTTTATCCTTACCCGTTTAGGCGGCAAGTTTTCGGTTAAAAACCATATCAATGCCGGAGATGTTTCCGTAGGTGTTTTAATGGCATTTCTCTCTATCTCCATCGGATTAATTAATGCAGGATCGATGAGTTATTGAAAATTTTAAAAGCATAAGCTTCAATTTGAGGTTTAGGTTTTTAAAGTACGGTAAAGAAGGGATTTGTATGGCGGACAGCTAGAGAGAAGATTTCTTTCGATATTTTCAACCTGATATCCGAAAAACCCCGTATTATAGGGGTTTGTAGTCATTTCTAACTTCCTGTAATGTGGTTAATTTTGTGGTAAAGTCGAATAAATATCATATCGCAAAGATTGGTAAATCAAAAGTTAAATTGTGATAAAGTATAAAAACCTATAATAAACCACTGAACTGGAGAAATACAGATTAAATGTATGTCTTATATAGTCCAAGTAATGGAATAAAATTTCTTCAATATATATCACTCCTTATAGTCTTTTTTTTAATTGTCCTAATGACAGTAGGATTATTTAATTTAATAATATCAAATACTACTACACAAGAATTGAAACTTATTTTTTCATATCTATTGACTTCAATGATAATATTATTTTCAATTGGTTTCTATATGGGATGTCGAAGAGTTTTTCGACCAGATTATCTTATTTCGATTGATGACACAAATTTAATTACCTATCAAACACCAAAAAATGTAGTAAAACAATTTACATTTTCAGATATAGATAGTATTTCAGAAGAAGGTCCATTTTGTTTTAATTTAAAAGACAAAAGTGCATTTTATTTACCATTTGAAATGGAAAATGACAATATATTTTTTGAAAAATTATTTCACAATTACAAAATGGAAATTCCAAACGAAGAACTTTTTGGCCCACTAAACAGAAAAAAAAATTGGTTTCTTACGATTGTAATAGTGATTTTACTTTTGCCATTTTTGCTAATTCCATTATTGTCTGGAAATGTATTTGTAATTTTTGTTTGTTTAATCGGATTTGGTTTTGTTTTTTCATTAATGGGTAATACAGAGCTTAAACGAATAAATCCAGGTACTATTGAAATTAGAAAATATTTCAAAACTACGGCAATTTCAAAAACTTATATCAAAGAAGTTAAATTCAGTAGAAAATTTGTGGTTTTACCCAAAGGGGGTGGGGGGTATAAACATAGTTGTGAATTGATTACAAAATCTAATGAAGTGTATACATTCAAAAATTTCAGTATGTCTAGTATCGATTTATACTGTTATCTTACATTTTGGACAAATACTGTAAATCAAAGGTGTTTAACAAAATAGTATATAGATTTTGTCAATCTATATTGCTACTTTTTGAGTATTGATATATTCATTCGGTTCAATATAAGACCCCTGACCATATCGAACTTTTAACCCCTTATCGGAACTACTATCTAAAAAGACAAACCGACCATAAGGGAAAGATAGGGGGTCAATATTTCCAAACTTTTCCAAATAGTCCAACGACCCTAAACACATTTTGACAGCATCATTATTATCGACCCTTAATAAAATGCGACTTTGTAAATTCCCCCGTAATTTGGAAGATATGATTTCCGTGCCACCACGTTGGGTCTGTATGACCAGCTTGACATTTTGGCTTCTTCCCAATTGGCCCAAACTTTCTATTTTCTGTAAAGTTTGCTGAAAAAGCAAATAACCATTCTTGTCTAATTCCTTCTTAGGACAACTTTCAACCACTTCCGCCCATTCGTCAAATATCAAAAAAATAGGGTCAGTTTCATATTTTTCAAGTCCCTTATCTTTTAAAAATTTCATTCGTCTTTTGTTTTCTTGATAGACATAATCAACGATTTTATGAAGCTGGTCTAATTGATACCCGACAATAATTTTTTTGCTGATTTTCCCGTATTTGTGAAAAGTGATACCACCCTTAAAATCCAGTAAGAATATTTTTGAAACATTGTCTAAATTATGAATAAGTCCATTTAGTATTTGAGTAATAAAAACACTTTTCCCCGACCCACTTTGACCATTGATAAAATAGGAAGTCATTTTGTTAAGTTCGATAAAAATTTCCTGACCTTGTTCGTCCAAACCAAAGAAGATAAACCCGTCTTTTAAAAATTTGCTTCCGTCCCAGTTGTAAAAGTCAAATCGGTCTTTGGTATCTATTCTTATTCCATTGTCCCCGATTTTGTCAATTTTTAAAATGCTGGTTTTTAGATAGTGTTTGATTTGTTCTTGGTTCTTTTCATACGGTGCACAATCAATCAACCCTGATTTATTTTTTAAAATGATTACCCCGTCTTTGATACTTTCAACATAGTCAAAATAGGTTATTTTTTTCTTGTCGTAAGTGTTCTTGATAGTCTTCTTCACTTAAATATTCAAACATTTGAATTCCCAAAATTTTCGAAGTTATTGTCAAGGTAATTTTATCGTGTTTGACCGAACTTGTGGTATTTAATGAGGTCAAAATTTTATTCCGTCTTTCGATTGACTGATAACGGTCTTTTGTCTTCAATGAGAACTTATATATTTTGTTTTTGACCCTGATATTGAGGTAATAATACCCATACGAATTCTTATAGAGGTGTTTTGTGTCTAACTTTGTGGTTAAATGCAAAATTTGAGAGGGTTTTATCACCTAAATAATTTAGTGAAGTCCATAAAATAGGGGGGATTTTAGTTTCTGGCGGACAGCTAGAGATTCGAACTCTAGGTAGGTTGCCCTACACACGCGTTCCAGGCGTGCGCCATCGACCACTCGGCCAGCTGTCCATTTTTGAGAGAGTGAAATTGTACCAAAGATAGCTTAAGTATGAGTATCGTTAGGTAAGAGAATAAATTAGAGTGATTATTCAACGGATGGAATTATAGAAAACCGAAACACGAAGGAGGAGTGTTTCGGTCAAACTATCGAAGGAGAATCGAAACACCATTGTAAAAGAGAAGTGTTAATTTAGTGTAAAAAAATATTATTTTTGAATGTATATTCCCTTGATATAATGGTGCCATACTATTTAAAAGGGTTTTCGTGCTCCCAAATCAACGTTTTCATTCTATAAGTGACGACTTTAGATCCCCTTATGCGCGAGATCGGGATCGTATCATCCATTCAGGAAGTTTTCGCCGTCTGGAGTATAAAACACAGGTTTTTTTAAATTCTCAAGGAGATTTTTTTCGTACTCGTCTCACTCACAGTATCGAGGTAAGTCAAATTGCCCGTTCCCTCGCGTCACATCTGGGGCTTGAAGAGTCGTTAGCTGAAAGTATTGCCCTTTCGCATGATTTGGGTCATACCCCTTTTGGACACATCGGCGGAGATACTCTTGATGTTTGTTTAAAAGAACGGGGCTTCGTAAGCGGATTTGAACATAATTTTCAGAGCTTTCGGGTCGTAACCAAACTGGAACAGCGGTACAAAGCATTTTTGGGACTTAATCTCACCTATGCGACATTGGAAGGGATATTAAAGCATTCCTACCCTTATAATAAATCATTTTTACCCGAAGAGATAAAAGGATCTTTTGCTCTGGATACCCATCCGAGTATCGAAGCGATGATCGTTGATCGTGCCGATGAAATCGCCTATATTAGTCATGATATTGATGACGGGGTTGCCTCAGGGCTTATTACGTTTGAAACGCTCAAATCCAGTGAATTGATTCAGACCATTTTACAAAAGGTATATGATGAAGGAATTCATGAAGATGAGGATGAGATGTTTCGCTACCGTTTTAGTTCACATCTAATTAACCATTTGGTCTATTCTCTTCTCGAATACTCTCGTGATAAAATTGATAATGCCCGTGTGTTAGCTTCAGTTATACCGGCATCGGAACCGATTGTTATCGGGTTTGAACCAGCGTTAGAAACGCAGATCAAAAAACTCAAAAAGCTTTTGTTTCAAGAACTCTATCAACATAAACATATTATGCGAAAGATGTTTGCGGGGAAACAAGCAATTATCGGGTTGTTTAATGCTTTAATCGAAGAGCCTAAGATGCTGCCGCATTATTATTTGGAACAGTGTGAGCGACGAAATACGCACCGTGTTATCAGTGATTATATCGCCAGCATGTCGGATCGGTATGCGATGAAACTTTATAACGAGTTATACGGCAAGGAGGGGTAACCTATTTCCCCTCTTTTCCAAATGTTTTTTCCAAGCCGTTGATAAGTTCTTGTTTTTCACTACTGCTAAGTTTGGCTTCAGGATGAGGAAGTGTGTAAATCCACATTGGCATTTCATCTTCACGAACTTCTTTAGCGGCATCTTCACCTTCATTTTTTGATTGAGCCCCCCACATGGAAATATTAAAGTGTTCACGTCCCTCCTCGATATCATGCGCTACAAGCCATGATATAGGCGCAATATCACTGTACCACGGATATTTTGTTTCATTTGAGTGGCAATCGGCACAAGCGCGGTTAAAAAGTTCTTTGGTTCGGGGAGAATCCCATTGGGGTTCACTAACAATAGCGGGGTTTGTATGATCTTTGCCATAGGGGATAAACTGGATAGCAATGGCCGTTACGAGAATAATGACAGAAGTGACTTTCAGATTCATTCGAGCTCCTTGAGGAATATGGAATGAAAATGATAGTCTAAAAAAAGAACTAAAATGTTAATAGAATAATAAAAAGGCGGTTAAGCCAGTACTGCCTCACGTTTTCCCGCTTCGAGATGACCGATAACGTATCCGTCCGTCGACGCTAATACCTCGGCAACGTCCGCCTCTTTGACGACGAGGATCATTCCAACCCCCATGTTAAAGGCACGGAACATCTCAGCGCGTTCAACGTGCTGTCCGATAAGTTCGAAGATAGGAAGAACACGGATAGACGATTCGGTGATAACGGCACGTAGCCCCTCAGGGAGGACACGAGGGAAGTTTTCGACGATTCCGCCACCCGTGATATGGGCAAGGGCTTGGATTTTATCTTTGAGTGCTTTAAACGTTTTCACGTAGATGCGGGTCGGTGTCAAAAGGGTTCCGATCAAAGGTTTTCCTTCGAATTCGTCTTCGAACTTCATCCCCATTTTTTCAAACAACACTTTACGTGCCAATGAAAATCCGTTAGAGTGGAGTCCTGAACTTGGCAATGCGATGAGGATATTACCTGCTTCTACCTTGTCAGAACGATCGAGTTCACTTTTTTCACCGATACCGACGGCAAATCCCGCCAAATCGTAATCATCGCTGTGATACATCCCCGGCATCTCTGCGGTTTCGCCGCCGATGAGGGCACATTCAGCTTGACGGCACCCTTCCGCGATTCCGCTGACAACAGCGGTTGCCGCAGTAACATCGAGTTTTCCGGTGGCGTAATAGTCGAGGAAAAAGGAGGGAGTTCCGAAGTTACAAATGAGATCATTTACGCACATCGCGACCAAATCGATTCCGACCGTATTATGAATACCTGAATCGATAGCAAGTTTGAGTTTTGTACCGACCCCATCCGTTGCGGCGAGCATGACCGGCTCACGGTACCCTTTCGGAAGCTCAAATGCTCCTGCGAATGAACCGATTCCACCGAGAACACCGGGAATAGCTGTCGATTTAACGAGTGGTTTGATGTTTTCGACAAAACTGTTACCCGCATCGATATCGACACCGGCATCTTTGTAGCTGATTTGGCTCATGAAGTCCCTCATCTGTTGTAATAATGGAATTATATCAGATGAGTTGTTAGGGGAAATTTAGGGGATCAATCTTTTTGGGGACATTTTCCAAAAACTTTTTTGAAAATCCACAGTGATGGGCAAAAATCGAATAAAGCCCATACGATAACCATCACGATAACCAAAGTTTGAAGAACCATAGCATAGAGCATTTGACCATCGGCAAATAAGAACATAGCGACCGTTAAAACGATTGCCATCAAAAAACGTTGAATTTTTTCAGCACACATTCGATTACTCCAGTTTGTGATATAAATTTGACTAAATTATAACGAATGTTTTTCTCCTTTTCTTTAATCTTTGCATACGAAATGGAATATTCAATGCGTTTTAATCTCTGCGTGTTACAATCGCTGAAAAATTCCCTATACAAATGAGAAGAGAAACACTTAATGAAAACATTTATTACAACTGAAATGATGGTACACGTTGCGATGTGTACCCATAAAAATCCCCATAAAATAATGGTCGTAAGCGAGCAAAGTGATCTGTTAAAAGGTGAATTGGCTCGTTATCGTGATATAGAGGCGAGTTTTGCAGATGCGAAAGATCTTCTCGGTACTTTGCGTAACAGCACGGACAAAAGTATTGATGTGTTACTTTTGGATACGTTAAGTGAGGATAGTGCGGTATATGCTCATGTAAACCGCATCCTAAAAGAGGATGCTCTAATCGTTTGCAAACACCCCCATTTGGATGATGTGACAGGAAATACGAAACTCATGCAGATTTTGGGTAACTATTTTAAAATTATTATGCCCTATCACCTCGAAGACGGCTCAACGTTATTGCTTTGTTCTAAAGAGTACCATCCGACTGCTGATTTAATTTTGCAACGCAGTGATTTATTGGAAGGACATCACTATTACAACTGCGACATTCATATCGCTGCATTTGCTATGCCTCAGTATGTTCGTAAAAATTATTTGGGCATTATCCGCAACTAATGGCATTTGAATATGCCATTGCACTCACAGGTGGGATTGCTACAGGGAAAAGTACGGTTGCATCCCTATTAGGCCTTAACGGTCTGCGTATTATCGATGCCGATACGATAGCTCACCGTATTTTGGATGAACACAGCTCTTGGGTTATTGAGCGATTCGGTGATGCGTTTGTCAAAAATGGAAAAGTGGATCGAAGCGCATTGGGGAAAATAATTTTTGCCGATCCTGAAGCGAAAAAAGAGTTGGAAACTTTTCTCCATCCGAAAATCCGTGTTGCTATTGAAGAGCAAAGCGAAAAACAAGATAAGCTCAAATATCCCTACCTGATTGATATTCCCCTGTTTTTCGAGACTTCGTCGTACCCGATCAAAAATTCTGTCGTCGTCTATACCCCCAAAGCATTGCAGTTGGAGCGGTTTATGAAACGTAACGGGTTTTCCCAAGAGGAGTCGTTACGCCGTATCGAGAGTCAGATGGATATCGATGAGAAAAAAGCGCGCGCGACGTGGGTGATCGATAACTCGTCCAATCTCAAACACCTACAGCATGAGTGTGAGCAGTTTGTTGACACTATTAAATTACTCTATCCCGCTCCTAAGGTATAATTACCGCTATTATTAATCCAAAGGATTACCCCATGCTTCAAATCGCTAAATACTGTGCCAGCGGTAACGATTTTGTCATCTTTCATACTTTCCATGGAGCGGATCGTTCAGGCCTTGCCCGAACTCTCTGCGATCGTCAAAACGGTATCGGAGCCGATGGTCTGATTGTTCTGATCCCTCATGAGAGCCACGATTTTGAGTGGGAATTTTACAATGCCGACGGCTCTACCGCGTCGATGTGCGGAAACGGAAGCCGTGCGTGCGCCCATTATGCGCATCGTTTTGGATTAGCAGAGGAGAAAATGGAGTTCTTAACAGGCGCGGGGCTGATAAAAGCTTCCATCGAGGGAGATATGGTTCAAAGTGATTTAACCCCTCCGCTTGTTATTAACGATGCCATTTTAGAGCATGAGATGCGATGGTGGCTGATCGATACGGGGGTACCTCATCTCGTAACCTTTGATGCCGGTATGGAACATTTTGATATTTCTATGGCGCGGGAGCTTCGTCACAAATACAATGCCAATGTGAACATTGCAACGGTGAATGCGGATGGAAGTATGCGGGTACGAACTTATGAACGCGGTGTTGAAGATGAGACGTTAGCGTGCGGAACAGGGATGGCGGCATGTTTTTATCGTGCATCGATTGAAGGATTGGTCGCGGATAATGCTCGTGTCTATCCGAAAAGCGGAGAGACACTCTACTTGGGACTTGATGAGGGGACGATTACGTTCAAAGGGGAAGTGAAAGGGGTTTTTGAAACCTACTGGAGAGAATAAACCCCGTGATCCAAACCCTAGAGCCGCTCCGTTGGCAGTAGTGCCGAGAGGAACGAGCGTTCTTGGATTACGGTATGATCTTTTGGTACTTTTCTGACTAAACAGAAAAGAACATAGAAGAAATTATAATCCCGCTCTCTCCATAATCTTCGCTTGCGCATCGGCGATAAGGGGATCGATAATATCATCCATTAATCCCCCCTGCATAATCTCTTCAAGACGATAGAGGGTGAGGGTGATGCGGTGATCGGAGATACGGTTTTGAGGGTAGTTGTAGGTTCGGATACGCCCTGAACGATCTCCCGTTCCCACTTGCTCTTTACGCTCATTCATCTCTTTCTCTTTGGCCTCTTGCATCTGCATCTCATACAAACGGGCTTTGAGGATTTTCATCGCTTTATCTTTATTTTTATGCTGTGATTTTTCATCTTGGTTGTTGACAACGATACCGCTTGGGATATGGGTAATCCGTACGGCGGAGTCGGTGGTATTGACACTTTGCCCGCCGCATCCGCTTGAGCGCATTACGTCGATTTTAAGATCGCTTTCGTTGATATTGATCTCGACATCATCGACTTCCGGCATAACGGCGACGGTAATGGCAGAGGTATGAACACGTCCTTGAGATTCTGTTGCAGGGACACGTTGCACACGGTGGGTTCCCGCTTCGTATTTGAGTCGTGAATAGACCTGTTCTCCTTTAATGAGGGCAATAATCTCTTTGAATCCCCCCGCATCGGAGGGACTGGTACTCATTAGCTCGATTTTCCATCCTTTTAGATCCGCATAACGGACGTAAGCGTTAAACAAGTCACCGACAAAAATTGCCGCTTCATCTCCACCCGTACCGGCACGTAGTTCGATATAAATGTTCCGTTTATCGTTCGGATCAGACGGAATAAGGAGTTTTTTGATCTCCTCTTCGAGCGGTTCAATCATCGGCTCAAGTGCTCTAAGCTCCTCTTTGGCAAGCTCACCGAGTTCGGCATCAAACGCGAGTGACTTATTCTCTTCGATATCGTCAAGAAGTTTTTTGTATTCGGTTGCTTTGGTGACAATCGCTTGGATGGAAGATTGCTCTTTGGAGAGGTCGGTCATTCGTTTGATGTCGCTTCCGATATCGGGGGAACTAAGCAGTTCGGTCAATTCGTTGTAACGGTTGATAAAAGGGGTAAGTTTATCGGATAACATAAGTATGTCCTAAAGAGAGGCGTTTTGAGAAAATATTTAAAGAAGGAAAGCTACCCCGAGGGGTTAGGCTTAAGCTGCTATAGCGTTAACAGCGAGGTGAAGACGACTTACTTTACGCGCAGCAGTCTCTTTTTTCAAGACACCTTTGCTGACATATTTATGAAGGTTGGCGTTAGCAATAACAAGAGCAGCTTGCGCTTCTTCTTTGTTTCCTGCATCTACTGCAGTGCGGACTGCTTTAACAATGTTTTTAATACGTGTGCGATAGAATCGGTTGCGTTCTGTACGCTTTTCCGTCTGACGGATACGTTTCAATGCTGACTTATGGTTTGCCATGGCATTTATCCTTGTCGAATTTTTTTTAGGGTAGAATACTACCTTAAAGATAATTAAATTTAAGTTAAATTTTATGGATTATCTCTCAAAAGCTTGAAAATTATGGTAAAAAGGAAATAAATTATAATGAAACTCTTTGGAACCGACGGAGTACGCGGTGAAGCGGGCTCGTTTTTAACGGCAGAATTGGCGATGCGTGTAGCGATGGCGGCCGGGATTTATTTCAGTGAGCATTCCCGAACCAAAAAAATTTTAGTGGGGAAAGATACACGGCGCAGTGGCTATATGATTGAAAATGCGATTGTGACCGGCCTTACCGCAGTAGGATATGACGTCGTTCAAATCGGTCCGATGCCAACTCCTGCAATTGCTTTTTTGACGCTGAATATGCGGTGTGATGCTGGGATTATGATTTCAGCAAGCCACAATCCCTACGAAGACAACGGAATCAAATTTTTCGATGCCCAAGGTAATAAACTCTCCGAAGAGATTGAAGCTCAAATCGAAGCAATTGCCCACGATAAAGGCCGCCTTGAAGAAGGTCAGGTCACGGGTAAAAAGATCGGAAGCGCTAAACGGATCGATGACGTTATCGGCCGCTACATTGTCCAACTCAAAAACTCATTCAGTCGAGAATTAACCCTTCAAGGGTTACGTATTGTTTTGGATACGGCTAACGGAGCAGGGTATAAAGTGGGACCGACGGTGCTTGAAGAACTCGGTGCCGAAGTGATCGTATTGCACGATAAACCCAACGGATTTAATATCAATGAAGGGTGCGGAGCGCTTCATACCAAAGATTTGCGTGAAGCGGTCAAACAGTACCGTGCCGATATCGGTTTGGCGCTCGATGGAGATGCTGACCGCCTTATCGTTGTGGATGAAAATGGTGATGAAGTGGACGGCGATCAGATTCTTGGAGCACTGGGGCTGTTTTTGCATCGCACCGGACAGCTTAAAGGGGGCGGGATTGTCTCTACCGTCATGAGTAATCAAGCGTTAGAAGATACGATGAATGAGAACGGTTTGAAACTCTTCCGCTCCAATGTCGGCGACAAATACGTTTTGGAAGTAATGCGTGAAAACGGGATTAATTTCGGTGGAGAGCAAAGCGGTCATATCATTTTGCACGATTACGCTAAAACGGGTGACGGATTGGTAAGCGCATTGCAGATTTTGGCACTGCTGCTCACCTCAGGTCAAAAAGCAAGCAAAGTGCTTCGTCCGTTTAAACTTTATCCGCAAAAACTGGTGAATATTAAAGTCAAAACGAAAAAACCGCTCGATCAAATCAAAGGGCTGGATGAAAAACTGAAAGAAATCGAAGCTGCACATATGCGTCACCTGATCCGATATTCGGGTACAGAGAATAAACTTCGTATTTTATTAGAGGGCAAAGATGCCAAAGTGATGGAAAAAGCGATGGAGAAACTCGTAGGCTTTTTTGAGAAGGTCTTGAATGGTTAGATCGATTGTCATCTTATTGTTGGTAATGAGCAGTGCTTTGCTTATCGATCAAGCGATAAAATCGATTTTTTTAGGCGGGTTTCGACTTTATTCTCCCTATATCGATCTGATTTTAGTCTTTAATAAAGGGGTCGCCTTTTCAATGTTTGCTTTTTTAGAGGGAGCATTGAAATGGATACAGCTCGTTTTATTAGCCGGTGTCATCGGCTATACTCTCTGGCTGAAAAGAACATGCTATCTGATCCCTGTCGGTATTTTGGCAGGTGCAGGATTCTCTAATGTAGCAGATCGTTTTATGCATGGCGGAGTCGTTGATTATGTTTATTGGCACTACGGATTTGATTTCGCTGTCTTTAATGCTGCCGATGTAATGATCGATTTTGCGGTGTTGTGGCTGTTACTTTTAAACTTTCGTCCACAGTTGTGCAAGAGTTAAGTGACTTTTAACTTCTGCGCGGCTATAATTTCGCTCTTGTATTAATTTTGATGGTCTTATAGCTCAGTTGGTAGAGCACTACCTCGACAAGGTAGTGGTCACAGGTTCGAGTCCTGTTGGGACCACCATTCAAACCCCCGTATTTCAGGGCTTTCATCAAGTCAAGCCCCTACTTTTAAGCCAATTTTTTGTCCAGTGTCACCCAAAATGTCACCCAACCCAAAAATATCAATTGAACGACTTACTTTCAAATGTGACGTCCCCAAATGTTTCCCGTAGTGATGAAATAACATCGATAAAGATATATGTCCTAAAATTGAAGCTATTTCTTGTAAAGAAAATTACGAAAAACTGCAGAATTTAACTCCGCGCTTGACACTCAAATTAAGTTATTATATGAATACAATGTAAGGTATAATACTGTATTACAAAATTCAAATTAGGAGAACTACAATGACAGCAACCGTCCGACTTGATAAAACATTGGAAGAAAAGCTCGATTTCATTTCTCAATCGCTCCATAAAAAAAAGAGTGATATCATCCGTGATGCTATTTCATTTTATGCTGACAGTATCCAAAACAGCCAAAAAAGCCGTATTTTAAAAGCGGTGGCTAAAACCAAAGATGCAGATCGTTCCGAAAACAGTGAATTCGAAGGAACGCTTTATGACGGTCTGTAAAGGGGAAATTTGGCTCGTCAATCTCAATCCGCAAAAAAGACCAAATGAAATAGGTAAAACCCGTCCCGCTGTTGTGATCCAAAATGATTTGCTCAATCAAAGTGATTATGCCACGGTGATTGTTTTACCGATGACGACGGTGTTGATTGATGATGCGGAACCGCTGCGATTTCGGGTTAAAAAAAGGGCTGGGCTTGAAGCGGATTCTGATATTTTAGTGGCTCACGCGAGAGCGGTGGACAGAGAGCGATTGCTTCAAAAATTGGGAGAACTTTCCTCGGTTGAGATGGAGCAGATACGTCTTTTATTTAACGAAGTGGTTTTTTAATAATAGCTCGTAATATTATCCTTTATCTCAAACCAATCAACATTAGCGTATAATCCGCGATATTTTCTCAACGAGGGACACCCTTATGGATATTATTGCACTTAAGCATGATGATCAAATAATCGACTTACAAACGGCAGAAGCACTTGGAATTACGGGTGAAGAGATCGTTTACGACAACTCTCCCGATTCTCTCGAAGTCCTTCGCCACTCTTGCGCCCACTTGATGGCTGAAGCGATCAAGGCACTCTATACCGATGCTAAATTTTTCGTCGGACCGACGGTCAAAGAGGGTTTTTATTACGATTTCAAAGTAAACGAAACGCTCAATGAAGAAGACTTGAAAACGATCGAAAAAAAGATGCTCGACATTGCCAAAGGCAAAGAGAAGATCACCCGTTACGAAATTACCAAAGAGGAAGCTCGCGTTAAATTCGCAAACGACCATTTGAAACAAGCGGTTATGGATCGTATCCCGTCCGAAACCGTAACGATCTACAAGCAAGGGGATTTTGAAGACCTTTGCCGTGGACCTCATTTGCCGAGCGTCGGCTTGATCCGTTATTTTAAGCTTACCAAAATCTCCGGTGCGTATCTCGGAGGCGACAGTAAAAACGAAATGTTGACCCGTATTTATGGTATCGCATTTGCCGATAAAGAATCACTTAAAGCGTATCTCGATCAAATGGCGGAAGCCGAAAAACGCGACCACCGCAAAATCGGTGCCGAGATGAAACTTTTCACTTTCCGTGAAGAGGTCGGTGCGGGATTCCCGATCTGGCTCCCTGCGGGTGCGCGTATGCGTTCACGTTTGGAACAACTCCTTTTCAAAGCCCACCGCAAGCGCGGCTATGAGCCGGTACGCGGTCCAGAGATGTTGCGTAGCGATCTGTGGAAAGTATCGGGTCACTATCAAAACTACGGTGAAAACATGTATTTCACCCATATCGACGAGTTGGAGTTCGGGGTTAAACCGATGAACTGTGTCGGTCATATCAAAGTGTACGAACATGATTTGCATTCGTACCGTGACCTTCCCCTCAAATATTTCGAATACGGGGTGGTACACCGCCATGAAATGACGGGAGCGCTTCACGGGTTGTTCCGTGTTCGTGAGTTTACCCAAGACGACGCACACATTTTCTGTACGACCGATCAGATCGAACAGCAAATTATCGAAGTTGTCGATTTCGTTGATAAGATCATGAAAACATTTGAGTTTAACTACAAAATGATGATCTCGACCAAGCCTGAAAAAGCGGTCGGTGATGACGCTGTTTGGGAGATTTCAACCAACGCACTCAAGAACGCGATGGATAAAAACAACCTCACCTATGAGATCGATGAGGGGGGCGGAGCGTTTTACGGTCCTAAAATTGATATCAAAATTACCGATGCTATCGGACGTGAATGGCAGTGCGGAACGATCCAGCTCGATTTCAATCTTCCGGCGCGGTTTGAGCTCGAATACAACGGCGAAGAGAATGTTAAAATTCAACCTGTAATGATTCACCGCGCAATTTTAGGTTCTTTTGAGCGATTTGTTGGTATATTGACGGAGCATTACGCTGGGGAGTTCCCGATGTTTATCGCTCCGACGCAGGTTGCAATCGTTCCGATTGCCCCTACACACGAAGCATACGCACGTGAATTGGCCGATAAATTGATCGATTTGGGTGCCGATTTTGAGATTTTCGATAAAAATGAAAGTCTTAATAAACGTATCCGTACAGCGGAAAAAGGTCGTGTACCGATGATCATCGTTTTAGGCGATGAAGAGGTAAACAACAAAAGCATTGCAGTGCGTGATCGCAGGTCACGTGAGCAATACAACCTAAGCGAAGAAAATTTCCTCGCAATGGTTAAACAAAAAATTAATGAGGTACATTTTTGATTAAGAAACAAGACCGAGTCCAAATGAACGAGGATATCCGCGTTCCTGAGGTACGTTGTGTAGTAGATGGTGGTGAAGCATTAGGGATCATTACGATTCAAGAGGCTATGGCTAAAGCCAACGAACTGGGGCTTGACCTCGTATTGATCTCTCCGGATGCGAAACCGCCGGTTGCAAAGATCATGGACTACGGTAAGTTTCATTATCAAGAAGAGAAAAAGAAAAAAGAGGCACGCAAAAAGCAGACCAAAGTTGAAGTCAAAGAGATCAAACTTTCGGTCAAAATCGCTGAAAATGATGTTAGCTATAAAGTAAAACATGCGCGTGAATTCCTCGAAGAGGGGAAACATGTCCATTTCCGCGTATTCTTACGCGGTCGTGAGATGGCACACCCTGAAGCTGCTGTTGCGGTTTTACAGCGTGTTTGGCCGATGGTTGAAGATATCGGTATGATGTATAAAACACCTGCTATGGAAGGGCGTTATTG
>Ga0074197_1001358_pt1 | contig 21155 bp, 17 predicted proteins | sample EPASupsiteSAE305_FD_64526 | JGI IMG/M metagenome (GOLD analysis project Ga0074197, IMG submission 64526) | Bioremediated contaminated groundwater microbial communities from EPA Superfund site, New Mexico - SAE3-05 reassembly with SPADES | ecosystem: Environmental > Aquatic > Deep subsurface >...
GTCGACATCATGAAAAAAGGACTCAGGATAAGCGTTCTTGCAATATTCTTTCCGGGAATATCATGATCGAACAAAATAGCCAGCAGAAAGCCGCATACCGTACAAACAGCAAGCGAGCAGACCGTCAACAGAATCGTTTGCCAGACGATGCTGTAGAACTCCGGCGATTTGAAGAAAAACAGGTAATTGTCGATTCCGACGAACTTGATTGACAAATCGGGACGGGCAAGGTTCCATCGCAAGGTGGAAAAACCAATGGTAAGAACGAAGAGGACCTGTGTCATGACGGCTACGACAATTATGGCCGGCAGCATAAAAGCCCAGTCATGCTGTTTCGTTTTCACCGCTCTTCTGTCGTTCAACCTGAGCATAGGCCCCCCGATTGGATGAGATAAAAAACTGCATGCCCCACTCATTGAGGAATGGGACATGCAATGTTCACTATTTATTTCTGATATCCACCATCGCGCGCAACTTGATTGAAGAGGTCATTTGTTTTCCTTATGGCCTCATCAAGAGAAATCTTATCGACAACATAGTCCGCCAAATATTGTGTCATCTGCGTGCCGGCGTCGGCGAATTCAGGGATGGCGATATATTGCAGTCCAACATACGGTACCGGCTCCAGCGTAGGGTGGGTAAAGTCCATTGACTCGAGCGTTTTCAAAGTCATTGCTGCATATGGTGTATTTTTGTACGCGGGGAGCGAGTAGGTCGACGAGCGCGAGGCGGGAGGTGTGCTTGAACCGCTGGGATCAATTTCAGTGGTCATTTTGATATAATCCTTGGATGTTGCCCAAAGCATGAAATCAAAAGCAGCGTTTTTCCTCTCCTTGCTGCTCTTGGGATTAAGTCCCATGGACCAGTTCCACAGCCATGCGGTATTGCTTTTCATCTTCTGATGTGGCGGCATGACATAACCGATCTTGCCCTTTACTGCGGAACCTTCTGCTTCAAGAGGGGGTGCGAGCGACGTTGCATCATAGTAGATTCCGCATTTACCCGACTGCATAAGGGCGATGCACTCATTGTAGGTATAGGAAAGGATATCCTTCTGGCCGGCCTCGCGGAGTATTTTTTTGTACATTTGCCAGGCGGCCCTCTGTTCAGGCGTATCAACGGTCGCATTCCAGTTCATGTCGTAGAAACGTCCGCCGAATGCATTGACCATGGTCACGAAAGGAGCGCCGCTCATTCCCCAGCCGGGAGCGCCGCGCATCGTCATGCCGACTATTCCTCTGGATGGATCGTTGACCTTTTTCGCAAGCTCATAAATCTCTTCCCACGTCGGTTCCTCCGGCATTTTCAGGCCCTTGGCCGCAAACAGCTCCTTGTTGTACATGATGAAAGAGCTTTCTCCATAAAACGGGAGGGCATAGGACTGGCCGTTCAGCGAAAGGGAACCAACCATGCCTTTGATCAAATCATTACGGTCATACCATTTAAGCTTGCTGGCAGGCAAAGTCTTGAAATAGGGCTCTAGATTTTCCAGCCACCCATTTTTCGCCCAGGTGTTGGCCTCGTAGGGTCCAATAACGTAAATATCGTATGTCGTGCCGCCCATCGACGCTTCCGTCGTAAGTTTCTGGCGCAGGTCATTTTCGGGTAAGACCGCGATATTTACCTTTACTCCCGGAGCGCTGTACTTTTCATTGGCAATTTTTGCCAGCGCTGCACAGATGGGATTGTTCGGCAACGCGATATTGACATCCACATCGCTTGCAGCAACCGCAGACAAGCCCACCACTCCAAACAGCGATAAACAAAGCGTGAAGATCACCACTCTCGAAATTTTCTTCATGGAATCCTCCTTCCAGACTCGATTTATTGACTAAAAAAATGATAAAGGCAGTCTGCGGATCTGTAAATGTTACAGGCGTACTTTTCTTGTACTATAAAGGAAATAGTACAATTGTACCGTATAAAATTATTCCAACTATTTATTGTGTGTTCACAAAAGTGAATATATAATTTTAGGTTAGTACATTATTCCAAGTTAACCGTCGCTGATTCTTTTTGTATCTAAGTCAGATTTGCATACACAGGGAGAAAAGCAAAGTGAATTTTGGGCGCGTGGAGCTCAACCGGATGACAGCCGATTCACGGATGACTTTTGTGGCCAAGGAGGACGAACCCAACATATCACATTCAACCGGTGCGGGAAACGATCAAGCCAAACCGGAAAATTTCTATAGCTTTTCCAGCTGCCTCTTAGTTTGTGTCGCTGTAGTTTTTCTGCATATTTTGGCCCTTCTATTCACCTTACAGCACAAGGATGCCTATGGGAGACAAGATGAATGGCTGCTGCAAAATATCGTGCTCATCGCTTCATCATGTGTAGCCTCTATTGCCTTCTGCTTCTCCCGGGGTCGCTGGGCCATCCGCACTTGCCCCCTGATTATTCTCTGCTACGCAATCGTCAGCTATTCAAACGGAACTTTTATCTACCAGGACCTGCTTCTCGTCGAATCCCTCGGCTGCCTGGTTGGTTTGTTTCTGCCTGCACGAACCTCGAAAGTTCTCGGCATGCTCATGATACCGGTGGTCCTTATCGCCAAATGGCCAAAACTGTTCACTGGCATACTGCTGCCTGCCAATTTGCTGCTCCTCATTGCCCTCATCATCTCCACCGAATTACTCTTTGTTTTCCTTTCTTCAATGGTGCGCAAGCTCCACATGCAGTATTATCAGCAGTGCCAAACAAACGACCGTCTCAACAACGCCGTTGTCAGGTTGACGAGTGCCAACCTCGGATTCCAGCAACACGCCTTCGTCATGGAGGAAGAATCGGCAGAAAATGAGCGGAAACGGATATCGAGAGACATCCACGATACCGTTGGCTACGTCATGACCAACATCATAATGATGATGGAGGAGGCGGATTCCCTGCTCGACAACAGTCAGACACGAGTGCGGCAGTTAATTCGCGCAACGCAGACACAGGCTCAGACAGGCTGGAATGAAGCACATATGGCTTTGAGCAAATTGAGAATCATGCCAAGCGATGATGATAATTGGATCGGGACCATCCAACAGCTTGTAAATTTTTTCAGCAAGGCAACGGGAATCAAAATCAAGCTGGAATGGGGGAATATTCCAATGCATTTTACGGAGGAAATTGAATCGGTGGTGTACCGATTCATACAGGAGGGCCTCACGAATTCCTTCCGGCACGGCAAGGCTTCGGCCGTGGTGATTTCTTTCTGGATGACGGAACAGGAACTCCTCGTGAGCCTGAGGGACAACGGTGTGGGAGCGACGGAATTCACCGAAGGCATCGGCATGAACGGGATCCGCGAGCGGCTCAAGCCGGTAGGCGGCACCCTGGCGGCACACAATATCGTCGATGGCTTCGAACTCCTCATCCATATCCCTTACAATGCAGGAAACGGTTGATTATGGGAGAAAAAATTCATGTCCTTCTTGCAGACGACCAGACTCTTTTCGTTGAAAGTTTGAAAAGCGTATTGGAGCTGAAATATGCCGACATTGAAGTTGTGGGGATTGCCCATGACGGACGGGAAGCAATCGAGTACGCCAACTCCAAAAAGCCGGATGTAATTCTCATGGATGTGCGCATGCCGGTCCTCGACGGGGTAGAGGCAACCAGAATTATTCATCAAAAACAGCCGGAAAAGCGCATTATCATGCTCACGACGTTCGACGACGACGAATATGTCCAGGAAGCCCTCTTATACGGAGCCGCTGGCTATGTGCTGAAAAACATACCCATCAAAAATCTGGTGGACTCGATCCGCATGGTCTGCGAAGGGACATTTCTCGTTTCCGGTTCCGTCGTCGAAAAGATCACGCGCACTTTCAACCAGCCCACATCTTTGCCCGACCAGGATTCATCGTATCCGGAATGGTTTTCAAGACTCACCCGGAGGGAAAAAGACATTCTCTTTCTCATTGCAAACGGACTCGACAACAAGGAAATCGCCAACCGTCTCAATATGGCTGTCCAGACCACTCGCAATTACGTCACTTCGATCTACGAAAAACTCGGAGTCCATGACCGGGCCCACGCCATGAAGCTCATCATCGATGCGAAGATCAAGCTGCAACAGCCGCCAGCATAGAAATTACAGCTCAGGGCGAGTTATGGCGCACGACTATAGTACGCGGCATCCTCTGTGCACATCCTCTACGCGCCCTGGTCGGACGAGGTCCGCAGGTGAAGGCGGAAGCCTGATGGGGTTTTCTCAACCTCGACACGGGAGACAATGCCGATCATCCAAGTGTGCAAAAAGTTTTCATTTTAACGATCTTCAATGCGCCAGTCGGGCATGGTCCCCAAATATTGCTCAAGCGATGCGCAAAAACGCTCATCAATTGAGCCACTCGATGCAGAATCGGACAAAACGCTTTCCAGCCAGTGGCGCAAGAAATCACGTGAAAAACTGCCCCAATAATCAGGGAGGGCTGTAACACTTGGCAATGCGGAAGGCACGAGAGGGTTTTGCGCATACTCAGGAAAGTATTTCGAAAAAACGGTTTCATTCATCTGCATTATGCTGCTGAATCCCCCAAAGGGGCCCACATAATCCGGCAACAGTTGCTGCGATTCCATTTCTTTCCAAACCTTTTCCTGGTTACCCGCAACGAAAAGCCAGCGCGCAAATGCCAATGCAGCCTTTTTATTTTTTGCTCCCTTGGGGATTCCCATATATCGAGTATCTGCAGTCAATAAAAGTTTTTGATTCACCGCAGGAAAACGATACCGCAACTGCGTTTTGGCCGAATAAGGAAGTCTGAAAAATTCACTCGCCTTCATCGGCCAATAGAGGACGCGATTGTCAAGCACAAGTTGATAGCCGGGTTTATTGAAATATGTAAAAGCAAAAGCATCTTCCTGTTCTGTCGTTACATTCGAGTTGAAAGACAAAAGAGCGCCGACAGATTCTTCGAGGTTTCCCTTGTCCCACAGAATAGGCCATGAATTTGCCTCATTCGGCTTGGGGGCAGAGGTTGATTTCCAGTTTTGATTCAAGGAAAAACCAGTACCTCCCGCAAGAAGCCAGTCCTCTGCAAACTCTAGATTCCAGCGGGGAGAAAATCCCATCGCGCTTATTTCGCCATTTCCGATTCTGGTAAATGCTTCCGACGAGCTCTGAAGCACATCAGGATTGAGCACGGCGACTCCTGCACTCTCATTTTCAGACTTTCTCTCTACCAATACCATGCAATCAAACGACAAGGGCATTAGAATGTGCGCCGCGCCCTGCTTGCCGGCGCGCAGCAATGCCGGATACATATCGTTCGGATCAAGGTAATATTTTGAAAAAAGCACATCAAGAGAAACAAATTTTTTCGTCAGTGATTTGGAAAGCAGATATTTTCCGACAACGAGGGACGGAGGTTTATTTGTTTTTTTCATTTCAGAAGCTACATTCGCTTTATACTCAACATCGACGGCAAATCGATCATTCTCTTTATTAAATATCTGAGCGGCAATGACAAGTTCAGGGACATCGGTCCACACCAATGCACTTTGAGGCGACTGATCACATCCAGACAGAAAAGAAATCAGCAAAAAAATAGCAAGGCCGCCGGCCAAACCCGAAATATACTTATACATCTTTTTCTTCATTGCTCGCAAAATCCTTGTTTATCATGGTATCATAGTAAACAAACACAAGTCAGCAAAGGAGAAGATCAGACTTACTGTGCAGGAATTGCGTGACCCGAAAAGCATGCCGCGCATCAACTGGCATTCTCAGTGCCTGAAAGCCCGCTATGGCGAACATGTATGGCGACTTGGCATCGATGCCGGTTTTACCTGTCCCCATAGAAGTCCTGACCGACTGCAGGGCGGATGTCGCTTCTGCGCCCCCGATGGCAATATTTCCGCATATCAGAAAACTCAAGCACCTGTCCCCAGTATGGAAAAACAAATTGAACTCGCGCTCATCTTCACGCGGAGGCGCTACCATGCAAACGCCTTTTTTCTCTATTTTCAGGCGTACACAGGCACCAACGCTGCCACAAAAACATTGACTCAAGTCTACGAAAATGCTATCGATGCTTTTTGGCGCGTATATGAAAAAGTCGGCGAAGCACCTCGTGCCGCGCCCGAAACGCATGCTCCCAAAATGGGGCCATTAAAGGGTATTATTGTTTCCACACGTCCTGATTGCTTTGACCAGGAGAAAGCCGATCTTCTCGCCGCCTATATGGAGCAGGGCATGGAAGTATGGGTTGAGCTCGGCCTTCAGTCGGCACACGAAGAGACCCTTTCGTTTATCCGGCGAAACCATGGCGTCAAGGCCTTCCTCGATGCGATGGAAATCGCGAAACGAACCCATTTAAAGCGCACGGTGCATCTCATGCTTGGTCTGCCCGGAGAATCGCGCACAATGATGATTGAAACCGCGCAATTGGCTGCAAGCACGGAGACAGAAGGCGTCAAATTTCACGATTTCCGCATTGTGAAAGGTTCCGCGTTTGCCCGAAATTTTCTCGCGGGCGAGATCACGGCGATGCATCCGTCACGTCTGCCCGGACTTCTCGCCGATTGTCTCGAAGTATTGCCTCCTTCAACAGAGATCATGCGCATTTCGGCCGATTTCCGCCCCGAAGAATCGGTGAACATCCATCCGCCCACAGACAAACACACCCTGGCACGCCTCGTGGAAGATGAACTTGTACGGCGCAACTCCTGTCAGGGGCAGAGATTCGCAGGCTGACGGCAGCTGCGGCCCTTGACAATTGCCCCGCTTTCTCGTATTGTCGATTCTCGCCGAATGGTTTGCTTACGTTGGAGCGGTGTCCGAGGGGTTTAAGGAGACGGTCTTGAAAACCGCTGTACCGCGAGGTACCGGGGGTTCGAATCCCCCCTGCTCCGTGATGAGCCATCTGGTTTAAGGAGAGGTGCGAGAGAGGCCGAATCGGGCTCCCTGCTAAGGAGTTGTACCTCTAAAGGGTACCGAGGGTTCGAATCCCTCCCTCTCCGGTTTTCGTGAGGCTATAGCTCAGCTGGATAGAGCTTCAGATTGCGGATCTGAAGGTCGGAGGTTCGAATCCTCTTAGCCTCGCTTTTTTTATTGGAGAGATGCGAGAGCGGTTGAATCGGGCGGTCTCGAAAACCGTTGAACCCTCTGGGTTCCGGGGGTTCGAATCCCCCTCTCTCCGCGACAGGAAACCGCGGGCAGGGGGCCTCGGTTTTCTCACGATTGCCCTCATTATTGAGCGCGATTCTACCCCTGGAGAGATGACCGAGCGGTCGAAGGTGCGCGATTGGAAGTCGCGTGTACTCGGAAGGGTACCGAGGGTTCAAATCCCTCTCTCTCCGCTTGCAGTTCGAGCGCATAAGGCCAGGCACTGTGCTCGTAACCACTGCCTAACCCCGCCAGGTCCGGAAGGAAGCAACGGTACGCAGCAGGTGCGGTGCCGCAGAGCGCCTGGCCTTATGCGCTTTGCCTGCTTTACCCTTCCATGCCGCCATGCTATTTTTCATACATGCCCTTTGAAGTCACCGCAACACGCAAGCGCCCTCAAACTTTCGAACAGCTGGCCGGACAAAATTTTGTCGCGGCAACCCTCATCTCATCTCTGGAACAAGGCCGCATCGCACATGCCTACCTCTTTTCCGGTCCTCGCGGGTGCGGGAAAACAAGCACGGCGCGCATACTCGCCAAAGCGCTCAACTGCGAGCATGGCCCGACGCCACACCCCTGCGGTTCTTGCCCCTCATGCCTCGCCATCTCAAGAGGCTCTTCCCTCGATGTCATTGAAATCGACGGTGCCTCAAACACTTCTGTGGACAATATCCGTCAGATAAAGGACGAAGTGCTCTTCGCCCCCAACTCAGGGCGCTATAAAATCTACATCATCGACGAAGTTCACATGCTCTCGATGAGCGCTTTCAACGCGCTACTTAAGACCATCGAAGAACCTCCGCCCTATATTGTCTTCATTTTTGCGACAACCGAACCTCACAAGGTGCCAGCGACCATAAAAAGCCGCTGCCAGCAATTCAATTTCAGGCTCGTCCCCGTTGAAGTCATCCTTCAACTCTTACGGCAGGCCGCCGCCGAAACCGGAATCGAGGCCGAAGAAGAGGCTCTCCTCTGGATAGCCCGCGAAGCAGCGGGGTCGGTCAGGGACGCCTACACCCTTTTCGACCAGATTGCTTCCTTCTCCGGCACCATGATCTCTGCGCAGAATATTCGCGACACGCTCGGGCTGGTCGGAATCGATCACCTCAACGACCTTTTCCGCGCGATTGTCGCAAGCGATACGAAAGAAGCTTTCAGTGTACTCGATGAAATCCTTGGACGGGGTGTGTCTCCAGAGCAATTCTTAACCGATGCGGTTGATTATTGCCGTTCCGTCCTGCTCATCCTGTATGGAGTACAGAAGGAAGGCCTCTTGAGCGCACCCCGGACCGTTTTTGAGCCGGCGGTACTCGCATCCCTCTCGAAAACGCAGATTGAGTACGCAATCGCGCTGCTGCTCGACACATACCGTCATCTCAAAGAAACAATTGAACCCCGGTATGAGCTCGAATTGGCGGTGGCCAAATTGTGCCACATCAAATCATACATCAGTCCACCCGAACTGTTTAACGCGCTTCATTCCGTGCAACAAGCTATTAAAGCAAAAGAAATTCCGCCTCGCGGACAGCGGGAAAAGGACGCCTCACTCCCTTTTCAGGGCCGCCCGGGCAATAGCGCCGACGCCCAGAGTGCGCCGCTCCTCCGCGACCTGCATTCGCGCTTCGCCGCAAACCAGCAATCCGCGAATCCGCCCACAGAACCTGATGAGGCGACAGAGGTTCATGCCCCCGCATCCGGGGCCATCTCTTCTTCTGAGCTGAAGAAAAAAATCATTGCCAAGCTGCGGGGCCAGAATCTCTTTCTCGCTTCAGCGCTGGAAAAATCTGCCGAATGGACCAAAAAACATAACGGGTTCATCATCCCGGTGATGAATCACGTAGAAATGGATATCATCTCGCGATTCTCCTCCCTCATTGCAGAAACAGGAGCCGAGATTCTTGGAACGCCCTGCGCTATAGAACCTCATTTTGCGAAAGACCAAGAGAACCACACACCTCCTTCGCGCCAGAGTGAATCGCGAACTGCGTCTCCCCTCCAGAGGGAAACTCCCCAACAGGCCCCCCATCCGCCAGCGGCATCAAAAAGTCACGAGGCCGCCGTGCAGCCGGAACCGGACATTGAATACAACAGCCCCACTTCTTTTGAAAATTCATTCCCGGAAACGGAACTCGATACCACGGCCGAATTTGAAAATACAACGCGAATCCAGGACGAGCAGGCACTCCCCGAAACCGACGCCCGGACCATCGAACTCATTCGAAAAATGTTCAAAGGGAAAGTCATCGCGACAAAGCTCCCTTCCGAGGCTCCTTCCCCCGAACCTTTGGCCCCGCCGAGCTTTCCGCCGGAGGATGCCTCAGAGTCGCGTGAATTCTCTGAAGGCTCCGAAGAACTCATCGATACAGAAGAAGATTTTGATTAATATTGTGTAACGAAAACAATTGTGTAACGAAAGCGGAGGTAATTATGGACGTATCGAATATCTTTGACATGTTGAAAAATCCCCAGGCCTTAAAAGCGCAGGCTGAAGAGATGCAGAGGAAAATGAATGCAATCAGGGCCACAGGAGAAGCTGGCGGCGGCATGGTCAAAATCACTCTTTCCGGAAACATGGAGTTGCTTGAATGCTATATTTCTCCAGAGCTCTCCGAATTCAAAGACATTCCTCTGCTCCAGGACCTCATCCGCGCGGCCCACCATAATGCTGCGGAAAAAATCAAAGAGGCAATTCAAAACGAATTCGCCGGTTCTATGGGGGGATCAGGAATGCCATTGGGTAATTACCCGGGCAATTTTCCGGGAACAGAGGTTTAAGTACCACGCCCTGACAGGCTCAAAGCACCCGACACAGCACGCAACCCCAGGGACAGAGGATAGGAGCCTCCAAAAAGGATACAGCCATGAAAGCAATTGAGGATCTCGTTTCGCTGCTCACCCGTTTGCCGGGATTAGGCCGTAAAAGCGCGCTTCGAATAGTGTATTCTCTCCTCAAGTCCGACATTTCATTCAGCGAGACCCTCGCCGAGCGCATCCAGACATTGCGCACAACAATCCATTTCTGCTCTGAATGCGGTTCTTATTCTGAATCCGAGCTATGCCAAGTATGTGCTGATGCCTCCCGCGATCGAAGCATCGTGTGTATTGTGGAACAGCCTCAAGATGTCATCACGATAGAAGCATCAAAAGAATACAGAGGCCTTTACCATGTGCTGGGCGGATTGCTTTCTCCTCTGGAGGGGATTGGCCCCGATCAACTCAATATTGGGAAACTCATTCAGAGAATTCACAGATCTTTTGCAACCTCTGTCCCCATTCAGGAAGTTGTCATTGCAACGAATCCAACGATCGAGGGCGATACGACAGCCCTGTATCTGAAAAAATTGCTTGAGAAAGAGCCTGTGCGAGTTACAAGACTGGCAACAGGCATTCCTGTCGGCGGCGATCTCGAATATGCGGACCGATTGACCCTCGCCCGATCTTTTCGCGGCAGATCCCCGCTTTGATATTCGCCATATTTTTCAAAGACACACAGAAGATTATTGAGAGAAATTGATTTTAGGAGCGAAACAGGATGCGCGCCACTGAAATTGCCCGGATTATAAATGCAGAGATTGTTGCGGGAGAAGAAATTGCGTACAATCTTGATATCGAGACCGCCTGCGGTTCCGATTTAATGAGCGATGTCATCGCATTTGTCAAAGAGCGTGTGGCTTTGCTTACTGGCCTTACCAATCCTCAAGTGCTGCGTACCGCCGACCTCATGGATATCCGCCTGATTATTTTTGTCCGGGGCAAAAAACCTTCCGCCGAAATGATTCAAATGGCCCGGGAACAAGGCATTGTACTCATGAAAACTCACAATACCATGTTCACCGCATGCGGTGAGCTTTATCAAGCCGGGATAAAAGGAGATTCCTCTTGTGGTGATCATTGAATATATCATTCCCCGATTGGACTTCTCCGCCGCCGGCAAGGCCTCTACCGACATGAAACACCGCTTGACCCAGCTTGGCCTGCCGCCGGCCCTTATTAAAAGAGTCGCCATCGCGATGTACGAGGCCGAAATGAACATCGCTATTCACGGGGACGGTGGCCGGGCCGAAATCGAAATCTCACAAGAGGGCATAACTACCCGTTTTATCGATCAGGGCCCAGGTATCGCCGACATCGAACTCGCGATGCAGGAAGGATATTCGACCGCTTCGGAAGAAATACGGGACATGGGGTTTGGTGCAGGGATGGGATTGCCCAATATGAAAAAAAATGCCGATGAGTTTATTATACAAAGTGAACCAAACAAAGGAACAACGGTGCAGATGCGCTTCAGGCTTCCCGCAGGAGAACCATAAGTGAGCTTTGAACCTGCAAATCAGTCCCCAAATATATTCCAGACATTCCACTCAGTCCTGCTCGATGCGGATTTATGCGTTGGCTGCACTACCTGCATTAAATTTTGCCCCACCAAAGCAATCCGGGTGCGAAACGGAAAAGCAAAGATTTTTGAAGATCGTTGCATCGATTGCGGCGAATGCATCCGCCGATGTCCTAAAGGCGCGAAAAAGGCGGTCTCGGATCCGCTCTTCATGATGGATGCGTACGACATCAAAGTCGCGCTTCCTGCTCCGTCCCTCTATGCTCAATTCGGCACAAAGTACTCCCAGAGCGATATTTTTAATGCGATTCACTCTGCTGGATTTGATGAAGTATTCGATGTGGCGTGGGGAGCACTTGTTGTGACAACGATGACACGCAGCATTCTCGCTCAAGAAGCCCTCAGACCACGCATTTCAAGTGCTTGTCCTGTTATAGTTCGGCTCATTCAGCAGCGATTCCCAAGTCTGATCCCAAACCTTATGCCAATACTTCCCCCTTCAGAAATCGCTGCCCGGGAGGCTCGAAGAAGACTTGGCTCTTTGTCACAAAAAGTCGGTATCTTCTTTCTTAGTCCCTGCACGGCAAAAGTAACCTCAGTACGAACTCCTTTAGGATACGAACAATCTGCGATCGATGCAGTGTTTTCGTTTGGAGACATTTACGCTTCTCTCAAACGCGCGCTCGACCCGACACCCTCTTCCGCCCCTCACATCGATGCCATCTCCTCTGGCAATGCTTCAACCCATCACTTATTGCCAATCATGAACAATCTCGAACCCGGCATGGGATGGGCACGATCAGATGGAGAACTTGATGCGCTCCACATAGAAAACGCGGTATCCGTCGACGGCATTTCCAATGTCATTGAGCTTTTTGAAGCTATTGAAAACGGCAATATCGACTCGATCCAGTACATCGAAGCGCTCGCGTGCCCAGGTGGCTGTGTTGGCGGGCCAATGGCTGTTGAAAATCCTCATATCGCGCGTTCGACGATGCGCCAGCGATACCAGCACCCTTTCTCAGCATATCCTGGCTCGAAAACCGCTCAAGATCATCACCGCACCGCAAAAGAACGATCCAAATCTCTGTCTCCAGAAAGCTCCACGGCAGATAAGGAATATCTCGCATTCAAATGGACAAGGCCATTACCTCCAAACCCTGTCCTCGTACTCGATACCGATTTGTCGAAGGCTCTGCAAATGGCTGAAAAAATCGAACAAATACGGAACCGGTTGCCGGGGATCGATTGCGGGGCTTGCGGCGCACCCGATTGTGACGCGTTTGCGGAAGATATTGTTCGCGGTTTGAGCTCCATCGAAGATTGTCGGCTTTTAGCGAGCCCGCCGCCCGCACGCAATGAGGAGGAAAATCCTAAATAATTGATTTCCAATGCTTAAATTAAGTACACACAACTTTTATCATAAAATTGGATATAACATGCATTGTATATAAATAAATTTGACAAATGAATATGGAATGAGTATAGTAAATCACGGTATACTTGAATTTTGTGTAATTTCATATAAGATTTTCCGGTTATCTGTGAAGTCGGTTAATAACAAACGTTCATCAAGAGGGTAAACTGCTTGAATAAGAAGGATTTTCCTCATATCCACTTCTATGACCAGGATTTTGTCGATGTCTATGATAGGACTTGGGCATGGATTGCTGATTGCTGGACAAACGGGGGCAGCCAGACAAAAATCAGCAAAACAAAGTTTTTTTACTATCCTGAGCAGAAAAGACTCGATTTTCTTGAGCAAGTCTTCTCCAGCTTTTTTCTCGTCTATAGCAATCGAATTTATCCGGCGTCGAACGGACTCGACGCGCTGTACGCGCTTCAAGAGCCCGATGGCGCGATTCATACCGCTTACGATATCGAAACGGGAGAGCCCATTCTCCCCAAGGACAATCCGCACGGTGTGACACTTCCTCTCCTTGCCTGGGCAGAGTTCAACCTCTATCACAAGACAGCCAATAAAAAACGAGTCAAAGAAGTAATGCCCATGCTTAGCAAGCATTACAAATGGCTCGAGGCGAATTTCAAAATGCCCAACGGCCTCTTCGCGACACCGCTCTCTTCGACAGGGATGGAAAACACCCCACGGACCGACGTGCGATACTTCATCGATTTCAACGCCGCCATGGCGATGAACGCACTCTATCTTTCCGCGCTTGGCGACATTCTCAACGATAAAGACGCCTCATTTCAGTACAAGCGAGACTATTTCTCAATAAAAACAAGAATTAACTCAAAAATGTGGAACGCTGAAGATGGTTTCTACTACGACCTCGGCGAACATGAGAATCAGATACCCACAAAAACACTGGGGACGTACTGGCTTTTGCTTGCTGAAATTCCAAATGAAGAACGTGCTGAAAAACTTGTGGCAAAACTTAAGGACCCTCAGTGCTTTGGCACCGAGAATCCATTCCCTTCCCTTTCCGCCGATCATCCCGCCTTTGATAAAAAGGGCCAGGGCTTTCGTGGCAGCGTTTTCCCATGGCTTACCTTCATGGTAATTAAAGGTATGGAAAAATATTATTTCTACGAGCTCGCCCGAGACTCAGCGATACGGCATCTCTATTACATTCTCGATTCCATGCACAGTAACGAACACGAAGGGAATCGGCACAACAACCATCCCACGGTGTGGAGCGCATATCAGCCAATGAATGAAGGAAAAGCAGTCTGGGATGGGCATCCTGAGTGGCCGCTGCAAAACTACTTCCCTTCAAATGGGCTCTGCACAGTGACATTGGTTATTGAAAACGTCATCGGGCTTTATATCTCCTTGCCGAGAAAGACTGTAGATTGGATTATCCCCAATCTTGAAGTCATGGGTATCGAAAACCTCTCCCTTAAGCGCAACATGATTACCATCCTTTCCGGCAAATCCGGCCGAGGATGGGAAATCCATATGGAGAGTGAAAAATTGTATTATTTTACTATCAATGTACTGGGAAAAAAGAAAAAAACACTCCCTATTCCCTCTGGCAAATGCTCGATGCTTATCGACAAAATTTAACGCTGCAATGGGCTCGCTTAAGAAACGACGCACTCTCCTTAAGAAGAACACCAGATCTCTTGAATTCTAATCTATTATTGTACCAATAAATGATTTTTCGCTTAGTATTTTGTCAAAATTCTCCAGATTGGACCCGGATGCAAAAATTACGCGGAGCCCAAGCTCTTTTGCCTTTGCCGCAGCTATTGGATCAAAGGGAAGGTTTGCGCCAGGATTCCATACTCTTCCTGTCATTTCTAAGAGAGCGTCAAAAGTTATATGCGCAAGAGGCTTCGCGCCGGGGTCCTTTTTGGGGTCAGCGCTATAGATCTGAGAAATATTTGAAAGATTCAATATCTGGTTCGCATGAAACCGTTCGGCAAGAAGCACGGCATCATAATCTGTCGAGAAACCAGGTTTCCATCCTGCGGCAACCAAGATTTCCCCGCGCATCGAAATATCGGCGCTAGGGTCTGTCACTACCGAATCTGGGCAGTAATCGGAAAACACTTCCTTTACCAGCTGCGCGTTGAGTCTTGTCGCCGCAATGCCGATTCGATCAAGCGATTCATCGAGATAAAGCGCTTTGGCTGGCTCTACTCCTCTGTTTCCATCATTGCTTGTTTCCCTCTCGGCGGCTTGCTCGATAAATTCCTTGTAGGCTTTCTGCCACTGACGGGCCGCGGATCCACCTCCAACCACAATAATCGCCTTTCGATTCTCTGCTTCCAACCATGATAGCAACACATTTCGAAATTGTAATAAAAACAAACCGCTTGGACCTTCTTGGGGGGCAACAATCGAGCCTCCTAAAGATATTACAATAGTCATTGTTTCTCTCCCAAATATTCTGATTTGGAAAATATCGGATCCTTATAAATCCTTATAAATTTTCCTTCAGAAGCCTTTGGCATATTTTGAATACTAATTCAGGTAACAGATTAAAGGCATAATGGCGATTAACACGCTCTCCGCATTGATGGTATTCCCTGCCCCATGGCCCAATATTGATCACGGGAACATCCAGGGAGTCTTTCAGATACTCGTCTAAATCGGGCTGGTCCACCGCTGACCTTTGTTTTATATATTCAATAGATTGCGCATCAACTGAAGGCGCCAGGAAACTCATATCCGAAATCCCCGGGAAATAGGGACGGATCTTTACAGATTCCTCATGGTCCCTGTTGAATTGATTTATTTCATCTTTCACGTATGCCAAAAATAATTGATCACGATCTGAATCCAATTCAGCTTTTGCATAATAAGGAGGAGCTAATCCTACAATTGCGCAGGGGCCCTCAATTTGAGCATACGTGAGCAATTCATGCACAATTTTCGCAGTTTGCAATACTTTATCTTCAGGAAAACTCTTCTCCGCAACCCTTCTGAGGCGGTCTAAAATACCGGGCGCCACATATTCAGCACGATTGATAAGTTCTGGCAAATCAATAATTTCTGAAGACAATTTTTGCATAACCACATGTTCATTCTGCTTCCTGGAAAAAGCTGACATTCGCTCATACAGCAGCGAGATAGAACTATCTAGTGCCTTTTGGACAAGCAAGGTAACATTTTCAAAAACTTTCGCAGGATTCTTTTCAAATGTCAAAACATTGAGGGCACAAAAAACATCTGCAGGCATAGTCACATCATAGCGACTTCGCATTTCACGATAATACAAAATAGTTGGAGGAGGAGGTTCTTCTCCTGGAAATACTGTCCGAATGTTCAGGCACTCACTATTGCATTCAGCCTCTCTTGCAAACACCGAGGCGGCCATAACCGGATTGAAACCATCAAAAGGGGACCCTGCGTGCGCGGGTTTCCCGACAAACAGCACAAAAGGAAGAAGCTTGCTGACGGAGCCTAAAAACACGGCCTTCGCCTCCGCCCCGTCCCCCTGGTCAACCGCCGCGTCGAGATTGATGATGGCCTTCAGCCGCAGCCCGTGTTCGGAAGCAAACGCAGAGAGGATCTTTTTGGCGGCCTTCATCCCGACAGAGGAACCCTCCTCATCCGGGACCGCCATATATACGATGTTGCCTGATCTCTCATCATCTCCAAGAAAATCAGCAAGCGCGGCGATTCCCGCGGCCAAGCCGCTTTTCATATCGAGCATCCCCCTGCCGGGGACAAAGAACGAACTCTCCAGATCCTTTTTGAGCAAGATTTCCGGAGGCGACAGCTTTTCTTTCGAGGACAGAGACTGAAGCATCTTTTTTGTGAGAGTTTCTGGGTCAAACGCAAAAGGCTCCAAAGCGCCATAATTGCTGGTGTCAACTACATCGTAATGCCCTGTGAGAACAACACAGGATGTTCCTTCCCCCGGGGCTAGGGCCATGACAATTCTGCGTTTCCATTCATCCCCTTCAATGTAAAATTCCTGAATATGCTCCGGGTGTGAATTAAAAAAAGAAATTTCTCGAAGAATAGGTATAAGAATATCCGGAAAAGAGACCTCTCCCGAAGTATTCGTTATGCTCGCCGATTTCACCAAACGAATTGCAAGGGATTGTGTATCTATAGGATCATCGCTTTTTCCCATGGTATGCATACTCTACCATACATGCATCGTGTTCGTTGAGTATCCAATAAAAAGACAGAAGAGCACTATTTCAAAGAGAATTTCTTGGCGACAAGGGCAAGATTCTTCTTGTTTATTGTGCTGGATCCCTCAGATACATATGAATATTCAATGTATTCCTTATAAACTTCAGCGACTTTGTGCCGGACAAGCTTCATGGTTGAATTGATCGTGCCATTTTGCTCACTGAAGGGTTCTTCCAAAATCTGAAACACTGAAGGGACCCATGCCGACTGAACCTTTTTTGCCTTCGGATCATTTTTGAATCTATAGAACTCTTCAATAAGAACCGCCAAGAGAGCTTCGGCAGAATGAATGGATTTTCTGGTAATTAAATTCTTTACTTTGGTTTCATCCAGTGTGACGAGTGCCATTGTGTACTTTTTATGGTCACACCAAACCATGAGCTGGTCAAACACATCCGTTGACATGGTAATGGCTTCTTCTATCTCTTCGGGACTGTATTTTTCGCCATCTTCTCTAATCAGCAGCGCTTTCGCTCTTCCTATTACAGAGAGAAAGCCTTCTTCATCCATATAGCCCAAATCCCCGGTCCACAACCGGCCATCGGTGAGCACTTCGGCGGTAGCTTCAGAATTCTTATAATACCCAAGCATCACATTCTCGCCGGTGACGGTGATGTGGCCCATCGTTCCCTGCGAAACTTCCGCTCCGTTTTCATCCATAATTTTACACTGTACGGAAGGGGCCATTATTCCAGAAGTACCAAATTTGTGCACTCTGGGGGTATTCGACGAAATTATCGGAGCGGCTTCGGTCAGGCCGTATCCCTGATAGAGCGGCACTCCAAGCGCCGCGAAAAATTGCTGCTGCTTGATATCCAAAAACGCCCCACCACCGACACAAAACCGAATAGAGTTGCCGAACAGAGACTTCTTAATTTTATTGAACACTAGCAGTTTTGCTATGAAGTAGGGGAAAAACGCATTGAATCGATCCTTAAATGGAGGCTTGTGATAACCGTCGCCGTTCCAAAGAATCCCCGCCGCAATCCCCTTTTTGAAGATGCTTTCGATAATGCCGCCTTTTTCTTCAATGGCCGCGATAATCTTCTTCATGAAATTGCCTGAAAGAGACGGAACGGTAAACAGGAATATCGGATCGCTTTCTTTTAGATTGGCCGGGATATTCCTCAGTGTCGCGATTCCCCCTCCCCTGGAATCCACAAAATAGAGGGAAATTCCGCAAATCATCGCCGTATAGAGACCCACCGTATGAGCAAACGAATGATCGACGGGAAGGATCAACAGGGTCCTGAAATACATGGGATTATCGAACAGGTCTATCGCGTCGTGACAGTTTGACCAATAATTCAAATGGGAGAGCATGATCCCCTTGGGATTGCCCGTTGTCCCGGACGTGTAGGATATCGTCACCACATCATTTTCTTCGGTTTCTTCTTCAATCAAATCCAATTTCTGGCCATACTCATCGTTTTGCGCAAGCAATGAAGCCCCTGCTGAAAGGGCTTCCTTCAAAGAGATAATGCAATCTTCGGGAATTTTCGATTTAGACAGAACGCTGCGTCCCCAGTCAACATCATCATCAAAATACACAATGCGCATATCGGGAGTATGAGCTATCACCAAGGCGTTCGCGATTTTTTCCAACTGATTGTGCGTAGTACAGATAATTTTCGATTCAGAATGCTCGATTCTGAAGGGAATTTCGTCCGCAAGAAGCTTGATGGAAAGCGGGACGGAGATCATGCCTGCGCACAATACCCCGAGTTCCGAGACCAGCCATTCGGGAGAGCCTTCAGCAATTATTGTTGCCTTGTCCCCTTTTTTAAAATTGTTTACTAAAAGCCAGGCAGCGAACTTGCGTGCCTGTTCTCTTACTTCCAGAAAAGTAGTGCCGACATACCCCGAATCGGCTTTCTTCAACGCATAAGGAATATTTGAATATTGTGCCGCAGCCTCTTTCAGCATCCGGAGAACTGTTCTTTTCATCATTTGCCTTTCCTGCCCCCCAATAGTATGTATACTATTATTACATTCGAAAAGATGCTAGTAAATACATTTTTTATTGCACAGGCGTTCGAGAATGATTATGTCGACTTCCGATATTGTAAATACCCTAAAAGGGGTCAGCCGCCGAGATTTTTGGCCGCCCTCTTTTCGGGCAGCAGGATATCTGTGCTGTCCTGTTCCGCGGAATGGAGTATAAGCTATCTGAGCGTAAGCGCGAAGAAGCTCGCGATTGCTTCCACCGTCTGAGCCATCAGCCTGGAATCCCCGCCGTAAAAACCATAGCCATGGTCGGCTCCCGCTACTTTCACCACTTCAATTCCCGCGCTGCTGATAGCGGCTTGCGCCGTTTCTGAAATGACGGGAAAGGGAATGATGATGTCAGCGTCACCGGTGACGAAGAGGATGATCCCCGTGAAAGTGGAAATTGCCGAAAGGCCTTTGGCAGCCTCGTTGTCTGCGAACCATTTCGCCCCAAGATCCTGTACCTGCCCGAAGGGAGTCGTGAAAAGCACATGCCCATCGGCTTTTGCCTTTGCGGAAAGACTCGCATACTTTTCCGGTCCGCCCATGAAGATATACATCGCATCAGGTCCGTCGTTGCCCACGGGAGCAAGCAATCCCATCGACCTGTAGCCATTCATGCAGGAGAGAACAGCGAGACGTCCGCCCATACTGTAACCGAAAATTCCTACGGCGCTGGTATCGATCGGCGCGTTCTCGATCGCAAATGCCCGCGACGAGCCGACATCCGCGAGCATGTTCGTGAGGTTGTTCATGGTGAACGGTTCCGCGCTTGCCCCGCAGCCGGGGAAATCCATGCGGATGCTCGCAATCCCCCGCGCCGCCAGTGCTTCCGCAATCGCCGTGAAGCCGCCATTCTCTTCTTTACTGCCGCCATGGCCGTGGGCCATGACGACGAGGGGAACTTTCCCTCCGGCGACGGGGACAGTGAGAATGGCAGGGATGCTGATTCCGCGTGAAGGGACGGCTACCGCGCTGACCGTAAAATCGTAAGGACCAAAGGCCGCAGGAGCTGCAGCTCCCGTTACAACTGCAACAAAAGCGAAAGCGGCAGCCGCCATTGCCCAAAGTCTTGTTTTCATCGATTCCTCTCCTTGAAACAGATGAATCGCTTGTGTGCGCGGGCTTTACACCCGCGCACACTTTCAATCAGTCGCCGGAAACCGCGACTTGCCAGTCTGCTTTTATCTGTGCAAGCAGCGCAGGATCTTCAATCAGCTTGTAGCCGGTCAGGGCCATTATCTTTGCGGAAGCCAGGACTACTTCATGCGCGAGGGGACTTTTGGTAGCCTCGGCGTATTCTCTCGAATGGCCAGCCACATCTTTGGAGGCCACAGGGAGACTGAACATCATGCAGGGGATCTGAGAGGAAGCAGTTCCGAAATCGGTGGACCCTCCCGCGGCATCCGAAGATTGCACCTTTCTTATTTTCTCGACGCCGTACAGCCTGGAGACTTCCGCGCCCAAGTCTATAAAGGACTGGACATTGACGACATTATCGTACTGCTTAATTTCCTGGATGGTCAGCTTCGTCTCGGTCATCATTGCCGCGCCCCTGGCGATGTTGTACACGCGCTCTACGACGCTGTTGAGGTATGGACGCTCGGCGCCGCGCACATAGAAGCGAGCCGAGGCCTTTTCCGGGACGATGTTCGCCGCGGCGCCGCCGTTGGTGACGATTCCGTGGATCCTGATGTCGGATTTCACGTGCTCGCGCAGGAATTCCGTGCCCATAAACATAAGCATGACACCATCGAGCGCGCTTCTTCCCATTTCAGGACTTGCCGCGGCATGACTGGCCTTCCCGTCATATATGAAGTCGACAAGGTTCAGAGCAAGCGTTTTGCTGCCTATACTCGCCTCGCCAGAACCGGGATGCATCTGCAGGCCGACATCGGCCTGTTTGAACAGGCCCTCCTTAGCCATGGGGATCTTGCCGCTTGTGGTCTCTTCAGCCGGGCATCCAAAGACTATGACTTTGGCGGGAAACGAGCCAAGATTCTTTGAAAGCTCCACGGCCGCACCTACGCAGGAAGCCACAATGACCATATGTCCGGCGGCATGCCCTAGCCCAGCCACTGCACCATATCCCGCGAAGAATAGACATGACGCG
>Ga0074197_1001360_pt1 | contig 21132 bp, 18 predicted proteins | sample EPASupsiteSAE305_FD_64526 | JGI IMG/M metagenome (GOLD analysis project Ga0074197, IMG submission 64526) | Bioremediated contaminated groundwater microbial communities from EPA Superfund site, New Mexico - SAE3-05 reassembly with SPADES | ecosystem: Environmental > Aquatic > Deep subsurface >...
TCCATACATGCAGAACCTGACCACTGACGGGGTAACCGTCATGTGGCGTACGGCTGACGCACAGCCATCTTTTGTCATGACGCGCCCATGCGGTGGAAACGACTCTGTTCCGTTCTCCTCAAGCGTCCCCGTCCGGTATCATGAAATTAAGCTTTCCGGCCTCAAGCCCGCCTCCTGCTACAGCTACTCCGTTGAGTTCGGGACGGCAACACTCGGCGGCGGTTCTTTCACTACTATGCCCGCCGCGAAGATATCAACCTTCACTTTCGCGGTATGGGGCGACAGCCAGCACTGGCCCCAGAGGTTCGGGAAAATAGCTTCCGGCATAATGGCGGTGAAACCCGCTTTTGCCGTGGCCGTGGGTGACTACGAGGGTAATGGTTCCGTGGCGGCGCAGTGGGAAGAGCAGTTGTTTGTTCCCGGCAGGCAACTGCTCGCGAATGTTCCAGTGTTTTTCACTGTCGGCAACCATGATTACGGTTTCAAGGGGGAGGACGGTGATTATGCCCCCGATTCTCCCGGACTGAAGAATTTTACCGATTCTTTCCGCAATCCTGCCGGAAACAGGACTTATTATTCATTTGACTACGGGAATTCCCATTTTATCGTGCTTGACGCCATAGTCGGGCGGACGTTTTCAACCTTTGGCGTGGTGCCCGGCACCGCGCAGTATGACTGGCTGGTAAAAGACCTTGAGTCGGCCCGTTCCTTCAGTAATGTGTTCGTGTTTCTTCATGCTCCGCCTTATTCCGTGTGCTGGGACAAGGACTACTACGACGGGGAGCCCGCGGTCCGGGAACACCTTGTGCCTTTGTTCGAGAAATACGGCGTGCGCGCGGTGTTCAGCGGCCATTCCCATGCCTACGAGCGCGGTGCCTATAACGGGGTCGGATATATCGTCACCGGAGGCGGCGGCGGGACGCTTGATGATGTGGTCCACAAGAAATGGAAGCAGATTCAGGTCCATTCCTTCGTACATCATTTCATGAAAGTTTCTGTCGAGGGAGATTTTGTTGTGCTGGAGGCCATATCCCCGGAAGGGAAGGTTTTTGACAAATTCAAGCTATAGACAGGCGTTTTGTCCGCCGTTGCTCAGGGTGTGAGGCTATTCGGAATACTTGTTGGATGTCTTTGACTTCAGGCCCGAATCTCTGTGAGAATATATTAAAGGGCCGGTTCCTTCCCTAGTAGGCGGACCGGCTGACATAATCCTTCAGAGGTTTTCCCATGAACGCAGACAAGCATCACCGCGAAGTAATCCTGCTCGGGCTGCCGCCCATTACGCCCGAGGTCAAAGGTATGTGGCATAAGGGATATCCGGTCCATAAGGGCGAGACGGAATCCAGCGTCAATTTCGCCACGCTTTACGCAAAGAAGAACAATATCGTTCCCGACCAGGACCTGCTGAGAAAGGAGTGGCTGCATTTTGTGGACACACTTCTCCTCGCCGGCTTCCAGCTCCGCATAATCCCTTTCCCGGAACAGCTCAACCGCCCGGACAGTCTTTACCATGACGCGGTTTTCATCCGCGACGGCGGGATGATATTCCGCAGCATATGGATAAAGGCCCGCTTCAGCGTCAAAGACCGCATACTTGAGGGCGAATTCCATTCGCAGTGCATTTCCACCAAGCTCAAAAAGACCGTCATAACCCTGCCCAAGGACGCGTTTCTTGAAGGGGGGGACATCAATTTTATAGAGACGGCAAAGGGCAGCTATTATTTCGGCGGGCTTTCCCGCTCCAACAGGAAAGGGCACGATTTCGTGCGCGAGATAATACGGCCGGATAATTTCGTGATGGTGGAGTCGGAAGGATATCATCTGGACACGGTTTTCACGCCGGTGGTATCGGCCGACAATCAGCTTGTCGCCGTCATCATTGCTTCGGAAGGCATTAAGCCTAAAAGCATGGCGCAGATACGCGAGCTTGGCGTGCCCGTGCTGGAGATATCCCCGCAGGATTCCTCAGGCTCAGGCGATACGCTGGGCGATTATTCCGTCAACGCGCTTATAGCCCCGGGCGTTATGGTCAATTCCAGCCGTTTCTCTACCCCGGGCGTGGAAGATACGCTTAAAAAGCTGGGAATCGAGAGGTTCGTCTCCCCGCTGACAAGCTTCAAGTACGCTGGCGGCTCCGTCCACTGCCTCACCAACGAAATATACTGACAATATGCGAAAAGCCGCCGGGGAAATTCCCCCGGCGGCTTTTTATTTGCCTGAATTGCGCCGCTATGCGGAAACGAGCCAGCCTTTTATTTCCGCAGTGGCCGCGGAACACTGCGCCAGCAGTTTGCCGTCTTTAAGCTGCGTGGCGGAGTAGGTATAGAGGGCCAGCGCCTTGCGGGCGGTCATTTCGTAATCAGTGGTTTCTTTCTTCATTCTGTACACTTCAGCTTTCAGTTTCAAGAATTCCGCCATATAGAAAATGTTGACGTGGTCGCCGTTCTGGGAGAACAGCCGGATTATCTCTTCCGCCGGGAACATGTCCAGCATTTTCGGGTCCATTCCGGCCAGTTGGCGCAACGCCGTATTTATGACCTCCTGCGCTTCGTCCAACTGGTTCTTTTGCAGAAGGTGCGCCACCTGAAGCATGAACGCGCACATCTGGTCTATTACCCGGATGAGATAATCCGTTCTGGTGTTCATGAATTATTCCTTTGGGAGGTAGTCTGTGTCCGCGGCCAGTATGTCGGCATAGACCGCGTTCGCAGCGCGGCAGAGGTCGTCCGGGGCAAGCGCAAGCTGCATGCCTATTTTCCCCGCGCTTATATGGATTTTGCTCAGGCAGGAAGCCGTGTCGCTGACGACAGTCTTATAAGCCTTCTTCATGCCTATGGAAGTGCAGCCGCCACGTATGTAGCCCGTCGCGCGGGTGATATCCCTGACGGGGAGCATTTCCAGCGACTTCTCGCCCACGGAGCGGGCGGCCTTCTTGAGGTCAAGTTCCCTGTTTATGGGCAGGACGAAAACATAGTGCTCGCGGCTGACGCCTTTGGTCACGAGAGTTTTGTAGACAAGTTCGTAGGCCAACCCCAGCTTGTCAGCGGTGTCCAGTCCGTCCACAAAGTCGCCGGCGTCATATGCCTTGCTCTCGTATTCTATGCCAAGCTGGTCCAGTATGCGCATGGCATTTGTTTTGTCGGACATGCCTAAAGTCTAGCACATCTGTCCGGTGGAACGCATGAAGGGGGGCATGTAATGAGGCTGGTCGGTTTAGCGCAGATCTGACGCTATGATTCTAATACGGTTTTCCGATGATATATAAAAACAGGAACCAGCTTTTCAGCTGGTTCCTGTTTTTGTAAAGGGCGATGCTGATTTGCGGAGAGCTTAAAACGCGTATGAAGTGGATACGCCTATAAGGTGGGCAACAGCCTTCCATGTACCGTTGAGCGTGGAATCCACCGTAGTGTTCGACCCGCCCATGCTGTTATTCACATTTCTGGAGAGGAAGTGCAGGAACATGTATCCCGCGTCAACCGACCAGTTGCCGCGTCTGAAGGTTGTGCCGGCGGCAACGCCAATCCGGTCCGAGTCCGGGACAATGGGGTCGAAGTGTTCATCGGGAATGGGGTTGGGGTCGTACACCAGTCCGCCGCGCATGGTCCAGGTCTGGTCAAGTTTGTACTCCGCGCCGAGACGCGCGGCAACCACGTTGTTCCACTCCTTGTATTTTACGGACGCGCCGCCCGCGCTGAGGCTGTTGTGTATGATGAGTTGGTCATAGCTTGACCATCCGGTATAATCCAGGTCGAAGTTGACGCGCAGCCTGTCGGAGGCTTTCCATGACGCGCCGAGCAGGAGTATGTCCGGCAGGGTCAGTCGGGTGTCGGCGGGAACGTCACGCATGGTGGTCTGGGTGGTCACGTTGTGCAGCACCACGTTGCCGGTAATGGAAAGTATTATCTTGCTCCGGTAGCTGAGCCCCAGGCTCAGGTCGTCAGTGGGCCTGTACATCACACCCGCGTTAAAGCCGACGCCGTTGCCTGTGCCGTCAAGGCGCTGTTCTATCATGGACGGAGATGTGGATGCCATGTTATACAGGCTGGCGTCTATGGTGGCGAAATCGAATCCAGCCGCCACCGCCAGTTTGTCGCTTAGCTTGTACGCGGCGTTAAGGTTGTAGTTGGCCACTTTCATGCTGGAATAGGTGGCGGCCTTGGAGGTTTCGGATGTCTGAGCCCACTGGGAGGAAAGGCCAAATGGCGCGCTGGCGCCCATGCCGAGGGAGAATTTCCCGAAATTATGCGTGGCGAAAGCGTGAGGCTGGATATGCCAGACGGAGGCGGACCGGTCGGTCTTGCCGTCCGTGTTCTCATGCTTCATGCTGGGGTAGATGAAGTTGGCACCGAGCATTGTCTGTGTGCCGTCAAGCCAGACCATGGCTGCCGGGTTGTATGAGTTCGCGGAAGCGTTGTCGGACTGCGCCGAAAACGCGTTTGCCATGCCAAGAGCCGTAACGCTGGTGTCCGGCAGCCGGAACCCCGCCGCATGGGTGTTTACAGTCATCGCAATTAGAACAAATGCCGCGGCTAAACCCGCTATCTTCTTTACCATCACTCCTCCTGATTGTTTTTTGGAAACGCTATTGACCACCCCCTGTTCCTTTATTCAGTCTGAATATCGGTACCGGTTGCATGCCCCGCTTCCTTTTTGTATTGGGCCGGTGCGCTTGCGAGTGTTTGTGACTTACCCCCGCTGCACTGCCGCTGTATATTTTAGCTATTACTAAATTAGTCCACAATAATGGATACATACTATGGGTCTTCACTCCATGACAAATAAGCGGGGCTTCGGCATATTCCCGCCAAAGCCCCGCCAGTTGTCCAAAACTCGCCCTACTTAATGCTCTGCTCTTAGCCCAATAAACGCACCCTTATCGGTCGAGTTACATTTCCTTTGGGGTTCTTATAAGCCGGAAAACAGAAGGGCAAGCAGTGGGATGTTCAGAACCAGTTCACTCCTCCTTCCAGATGCTTTTCCCCATAATTTCGCCGTGCATGACACTTCAGGTGCAGGCAGGGCTTTGCAGTAAAAGTTCTGCTTGTGAAAATGGCCGGTCTCGGCTCGATATAATAGTAGAACCGCTTGTACACCGAATGGATATCCAGCCCTTTTTTGACATTGTTATCCTGCAATCGCTACAATCTAATCATATCTACATATCTGTTCAGACAGAAAATTTAATTTGTCTGTGGAATGGGGGACTATGTTCAAGAAAATTCCGTCTGGCGCTTATTTCCTGGTGACAATACTGTTTTTTACACCATGGTGGTCAGTGTCCTGCGCCGGACAACATACTGCTACTTATAGCGGAATTCAAACAGTCACAGGCTTTGAATATGACACGTTAAGCATGGACATGTTTCGTGCGGAGCATGAAACGGTACCTCCCCAGCCATTGCTCATAGGAGCGTTATTGCTGATCTTGGGAGCGCTGTTCACCGGTTTAATGAGTTCACGCAAACCATATATAGCTTCGGGCATCATGGGAATCCTGGCCGGAGTATTGCTGCTTGTTTTCAAAGCAAAGGCCGATGCTGAAATATATGGCAGGAGTCATGGAATGGCCCAACTGAATTTTGGGGCTGGGTACTGGCTATCAGTTGCCATATTGTTTATTACCGCCATATCACAATATTTTCTAAAACCACAGAAAGAGCATGCTCCGCAGATTGAAACTCAATCTATGCAAGGCGCTGCTCCTCAGAATATTGATGAGATGATGCCGCGAGCAAGGGTGAAAGCTAAATATTCAGATAGGGATTTCATGCCCCCGGAGCTACGGATGGCTGAAGAAACCGCAGACTTTGCAGAAGTAACCCCTGTTTGTCCTGTCTGCAAGACCCCAATGGTGTTGCGAACCTATAAAAATGGTCCAGAGTCTGGGAACAAATTCTGGGGTTGCACCAATTATCCACAATGTGGACAAACCAAGCAGTTCATGCTATAGCCTTGTGTGTTTTGCATCGATCCCTCTGGATTAGTATGAAAGCGTTTTGCGATGTTCTATAATCGAAAAAATCCAAAATATTTCAAAATAGAGCATTTGACAAAGTTCTTGCCGCGCCGAATTCCCGGAACGATATCTAACCAAGGGCAATACATTCCGCTGGACCCGTCGGTGGTCCGAAACATTAAAAACCAGGTCATGCTCTGGGACAATGTCCCGGTCCGCTATGAAAGGGCCGCTGGTGGCCATTTGCGCATAGTTATGGCCTAGCTGGACCATAACTAGGGCTCGGTTTGACGGCAGCTAGATATAATAGTCATGCAAAAGAGGCTTCCCCCCAGAAAGACACGGAAAGCTAATCGCGGTAAAACCAACATTTCCCATGGGGGAACGCGACGAGTACTGAAGTAATAATTGCGCTTATACACTGAATTTCGTTTACAGGCAGAAAAACAGAACCAGCCGGTCGAAACATATGTTTGTAGTGCAAATTACCATGATATGTCGGTGCTTGTCTGCATATGATTTGAACACATATGATTGTGCGGCAGTGGACGGAGGAATAACGGTTGTCCGCTGGCCACATCAATTATCTGGAAGGATTTGTTTGTCTGAACATAAAAAGCCTCTCCGTCAGGGGCGACCGAGAATGTGCCCACCAGACAGGCAGAACCAGCAGCAAACGGGTGCGCAATCTCTATTTTCCGGATGAACGTCATGCTCTCCGCGTCGGCTATGAAAATGTAGTTTGGCGCCCCTACGGCAGCCAAAATCTTTTGTCCCCTATGCATGAATACATGAATATTGGTAAGCCGGAATAGGTCGGGTTTCGTGAAAACCCCCAGTTCAACCGGTCCAGAAGGGGTAAGCCGGTATTTGTAAACAGCTGCCGGTCCGAGAAATTCAATATCATAGGTGGCGTTTACAAGGGTCTTTATAATGTTAGTATGCCGAAAGCGGAAATTGTGCTCCGAGAAGTAGATTACATGGCTTTCCACGGGATCAAACTCCGCGTGCGCCGCCACCAGGAAACGTTCCAACATCCAACTGACACCGGACTGTATATCTGCAACAAGAACTTTTGACGGTATAAGTTTGTCATCTGTGTCGGAAAACATGCCGAGTTCACAGGCTACGCAAAATCTGCCGTCAGAACTCAGAAGAATGTCATGTAGATAGTCAGACATTAGACCCTTCCACACTGTACCGATGTCGAATCCGTCTAGGCCGCGCCTGCGTATCTCGGCCATTACTGGCGTTTTGGGATTCAGAAAGCGCAACATCGAGTCAGCAAGGCTGTACGACATATAGTACAGTTCCTTTCCAGAAGCGGAAAGACTCTGCTGTGAGCCTAACACTGTATCATTATCCTCGGACAGCCAGTAAATCGCCGTTTTTTCGATGCAGTCTATCTCGATGTACCCAAAATAAGACCACAGATTTATGATAAATTTTCCTCCGCCAATAGGAGTTACGGCATGAGGAACCGTCATGATGGCTATCTGCTCAAAGAAATTGAAGCCGTAATGATAGCTGCCAGACAGGAGTTGCAGCCCTTTCAATCCAGTGCCGGCGGCAAACGCCTTGCGCAGGCGGGCAAATCCGGGGCCAAGTACGCTCCAGTGACTGAGGCTAACGCGCAGGCCATGTCCCTTGGCGAAATTGTAAAAATAATACGCGTGTTCCCCGTAGCGCAGCAACCTGGTTCCGCTGACAGTAGGAACAACAACTGAAGCTTCTGGAGATACACCAGACGGGATGACAAACTCTTCGAAACAGGCTTCAAGTGGAATCCTTTTCATAATCTCACCATATGGCCGGCAGCATGCAGGGGGTTTTTGCCCTGTATTTGCGGTATGCGTCGCCGAAGCGTTCCTCTAGCAAATATTCCTCAGTCCTGATACGTGAAAGAAAAGCACTTCCGAGCAAAATCAGCGTCACCGGAAAACACACCCAAGCATGGAGAAACACCGTGGTCGCTGCGCAGGCGATAAAAGCTCCTGCATATCCCGGATGTCGGATGTGGCGGAAAGGGCCGTTGGTAACAAGACTGGACTGGATACGTCTGTCCAGATACCAGGAAAATTGCCCTCCAAGATGAAAAAAAGCCCATGCGCGCAGAGCACATCCGCCGCAGAGAAAAACAAGGGCGGTAGTCGTAATCCAATCCCACGTAAAGCTGCGGGGATAGCGAAACCAGACTGCTTCCAGTACGGCAAGAAGCTGGGTCGTGTAAGCCGACCATATTATACGCACTGCCGTACCCCGGTCTTCCGCCTGGCTCGCACTGCGAAATGGATTATAGGCAGGCTGGAACAACGTGGCGCATATTGCCAATCCCGCAAGTATCCATAGCTGAGGGCGGAGAAAAGCTCCGGGCTGAAGCACCGAAGGTAGAAACAATATTAGTCCGGCGACAATGCTTCCCTGCAGCAGTTTCAAAATCACTCTTCCACCTCCAGCGAACGAACGACATGTCTCCGGTCCTCGTGGTGAGGAACAGGCATGATATGCCGCCATTTTTGCTGAACATCCCTGTGGGAGGAAGCGCCCGCTTCGGCTGCGGTTACAGCGGCTTCCCAATCCTTGCCCATAATGTGCAGCAACGGTGCTTTCAGTCTGTCCGACAGTCGTTTCTGGCGGTACTCGCAGTTGAATTCTCCAAGCATCCTGTCCAGCTTTGGGATGAAGCGCAAACGCCAGAAGTCGTTTTCACGGTCGGAACGAGGGTGCAGAAATATCTCGTAGCGCTGCGCCCTGACATCGGGTACGGCCCGGAACTGCATCACTGGACAGTTCAGGACTTCGCCAGCTCCGGCAATGGCCATTTGGAAATGATTCGGGTGCATTTTTTCACCCACAATACTGGACATGTCCTGTCCTTTCGCGATAAATCTCAGTTCGGGAGCCTGCTGGCTGAAACCGGTGATCTCCACGAGATCGTTCATGGCGTAACGGTATAGTCCGCCGCTTGTGGTCAACACAAGGAAATACTTTTTACCAAGCTCCACCTCATGCGCGGCAACCACAGCCTGAGACGACGTGTCATCTTCAGGGATAAACTCGAAATAGGCATGTTTGACAGCCAGCAGACCGGAAGATTCTCTATCCCTGTACGGCAAGCTTATGGTGCCCTCGCTTGCAAGGAGTCCGAGATCCCTCAGTGGGGTGTTGACTCCGTACAACGCCGGTAAATGTCCGGCATGGAAACCGGCGCTTCCGCCAAGCCAGCAGCCAATGGCTTGAAGGTCCGGCCAGCAATTGCCTGGAAGCAACAGTCCATTCTTCCGGACAGCGCACTCAAGGAAATATGCCCGCTCCGGCTCAGGATGCAGAGCATGACGGCAGGCGGATTCCAGTAACATTCGGCCGCCGGCACCACAGGAGGCCTCAAGCACGGAAGGGTCCCACAACAGGCCATCGCGTACACAGCGTATTATTTCTTCCTGACGACGAGAACATACGTCCGCTATCTTCAGCAGCGTGGCTGGATTTGGAGTTACAATCAGCGATATGTCGCAGGCCAGCGCGAGCCTGGCTATCAGCGCGTAACGAAGCTCATAATCATCCACATCAAACACGGCAGGCGGCACCACGCACTTGCCCGCGACAAAGGCAGGTAAATACCGGTAAAGCATACCAGAGGCACAACCAACCGGTTTGCCTCCCGGCGACTGGCCGGAGACCGCACTGCCGGTTATTCCCAGTATTTGCCCGGAAAATACGCGTGGATGGTCGCGCAAAATGTTATACATCCACTGCAATGCGAGGTGGTTTGTTGATCGCAGGGAAGGCTTTGTAACCGGAATATATTTGGGGGAACCGCTTGTCCCGCTTGTCATGTTAAACATCACGAGCGGTTCCTGAGTCAGAATATGTTGTTCTCCTGCAAGCATTCTGGATACTAACGGTGCAATGTCCTCGTAAGACATGATTGGCACTCGTCGGTGGAATTCCTTCGCGGAGGAAATGGAGGAAAATGAAAAGCGCCTGCCTATTTCCGTGCCGGCATTGGCGTGTAATATGGAAAGCAACAGTCGTTCCTGGGTGACTTTGACGTTCCGCCCAGCGCGCCTGGCGGAAAATTCCAGCGCTGCCCCGGCAATGCGTATCGCGGCCGAAGTTAGGAGTCCTCCCGGCATATCAGCTGGCCTCCAAAACTATTGTTTCGCCACGGTATTTTTCAAGAAGATCGTCGCGCACCGTTATACCAAGCCCCGGTCCTGAAAGCAGATCCGCTCTACCACCACGACCAAAGCGGATATCCTCAGCGGAAACATCTTCGCAAAGCAGATAGGAGCCGAAAGAGCCTTCAAGATGTTCCGTTTCCGGCAGGTAGGCCGCCAGTGTCCTGCCAACAGCGGAAAGTATTGCCGTTTCGCCCACAAGGCAGCCGATCTGCATGCGGATGCCGGCAGCGCGTGCAATCTTCGCCATGCGCAAAGTGCGGAAAATGCCTCCGCACTTTGAAATGCGGAGATTAAAGAAACTGCATGCTCGTGCCCTGACAAGTTCCGCTGCGTCGTTCATGGTGACAAGAGATTCGTCCGCCATAAGCGGGACTGGAGAGACCATCTGCAGACTAGCAAATTCCCTGACATCGCCACGCTTTATTGGCTGCTCAAAGCAGGTTATTCCAAGACCGGAAATTCCCCTGATAAAAGTTTCCGCCTCTGTGTGGGAGTATGCTCCGTTGGCATCTAGACGGATGTTCATTTTATCTCCCGCGGCGGCGCGTACAGCGGTTATGAAGTCTATTCCGTGTTCCCTGTCGGTTTTTACTTTCATAGAGCGCAGTCCCATGGACTGGTAATACCCGGCCAGTTGCGCGGCGTGCGCAGTCGGGGCAAACCCTATGACACCGCTGTAGAATACTTCGTTGCGGACCGGAGGAAGGATGGAGGAAAGAGATATGGAATGCGTCTTGAGTATACAGTCAATGATGGCCAGTTCCAGAGCGCATATGGCTGCATTAAAAGCCAGCACGTCATTCCGTTGCAGTTCAGGCCATCCTTTGCTCACTGCCGAAAGAATGTTTTCGGGATTTCCTCCGCAGTCCAGTGGAGCAAAATCAGCGCCGGCAATGGCCGGCCACAGGACGTCGCGTATATAAGCGAGGGAACTTTCCACCGTTTCACCCGTTACATAGCTGCGTGGCGTCCCCTCGCCGTAACCGGCGATTCCATCACGCGAAAGAACGCGTACGATTATGCTTTCCGTGCAGGAGCGGTGTCCGCCTGCATGAGAGAATTCCGTCCGGAAAGGAATGCTCAGCGAGAAGGCCTTAAGAGAGTGTATTTGCATTCGACCATCATAACCATATGAATAGTTCCCAGAATCCGGCTGGGGCCAGACTTGACAGGCATCGCTACAAAACCGGAGCGGGCCTTTGTGTCTGGATGCGGACAATCCAATCTGCAATCGCAAGGCAATGCGCCTCTTCGGCAATTTCTAGCGATAGCGTTGACAGTCCTAGGCGCAGAGAGGACACAAGCTGTTGCCCATAGATAAACTCCAGCGGAAGTTCCCGGCGAAAATACCAGTCTCGGGTTTAACTAGCTTTTGTTGCTAAACACCAAAGCTACATTCTGCAGGTATGTTTCTAATTCCTTTCTGCTAAGCGCCTCAGTTATTTTGCCGGCGACTTTATCAAGAAGTGAAATTGGTACTTCATACTCCACGGAAACGGACATCAGTGTCCCTTCTCCGGACTGGCGGAAATCCTCGCGCCATTGTGTTGTCACGCCAGCTGTTGTGGAGAAATAGTATAGAGTGGGCGCCTCTATTTTTTCTATGACAGTAACACCCCGGACAAGAACGCCGTACATCTTGTATTTGAAATTAAACCTGTCACCGTTTTTGAGCGGCAAAGCCGGAATGTCAGTGTTCTCAATAAGCCCCGGAAGCACCAGCGGAATGTTAGCCGGGTTGGTCAGAAACGCAAAGACCTTGTCTATCGGAGCATTAATAATAATCTCAGCCTTGGCAGTATGCATACGTATTCTCCTGTTGCGCAATGAGCAAGTGCCTAACGGGATATTCCAGCGAGTACTTATGGAATAATGCGGATAGGTTTTTGCTCTTCCATAATATGATTAGGAAAACGTCCATCACCCTCACTAATTGTATTTATTCTGCGTCGATATGTAAATTAAACTAGGCTTTAAGAACCCATCCAAAGTCTTTTCAGCAATAGACGGATGAAAGCCATTTGCATCATCGCCAAAGCCGAAGTTGCCAGTTTCTCGCAATTCTTCCACAGCCGGTGACATTTCTCTAGCCAAGCGAAACTCCTCTCCACCACCCAGCTGGCATCACCACAAACTTGTGCAACTCGTTGCGCTTGGCTATCTCAACCCTGGCGACAACCAAGTCTTTTACCGCAGTGCGGAACGGTTCGCCGCTATAACCGCCATCCGCAAGCACATTCCAAGCTCTTGCCAATCCTGCCCGGTTTGCGCCTATCATTTCAACTGCGCCGGATCGGTCGGTAACGTCGGCGGCGATTATATGCATAGGATGCGGTAACCCCTGTGTATCCACCGCGATATGCCTCTTTATACCTGAAACTTTCTTGGCAGCATCGTATCCTTTCAACCGCGCGGTATCAGCATTCTAGACGCTTTGGGTGTCTACGATAATAAAAGACGTCCAGGTCTTCCTGCCATTGCCGGTACGCTCTGTGCCGACCGATTTTTTTAAAGACCTGTTCCAGAACGCTTTCTTTCTCGCCCTTTCGCTTCTTGCTCCAGACCATAAAGTATAATGCACGCTTTTGTACTTCGGGTAATCATTCGGCAGCGCATGCCGTTTACAACCATTGTCCACTATATATAACAAGCCATTGAAGATGTCGTGAAGGTCCAGTTTTCGGGGCGCGGTCTTTTTGCGCGCGCTTTCCAGTATCGGACGGATGTGTTCAAATTGTTCTTTCGTTATGTTGCTCGGATAGCCCATCCTCTAAGAATATAAAATCCGCAAAAAGACTTTGCATGTGCTCTAAGAATGAATGTGTAAAAGTACCGAGCTGCGCCCCGGGTCAAAAGGCTAAAATGGACAGGGGGTCCATATGGACAATGCAACGCAAACAACCGCAACTCAAGCCGAAACAGCCGGACAATTCATCAGGAAGGTCCGTCGTTATACGCGGCGCAAGTACGGCGCCGAGGACAAGATCCGCATTATCCTGGAAGGGATGAAGCGTGAAGTGTCCGTGGCGGAGCTGTGCCGCAAGGAAGGGATAAGCCCGAACGTGTATTATGTCTGGGTGAAAGACTTTATGTAAGCCGGGAAGTTTCATTCATGCGTGTGGACTGGCTCAATAATAGATACAAGAAATATTTGACTTACAGGACGCTCGCAGACATTTTCAATGTTTATGTTGCTGGGCAATGTGAAATTGTCCAACTATTTTAACAGAGACAGCATATCCGCTTAAAATATATACTTTCATGACATTGGCGTGCCCGCCAGTCGGTTTACCGGAAAATAGAAATTTCCCAGGAAAAGTAAAATGTCCCGTGTTATAAAACCTATCCTTATTCTGCTGACATTCGCAGGCCTTGCCGCAGCGACTGTTTTGGAAATGCATTGGGGCAAGGAAAGGAATGCCAGCACACAATTCATCCAGGATACCGTCTATGACAGCGCAAGCGCGGAGCACTCGATTCCCGTGCCTCTTGCATCGGCGGAAACAGGTACGGGATTTGAAATTTCTTTTACCATGCTGCCCTACCCCATTTCAAACGGTTGGGCGAACGTGTTTCAGACTGCGGACCACAATAATGGACTTCGCTTGGAAATGGACAAAGATGGAAACCTGAGCCTGATAACAGGACTGGTCCAGGCGGGGCGGCTCAAGGGATATACGATTATGACCGGACTTCGCGGCGGACCGGTCGTGATACGCATAAAATACTCGCCCGTGGAACACCGAATTCAGGCAGAGATGGACGGGCAACTTGTGCTGGATACAGTTGACAAAGATATTCTCGTCAATATGGACAGGCCGCTTGTCGGGCGGGGATTCGATGACACGCGCAAATTCTCTGGTTCAATTTCATGTGTGACAATGCGTTACTTCTCACAGGGATGGGGAGATAACAGTTCTCTGGAGAGCCTGCTGACCCGCATAAAATACGCAGGTCTTGCCGGGGCCGCCTTGCTTGCGTATCTGCTGATGATAGGACCGGCGCGGCGTCTCAATGAGCGCCTGGACGACACAACCGGGGGAAACTCTTTATTGGACATGGCATGGCCGTACGGGGCTGTGTTGTTTGCCTTATTGCTTCTACCGCTGCTATGGCTGCTGCGTATAATGCCGATATACCCGGATGAAACGGCATATCTCCTCATCAACAATACAGCTTGGCCAAACCATTTTCAATACAGCAGCATACTCCCTATCTGTACCAGTGCTTGTTCAATTCCTACGCCGCTGTTCTGGAGACCGGCCTCCGTAGCCTACTGGGCCATATATGCCGCTGTAACGGATTTTCGGGTGCTGCGCCTGATAGGAATCGCTCTCGCCGCGCTCGCGTTAGGAGCAACAGCCTGGCTGGCGGCGCATGCGCTGGCCACGGTTGGCATGAAACGTTGGCAAACAGCCTGCTTCGCGGTCGCGGTTGTCTGCCTGACCGGCGTGCTCCCCTTTGCCATGATTCTGAACAGGCCGGAGTCGCTGCTCGTCCTGTGCATCGCATGGTTTGCCTTCGCTCCTTTTCTGTATGCCGGAGTAAAAGAATCCACCAGTACTCGCTCCCTGTTCCTTGCGCTAAATCTTCCAGCGCTCAGCCTGTTTTTCATGGCGCACGAAAAATCAGTACTGTTTCTGCCGTTGCTGCTGGTCTCGCTTTGGGCGCAGGCCAGCAGGGTTGCCGGACGGAAAACAGCCATTGCCATGGCGGGACTCGTCTCGCTGTTCTGGATACAAAGCGTCGCAGTATATACTCAGGGGAGCAAGTGTCCGGAATCCCCGTCTGTTGAACTGAAGAATTCCCGCCAGTACGAGATGCCGAGCGTGTATTATTTCCGCCATCCGGCGCAATACACCAAAGCACTGTTCGCGAACTTGTTGACCATACCAGGCTATCTTACAGCCAACAGCTTCTCTACAGCCTACAAGTTAGCATGGCTGCCGTCCGTAAAAGAACTCAAATTGCCGGAAAAATGCATGAATGCAACCGCCACCGCATTCTGCGCTACGCTATGTCTGGCAGCGATATGCTTCATTGGCCTTGGCATGAAACAGGGAGTGAGATGCTTCATCGGAGGGCATGGCGAAGGTTTGGTGGCGCCGGCGCTGGCCTCCTCTATGGTGGGGCTTTTCCTGATTCAAATAGCAAAGAGTTTCTATGAGGGAGCGCTTCTTGTTCCGCTGGCGGTGATTCTGTTCTGCGTTTCCCTGCTGCCAGTCGGCGGTACAGCGGGAAACCGTGGCGTCGCTAGAATCTTGTTCTGCGCCGCGCCATGGCTGGCAGCGGCGAACATCTGTCTTCTTCTGTGGAATTTCTATCCGCCGCTGCTGGAGGGTTATGCGGGGCCAAACATACAGATAGTTTCCTACAGCCATGAGAAAAGTGCAGAAAGCATTCACAGGGCGGCACGCGCGGCAGGCATAGAGCGCGACACACCGCACCTGATTCTGGACGACTTCACCTACCTGGAGTTCAAGAACAGCTTCCGTTCCTACAAAATAACCTATCTCAGCGCCGTGATCAAGAGGGAGCCGGCCCTCAGAACCGAGGCGTCACAGGTGGTATTTTTAAAGAAACTGGATGCGGGAGGTGTGATAACTGCATGCGACACGATTTCATTGATACCAATGCTTGCCTCCCATGCGAAACATTTCGGGATGATCTGCGCTATAGGTCCGGGGGAAATGGAGAAAATTTACACATCCCACACTGCGCGATAAACCACTCAGTCCTGCAGTTTCCCCGTTTTGTACTCAAGCAATTCCTCTACGTATTCGGCAAGGGAAAACACGGTGCGGAACGGCGAGGATTCCCGAAGGAAAGCCTTTTCATTTACCAGCATTATGGGTTGGCCGAAAGTCCGCTCAACTTTTTCCTCCACTTTCGCTATCATCTGCACAAGCTCAATGCTGCTTAAGCAAGAGTCGGGCCCGGTAAGGGCGGCATTGCCGTCGGCCGGACATCCGCCTCTGTCGTGCGAAGCGGCGCTGTATGAGTCAACAATAATGCGTTTAATTTTTTCATCCATGCAGTTTTTTCTCATCCGTAAACTTTGTGGAACCCGATCATGGCCTTCTCGCATTCAAAATTAAGCCTTGAATAGAGGTTGACGGCATTTAGATTGGCCACTGAAACCACCGCCGTGACGCGTTTGTATCCTTCCTCCGCGAAACGTCTCATGAAGGCGGGCCAGAAATAACATCCAAGGAATGACATTGTACTGTCCGTCCCGGTTAAGATCAGTTCCAATCCCTCATCTTTGGGGGCATAGGCAAGGAACGACTGCACCCTGCCGTCCATTTTGTAGACCAGGAAGCGCGCCCCCTGCCTGCGCATGTCGTCTATCCATAGATAATATCGCAGACGGGCCTTTTCAGCGGGGATGGCTGGGTCTTCGTGGAAACGGCCGTAAAAAAAACAGTCCCGGGATATTTCCCGTATCCTTTCGAAATCCGCCTCGCAGTTCGGTTCCTGGAGGACGAAACCGGTTCTGGGTGCAAAAGCAGAGGACGAGTCTCGTCCGTTCCAGGACATCAGCAGTGAAGTCTCGGCGTAATAGAATCCGTGAAGCTGCATTGCCAGTTTGAGCGGATTGTCTCCCGCGTCCGCGCGCACATAGGACAAGCGCACTCCATCCGCACCATTGCGGGCGTCGAAAAGGTCCAGCAGACGGTCAAGGCTGGGGGCGTCCGAATATTTCACCGCCAGCAATTCGCTGGTTGGAAATCCGAATGCACGGGTATCCCAAGGGGTGGGGCGGAACTCAAGAAAATTGTAGGAATCTATGGCAATGCGTTCCATCTTACAGACCTGACACCGGTTGCATCAATAACGCTGCTGTCATTATATTAGTATAGTATACTTAACTTGCATATCATCGTATGCCAGATATAAGACAGTCGGTCTCCGTAGTCCTGCCGGTTTACAGATGCGCAGGAAGCCTCCGCGAACTCTGCGGGAGGCTTTCCGTGGCGCTTTCCGGTTTTGCTTCCGACTATGAAATCATCATGGTCAACGACGGCAGCCCGGATGAAGACTGGGCGGTAATCAAAGTTCTTGCCGCGGGGGACCGACATATAAAGGGAGTAAGTCTTTCCCGTAATTTTGGGCAGCATAACGCCATCCGCGCCGGCATGCAGTACGCCTCCTGCGACTGGGTTGTGGTGATGGATGCGGACCTGCAGGATGCCCCCGAAGAAACACCGGTGCTTTACGCCAAAGCCATGGAAGGCTATGACGTGGTGTTCGCCCGTCGCAATGACAGGCAGGACTCGTTATCAAAAAAACTCAGTTCGGTTGTTTTCCACCGTTTTCTGGCATTTCTAAGCGGAATGCCTTGCGATTGCGCCATAGGCAATTTCAGCATTGTTTCGCGCAAGGTAAGAACTGCGTTTCTGCGTCTTAAGGAACAGTCACTCTGTTACCCATTCACGCTGCGCTGGCTAGGATTCAAGATCGCTGAAGCGGATGTGCGACACTGCGCCAGGAAAAATGGCAAAACGTCGTATTCAATTCGAAAGTCCATCGGTCTGGCGGCCTCGATAGCGCTGTCCCACTCAAATAAACCTCTTTGGATTTCCATAGCGGTGGGGGGTGCGTTCTCCACTTTTTCCGGAATTTACGGCTGTCTTTTGATTATACGCCACTTCTTTGACAGGTGTCCCGTGCAGGGCTGGACCAGCCTTATGGTGTCGCTTTACTTCCTGTGCGGACTACTGCTCGTGCAGTTGGGAGTGGTGGGACTGTACGTAGGCAGGATATTCGAAGAAGCCAAAGCCCGGCCAGCATACATCGCTGACGAAACGCTCAACCTGCCGGACTAAGAGCCCATCTAAAATCTCCGTATTCTGCTGCGAGCTCCGCTTTTGCCCCGATACTTCGCGGTCTTCGGCTTACAGGTCTACTGGCCTGTAAGCCTCAGCCCGCTGCGTCTCATGTCAAAATCGACGCTTTCGCTACGAAAGGAGATTTTAGATGGGCCCTAAGAAGTGATTACTTCCAGTAGAATTTGAATATTTCGCCTGCGATGCGGCGCACGTCCCTTGCCGAGAGGCTGTAATACAGGGGGAGCCGCAGGAGCCGTTCACTCTCACTCGTTGTAAACCGGTCCCGTCCGCAAAGACGACCAAAGCGCCGCCCTGCGGCGGAGGAATGCAGCGGAACATAATGGGGAACCGCCATGATGCCCTTGTCCGCCAGATGACGGATAATGGCGGTGCGTTCTCTGCCGTCGCGCGCCTTGATGTAAAAAATGTGCCCGTTATGCTCGCAGTCGGGGGGGATGCATGGTAATTCCACAAGACCTTCCGCGGCAAGCGGTTCCAGCAGGCCGCGGTAAAGATTCCATATGGCGGTTCGGCGGGCGTTAATCTTTTCTGCCTTCATCAGCTGCGCGTAAAGGAAAGCGGCGTTAAGCTCGCCGGGCAGGAAAGACGATCCTATGTCCACCCAGCTGTATTTGTCTATCTCGCCGCGGAAAAAACGGGAACGGTCAGTGCCCTTCTCGCGCAATATTTCGGCGCGGGGATAACAATCCGCATCATTTACCAGCAGCGCCCCGCCTTCGCCGCAGGTAATGTTCTTGGTTTCGTGAAAACTGAAGGCGCCGAAATGTCCGATTGTCCCGGCGAAACGTCCCTTGTAGCGCGAAAGCAGTGCCTGAGCTGCGTCTTCTATGACGCGAAAACCGCGGCGGGAGGATAGGCTGCATATGACGTCCATCTCGCATGGAACGCCGGCGTAATGCAGGGCCACGACGGCTTTGGTCTTGCGGGTCAACGCGCCTTCGATAAGCCTTTCATCGATGTTCATGGTGTCGGGACGGATGTCAATAAACACTATTTTCGCCCCGCGCAGGACGAACGCATTGGCCGTCGAGGTGAATGCGTAAGACGGCATTATCACCTCGTCGCCAGGATTGATGCATGCCAGCATGGCGGACATGTCCAGCGCGTGGGTGCAGGATGTTGTCAGCAGCGCGGAAGGGCAGCCCATCTTTGTTTCAAACCATTTATGGCAGCGCCGCGTGAACGCGTTATCGCCGGAAAGATGCCCTTCCGTGATGGCGCGCGCCAGATATTTTCGCTCTTCGCCGACAAGCGATAGTTTGTTGAATGGGATATCCATCTTGGAAACCACAACAAGAGGATAGCAAATTACCAGGCTGTTCTCTGCTGCTTTGGCTGCATGCATGCACGTCCTACTCCCCGCAAGGATAATAAGCAAGGGCTGGAGTGGATAACGTTTAATTGGAATTATGCGGGGAACAGAATGCGGTATAGGAAAACCTTGGCAATTAAAAAAGCTATGATTAAGACATACTGATTTCATCTTGAGTTTTTTGTACACATGACTACACCAAATTGCAGACAAGTGAAACTGCCCATAAAAAACAGGGAACTAATAAATTCCTTGATTTACAGTTTGTCGATAAAATTCCCTGAAGCGAAATTCGGATATTGCGAACGCAGTTCCTCCCTGTCTGCGGAATGCGGCGAAGACGCATTTCGCAACATCGAGGTCTATACAAACAAATTCATTTCCGGCATTACCAGGCTGGGGGACAGAGCCCAAATCAAGACAATCGAATCTTACGATGGGCGGAGAAAGCTCTCTGGCAGCATAAGGCCATCATGCCTATGCCCCACCACCCTGAAAGGGGTTTATGGGGAATTCGCGGAGATGGCGGAGACTATGACTGCGCTTGACAGCATTTTTCTGCGCGTTGCCGCCAAGCAAAGCGCCGCTCCGGTGGAACTCCCTTCTCTTGTGAGCAGAGGAATGCTTGAAAAGGCCGGCTACCTGCCAAGGGACGAATACAATGTGGGACGGATTGGGACCTTCGATGGGGCCGGTCACGACGCGTGCCTATGCCCGGCAGGCTGCCTGCCTCTATACCCGATGTTGGCAACCTCCGCAGAACCTTTGCCTCCGTCTGCTTTCACCGCCCTCTGCCGAGTATTTCGTTACGAAGGCGGAGCATTTTCGCGGGAACTTCCTTTTTTACGGACATGGGAATTCCGCGTAAGGGAAATAATTTATCTCGACACGCCTGCGGCCTGCCAAAAGCGAAAGGATGAATTCGTCGAGCTGATGTCCGCTCTGCTGAAGCATTTCGGCATTTCCTTTGAAATCACTACGGCTGCTGATATTTTCTTTGATCCGGCCTACTACTGCCAATCCATATTCCAGCTGCTAAGCCAGACCAAAATAGAATGCAGGGTTCAGCTTGGTGACTCCGCACTGGCTCTGGCCTCGTTTAATATTCATGCGGACCATTTCAAATCGGCTTTCGGAATAAAAACCTGCTCCAGCGAGATGGTGACAGCCTGCGTCGGTTTCGGGATGGAGAGAATGGCCGGAACACTTCTGCTGGCCTACCCCGACCGACGGGAAAGGATATCCGTGCTGCAATCGGCACTAGACTTGATCCGCTGAGCCGACTCGCGTTGCAAGCACAGCCGGTTTTGCAAAGAACAAAAACATACCATTTCCCAAACCAAGACGGCGGCTAGGGCAGAACAAACAATGGCTTCTGGATTTTCTCCACAGCTTTGTTTGTGACTGCGGAAGTCTCATATAGTCATTTTGCAGCTTTTCTGGGCACGGCGCGTGGCGGTGCTGTTTATGCAATTCTCATTCTTGCGACCGTAACGCACAAGGGGTATAAAGCGCTATTTGGCGTTGTAGATATCAACCTTCTCAAATTAGAAAAACCTAGCCTTGCGCTTGAGCACTTCACTTTGTATTAAGGAGCTGCAGGGCTACTCGGACGAACTGTGCGGATTTCTTGGCGGGTCATAGATAACCGAGACCAAATCCTTCCTGCGGGCATGGGTAAAGCGAATAGACCTGGATACGCCGGGCGGGGGGGGGGGGGACTAAAAAATCGTCGTTCCCCAAAGTCCGAGTTTTAGACAGGAAATGAGTCAAGCTGTTATAACTGGCGCTCACCCTTCTTGACCCACGATCAAGACCCCGACT